>Ga0302325_10006226_pt1 | contig 26894 bp, 27 predicted proteins | sample Palsa_T0_2_FD_201948 | JGI IMG/M metagenome (GOLD analysis project Ga0302325, IMG submission 201948) | Peat permafrost microbial communities from Stordalen Mire near Abisko, Sweden - Palsa_T0_2 | ecosystem: Environmental > Terrestrial > Soil > Palsa > Peat permafrost | place: Sweden: Abisko... | reverse complement strand
GTCCGGCGCGGTCCGCCGCACCGCCAGCCCACGGGCGATGCCGAAGCGGCCGGCCTGGGTGAAGCGTTCGCTACGTCCGAGCAAGATGACCAGGGGCCGGGTGTAGAACCAGGTGACGGCCATGTCCATGATGGTGGACAACCCGAGGAAGAAGGCGAAGCCCTTCACGTCACCCACCGCCACCACGTAGAGGATGACGGCGGCCAGCAGTGAGACGAAGTCGGCCGCCCACACCGTGCGCCAGGCGCTCTTGAATCCCCGGTCGACCGAGGTCCGGATGGAACGTCCGGCCCGGGTCTCGTCCTTCAGCCGCTCGAAGTAGACGATGTATGAATCGACGGTGATACCGATGGACACGATGAGGCCGGTGATGCCGGCCAGGTCGAAGCTCGGGCTGAACGAGGTATGTCCGAGGGCCGAGATGATGGCCCAGAGCATGGCCGCCGTCAGCGCCAACCCCGAGATCACGACGACACCGAGCGCCCGGTAGTACAGCATCACGTAGAGGAGCACGAAGATCAGGCCGCCGAGGCCGGCGCCCAGCCCGGCCTTGAGCGCCGACTTGCCGAGCGTCGGCGAGACGGTCTGGGTGGTCAGCTGGTTGAGGCGGACGGGGAGAGAGCCGAACTCCATGGCCAGTGCCAGCGACTTGGCGTCGGCCTCGGTCATGTTGCCGCCGCTGATGGTGCCCTGGCCGCCGAAGGAGGTGAAGGTGGCCTGGCTCGGTTGGATGAGCGGGGCCGACTGCACGACGCCGTCGAGCTCAATGCCCAACAACAGATGGAAGTTCTCCTGGGCCACCTTGTCCCACAGGGCGGAGTTCGCCGAGCCCTTCAGGGTGTAGTTGACCTCCCACGCTCCGGTCTGGTCCTGCTGGGCGACGGCCGAGCCGATGGCCTCACCGGTCATTTCGGCGGGGCCGAGCACGTAGCGCAGCGTGTTGGACACGCTCGTGCCCTTGGCCGGCAAGCTGGGCAGCAGGACGGTCTTCTTGGCGTAGTTGTTGGTGCTGTAGTTCGTGCTCGTGTACGGGGCGAACGAGGGGTCCGGCGTCGGGTTGTTCGAGGTGTACCCCTGCACCGAGTTGTTCGGCGTGACGTCGAGGTTGGCGGCGTTGGTGGCGTACTGCGAACCGCAGGCGGGCAGCGTCCCGTTGCCCGAGATCGCCTTCTGGGGCGGCACGGCCGCCGCCGTCTTGGTGGCCTTCGAGCCCGGGTTGAGGGCGAAGGGATAGGCCGTGCAGTACACGGGGCGGAAGTAGAGCTGGGCCGTGTTGCCGATCTCCTTCAACAGCGCCGCCGGGTTCTTCACCCCGGGGATGGAGACCGCGATCTGGTTATGGCCCTGCGTGCTGACCTGGGCACCCGACACCCCGAGGCCGTTGACCCGGTTGTTGAGGATGTCCACCGTCTCGTTGAGCTCGGACGGCGAGACGTTGCGGGCCGTCTGGTAGACGACGGACAGTCCCCCGGCGAGGTCCAGGCCCAGTCGCGGCGTCCATTTGGCGGCGAAGACGGCGGCGAACGACCCCAGCGAGATGGCCACGACGGCCAGCACGCTGATCAGCAGATTCCGCCTCTGCCGCCTCTGCGCGCGAGACGACGCGGGGCTCACGCCTCTTCAGCCTCGTCGTGATCCTCGTTGACGTCCACAGTGGTGTCCGCGGCCGGGTCGACGACGGGTTGGACCTTGCGGGCGATCGCCTGGCGCACGAAGACGATCCGGGTCGGCTGGGCCCCCTTGAGGCTGCCGTCGGCGCCGGTGCTCCCGGTGAGCAGCGTGTAGCGATCACCGTGGATCTCGAGGATGGTCCCCACCACGCCCCCGACCGTCTGCACCTCGTCGCCCACCTCGTAACCCCCACCCTGCGCCTGGCGGGCGGCCTTGGCCTTGGCCTGTTGCGGGCGGAGGAAGAAGAAGTACCCGGCCGCGGCGATCACCAAGATGATGAGGAGGGGGAGGGGAGAACTGGTTTTCTTGCTCGACGCGGCGAGCAGCTGCAGCAGGGCGGGGAACTGCGTCATGTGGGATCCTTCAACCAAGGGCGTACGCGAACGGACACCCTATCGCCTGCACCCCCACGCTTCGTGGCAGCCGCCCCGCCCGGCGCAACCGACCTGCAACCCGAATGCGCCCTCTCTGCACCATGCCTCGGGCACCATGACGCCACCAACCACGAAGCCACGCCGTCCGATACAGGTCGCCCGGAGGGGGGTGACCAGGTCAAGGGGCTCAGCTGCGGGAGGAGGATCCTTGCGGGGGTGCTTCGGGAAGGCAATGGCAACACAGGACCGCCGCTCAAAAAGCGGGCCACCACCGCCCGGGATCACCCGGTCGGAGCCCATGGTGGCCCGCTGGCGGGCCTCGGCGCGGCATACTCAGGAGGCGGCGCGCCCAGCAACCACTAAATTGCCCGGCGACCCAGGTACAGTGGGTCGCTGCATGCACAATGGCCATATTTCAGTTCTCGTCATAGAGGACGAGGCGGACATCCGGCAGCTCCTGCGGACCATGCTCGAGCGTGAGGGGTTCACGGTCACCGAGGCCATGTTGGGCCGGGACGGCGTCCGGCTGTTCCATCAAAAACAGCCCAATCTGGTCATCCTCGACGTGGGTATGCCCGACCTCGACGGCTGGCAGGTGCTGGAACGCATCCGGGACATGAGCGACGTCCCGGTCCTCATGCTGACCGCGTTCTCCACCGAACGGGACAAGGTGCGGGGGCTGAACGCCGGGGCGGACGACTACCTGACCAAGCCCTTCAACCGGGCCGAGCTCCTGGCCCGGATTCAGGCCATCAGCCGCCGCCAGGTGCAGCGCACGGAGCCGATCGTCAGCTTCGAGGACGGCTCGCTCCGCGTCGACTTCTCCGAGTCGCAGGTGACCATGGACGGCACGCCCGTCGTGCTCACCCCGACCGAGTACCGGCTCCTGGCCACGCTGGTGCGCCATCCGGGCCAGGTGCTCTCGCAGGACCAGCTCATCGAGCTGGCCTGGGACGACCCCAGCGGGCTGGCCCCCGCCCGGGTGAAGTACGCCGTCCTGCGGCTGCGCCGCAAGCTGGGCTGGGGGGACCAGGGGGACAACGGCCCGATCGAGACGGTGCGGGGCTTCGGTTACAGATACCGGCGCGGGCCAGGTGAACGCAGTTAGGCAATGAGCATCGCCTCTCGTCCAACGTCCGACGGGCAGGCGGTGCCGGGCGCTTGGAGTTCGCAGCCCACGGTCGACCCGCACGTCACCCCGGCTCCCGGTACCACGGGCGCGGCCCGTAACGCCGGCGGTTCGCCTGCCACCCCGACGGCGCCGGCCGAACCGGGCGAACAGGAAGAACGCCCCGAGCGCTCGGGCTTGGGCATTCCGGGATTCACCGGTTCTTCCCGTGTCCGGCTGCCCCTCTTCGCCCTGGTGGCGCTGTGCACCGTCGTGTTGGGGGTCGTCCCCTTCCCCAACGGGGCCCGCATAGAGATCCTGGCCGCCCTCGCCATCTTCTTCATCCTGCTCTCGGCGGCGTTCATCCTTCCCTGGGAACGCCTGCCCAACTGGATGTGGCTGGTCATCCCCATCGGGTACATGGGGGTGATCGCCGCCATCCGCGACGCCCAGGGCGGCAAAGAGGCCGCACTGGTGATCGTCTACATCCTGCCCATCGTCTGGATCTCCCTCTACGGGCGGCGCCTGCACCTGCTGGTGGGCCTGCTGTGCATGGATCTCGCCCTCATGGTGCCGGTGCTGCTGGTGGGCTCGCCCAACTACCCCATTCAAGAGTGGCGCCAGGTGATCATCCTCATCGGGGTGACCACCCTGGTGGCCGGCACCATCGCCTCCATGGTCCACCGTGACCGGCTGTACGTGAGCGACCTGGCCCGCCAGTCGTTGCTGGCCCGCCGCAACGCCGAGGACGCCGACAACGCCCGCGACCGGCTGGAAACCCTCCTTCGGGCGGCCACCGGCAGCGCCATCATGGGGGTGGACCCCAGCGGCACGGTCACCTTCTTCTCCGCCGGGGCCGAGCTCATGTTGGGCTACAGCGCGGGCGAGGTGGTCGGCATCCGTTCCATCACCGACTTCATCGACCCGGCCCAGATCGACGAGCGCCGGCGGACGATCGACGCCATGCGCAACGCGCTCGACCCGGCCCGACCCGAGGCGGTGGCCGAGGTCCCCTGGACGGCCAGGCGCAAGAACGGCCAGTACCGCCGCTGCGTGGTGCGGGTACGCACCCTCCCCACACCGGGGGGCGCAGAACCACCGGCCGGCGGCCCTCCGAGTAACGGCTACGTGGTGGTGGCCATCGACGTCACCGAGCGCGAGGAGCTGGCCGCCGAGCGCGAGCGCCTCTACACCATTCAAAAGGAGGTGACGCAGTCGCTCATTGAGCAGAACAACCGCCTGCGCGAGCTGACCCAGATGAAGGACGACGTGGTGGCCACGGTCTCCCACGAGCTGCGCACCCCCATCACCTCCATCCGCGGCTTCATCGAGCTCCTCCTCGACGGCGAGGCGGAGCTCAGCGAGGATCAGGTCCGGATGCTGCACACCATCGAACGCAACTCGGCGCAGCTGCAGCGGGTGGCCGAGGACCTCCTGGCCGACCCCGGCGGGGGCCACGGGCTCCGGGTCACCTTCGTAGAGCTCGACCTGCACAAGCTGGCGGAGGATGCCGTCCACGCCTGCCAGACGTCGGCCACCACCGCGGGGGTCTCGGTCACCCTCAAGGCCGGCCCCGGCGTCAGGGTGTTCGGCGACCCCACCCGCCTGCATCAGCTGTTGGGGAACCTCTTGTCCAACGCGATCAAGTTCGCTCCCCATGGCGGTCGGGTGCACGTGGTGGTCGACGCCGTGGACGACTTCGCCCGCATTCTGGTCCTCGACGACGGCCCGGGCATTCCCGAGGCCGAGCGCCCGCAGCTCTTCGAGCGGTTCTACCGTGTGGCGTCGTCCATGGAGATGGGCGTGCCGGGCACCGGCCTCGGTCTGGCCATCGCCAAATCGGTGGCCGAGGCCCACGACGGATCCATCGACATCATCGACACGCCCGGCTGGTCGACCACCTTCCGCGTCTTCCTGCCGATGCAGCGGGCCGAGCCGGCGGACTCAGCGGCCTGACCGGCGGTCGACGTGGCCCAGAAGCGGTACCTGCTCGACAACCAACAGGCCGAAGCCGGACAGCGTTTCGACGCACTGTCCGAACTGTTCAATCCCTCAACGTTCCGGCACATGCAGACGCTGGGGCTCACGCGGGGATGGAGGGTCTGGGAAGTGGGGGCCGGTGGTGCGAGCGTGCCGGACTGGGTGGCCGAGCAGACCGAGGCCTACGTGCTGGCCACCGACATCGACACCTCATGGCTCGAACGGGGCGATCACGCCTACGAGGTCCGGCGCCACGACATCGGCACCGAACCGGCCCCCGAGGGCGACTTCGACCTCGTCCACGCCCGCCTGGTCCTGGTCCATGTTCCCGAGCGGTTGGCCGCCCTCACCCGCATGGTCGGCGCGCTTCGCCCCGGAGGCTGGCTCCTGCTCGAAGAGGCCGACCCCGGACTCCAACCCTTGGTCTGTCCCGACGAGAGCGGCGCCGAACAGCAGCTGGCCAACAGGCTCAAGGGTGCGTTCCGCTCCCTCATGGCCGCCCAAGGCGTCGACCTGGCCTTCGGACGCACGCTGCCCAGACTGCTGCGGGACGCCGGCTTGGTGGACGTGCAGTCCGACGCCTACTTCCCGATGGGGGGACCGGCCTGCTCCGAGCTCGAGCGGGCAACCGTCGAGCAGATCAGAGAACGCCTCATCGCCGCCGGGCTGGCCACGGAAGACGAAATTGCACAGCATCTCGCCAGCGTCCAGTCCGGCCGGCTCGACCTCGCCACATCCCCGATGGTGTCCGCCTGGGCTCGCAGGCCCTAGCTCGCAGGCCCTAGCCCGCAAGCTCTAGCCTGAGAGGCGTGAAGAACGCCATCAAGCTGGCGCTGAGCGGCGTCGTGGTGATCACGGTCGGGCGCATGTCGGCCGCGGGACTCCTGCCGCGCAACATGCTGGCCGGCATCCGTATCCCCTCGACGTTGCGCAGCGACGACGCGTGGCGGGCCGGGCACGCGGCCGCCGCCACGGCACTGACCGTCGCCGGTCTGGGCCCGATCGCTGCCGCGGCCGTCGTCGGCGTGCGGGAGCCGGACGAAGAGTCCGAGAAGCTCATCTCCCGGATCGGTACCGCCTGGCTGCTCGGGTTTGTCGTTCTGGCCACGGTGCAGGCGAGGAACGCGGCGCGGGCGGTGGGCGGCTAGAGCCTCACTTGGGTGGCAGCGAGCGCGCGTAGGTCACACCGCGTTCGACCCAGGCCGCTAACTGACGCCGGGTCCGCACATGCTCTCCATCGACGCGCAGCCAGCCCGCCAGCTCACGGCCGCGCATCTCCATCGGGCGGGCCGACGAACGGGTGACCAGTGCCTCCGACTGCGCTGGATCGACACGGACCAACAAGCCTCCCTGGCCGCTCGCCGCCACCGCCATGTGGCCCCCGATGAGGAACGCCAGGCCACCGAACATCTTCTTCTCGCGCAGCCCGGTCTCCCGGGCGATCAGCTCGCGCACCCGTCGGGCCAGTGCCTCGTCGTAGGCCATGCCCAATGATGGCGGATGCGGCCGGTCACGCCTCGAAGAGCGTCGGCGCACCCGGCGCGCCGGGCACGCCCGAGGCGGGGGGGACCTGGCCCAGGTGGGCCCAGGCGCGCGGCGTCGGCACCCGCCCACGCGACGTGCGCAAGATCAGGCCGCACTGCAAGAGAAAGGGCTCGTAGGCCTCCTCGATGGTGTCGGTCTCCTCGCCCACGCACTGGGCCAGCGTGGTCAGCCCGATCGGCTGACCCCCGAAACGCCCGCACAGCGTGGAGAGGATGGCGCGGTCCACCTTGTCCAGTCCGAGCTCGTCCACGCCGAAGAGGTCGAGACCCTCGGAGGCCGTCGCTCCATTGATGGAGCCGTCCCCCCGCACCTCGGAGAAGTCGCGCACGCGGCGCAGCAGGCGGTTGGCCACCCGGGGCGTGCCGCGCGAGCGCTCGGCGATGCGCGTCGCCCCCTCCTCGTCGATCTCCACCTTGAGGATCTGTGCCGAACGCTCGACGATGGCCCGCAGGTCGGCCGGCGCGTACAGGTCCAGTCGGCCCACGAAGCCGAAACGGTCGCGCAGGGGGCCGGACACCAGTCCGGTACGCGTCGTGGCCCCGATGAGGGTGAAGCGGGGCAGGTCCAGGCGGATAGAGCGGGCGGTGGGACCCTTGCCGATGAGGATGTCGAGCTTGGCGTCCTCCATGGCGGAATAGAGCATCTCCTCGACGGAGCGGTGCAGACGATGGATCTCGTCGATGAACAGGACGTCACCGTCCTGGAGGTCGGTCAGCAGTGCGGCCAGGTCGCCGGCGCGGGTCAGGACGGGGCCCGACGTGACGCGCAGCCCGGCCCCCATTTCGGTGGCCACGATCCCGGCCAGGGACGTCTTCCCCAGGCCCGGCGGCCCGGCGAAGAGGAGGTGGTCCGACGGCTGCCGGCGCTGCCGGGCGGCCTGGATCACGATGCGCAGGTGCTCGACCAGCTGGGCCTGGCCGACGAATTCGGTCAACGAGCGGGGACGCAGACCGGCCTCGTCGACCTCCTCCGCCTCGCCAACCACGATCGGTGCCACCATCCGCTCGTCGGCCGCGACTCCCGGTTCCTGCTCGTCGCCCGTGGCCAACACCTCGCGGCGGGCCTTGGGACTCACCGGCCGGCCAGCTCGCGCAGCGCCAGCCGCAGCATCTCTTCCACCCCGACATCGTCGCGCACGCCGTCGAGCGCGCCACGGATCTCCTCGGGCGCGTAACCCAGTTCGCTCAGCGCGGCGCGCGCCTCGGCCCGGGCGGTGCGGCTGGCGCCGTCGCCGCGCGTACCGGGGAGGTCGAGCGACAGGTCGGGCAGGTCGAGGCGGCTCTTGAGCTCTATGAGGAGTCGTGCCGCCGTCTTCCGTCCCACGCCGGGGACGGTGCACAGCGTCTCGAGGTCGTCCTCGAGCACGGCGGTGGAGAGGGAGGCCGGCGAGAGCACGGCCATGATGGACAGGGCCAGGGCGGGGCCGACGCCGTGGGACCCGAGGAGCACCTCGAAGCAGCGACGCTCGTCGTCGTGGACGAATCCGTACAGGACGATGGCGTCCTCGCGCACGTGGGTGTGGATGAACAACGTGGCTTCCGCGCCCCCGCCGCCCACCATGAGGGCGGCGGCCGTTGCCGGGGTCACGGCAACTCGATACCCCACGCCCGCCACATCGACGATCACCTCCCCATCGGCCGAGCGCACCACCACCTTGCCGCGCAAGAGTCCGATCACGGCCGTCCCTCCTTCTCGCTGGCCATCTCGCTAGCCCCCATCACGCTGGCCCCACCACGCCAACCCTCGTCGTGCCGGCCTTCATGCCCGGCTCTTCTCCCGCCCCAGCGCGGCGCCCAGGGCGCGCCGCAGCGGAACGGTGGTCAGATGGCACACGGCCAGGGCGAGCGCATCGGCCGCGTCGGGCGGGCTGGGGGGCACCGCCAGCCCCAGCACCTTGGCCACCATGCGCTGCACCTGTTCCTTGGTGGCGGCGCCGTACCCGACCAGGGCCTGCTTGACCTCGTTGGAGGTGTACTGGGCCACCTCGCTCCCCGCCTCGGCGGCCGCCACCAGGGCCAGCCCGCTGGCCTGCCCTACCGACATGGCGGTCTTGGCGTTGACCTGGAAGAAGACCCGCTCGACGGCCACCACGTCAGGGTCCAGCTCGGCCACCAGGGCACGCAGCTCGGTGTGCAGGATGAGCAGCCGCTCGGGCAGGGGGGCGCCGGGGTCGGTCTCGATCACGCCGGCGGCGCGGGCGGTCAGGGCGCTGTCGGTCTCCCCCCGCACGACGAGGCCGTAGCCACAGCGTGAGAGCCCGGGGTCGATCCCCAATACGAACATGCGTTCGCAGCGTAGTCGCCGAAGGCCGCCAGTGGGTGGACTCCGACGGAAGCCGGCCTGAGCCGCCCGCCTGAGCCGCCCGCCCGAGCCGCCCGACCTCCGCCGCCGATGTCAGCCCGCGCCCTCAGCCCTCGAAGGCGGCCAGCACGGCGTCGGGGATGTCGGCGTTGGCGTGCACCGCCTGCACGTCGTCGTGGTCGTCGATGGCCTCGAGCAGGCGAAGTACCCGTTTGGCGTCGCCCTCGTCGGGCACCGGCACCAGGGTGGTGGGCTCGAGCGAGAGGTCGACGGAGTCGGGGGTGATCCCGGCCCCGTCGAGGGCCTGGCGGACAGACTCCAGATCGGCCGGCGCACTGGTGACGATCCAGTGCTCGCCGTTGTCCGTGAGGTCCTCCGCGCCGCCCTCCATGGCGATCTCCAGCACCTTGTCCTCGTCGTGCGAGCGCGGGACGCTGATGACGCCCTTGCGCTCGAACTGCCAGCTCACGGAGCCCGGCTCGGCCATGTTGCCGCCGTTCCGGTTGAAGAGGTTGCGCACCTCGGAGCCCGTGCGGTTGCGGTTGTCGCTCAACGTCTCGACGATGATGGCCACGCCGGCGGGACCGTAGCCCTCGTAGGTGATGGCCTCGTAGCGCACGCCCTCGAGCTCGCCCGTCCCCCGCTTGATCGCCTTCTCAATGGTGTCGAGGGGCACCGAGGAGCTGCGGGCCTTCTGGTAGGCGGTGCGCAGGGTGGCGTTGGCATCGAGGTCACCGCCGCCCTCACGGGCGGCCACCTCGACCTGGCGGATGCACTTGGCGAATATTTTGGCGCGTGCCTTGTCCTGGGCGCCCTTGCGGTACTTGGTGGTCGCCCATTTCGAGTGGCCCGACATGTTCCTCCCTCGGAGCCGTGACTGGGTGGTCGATTGTACCCGGCGACCGGCGGGGCCGAGCTGGAGAACCCTCGTCGGAGCTGGCCGGAGGGTCAACCCCCGCGAAACCCCCGCTTCGTCATCCGTGGTCATTTACTATGCGGCGCATGTCGACATCGGCCTCGGCGCGGCGCCGTGACCCCGTACTCCCCCACCCCCTTCCCCCCCACGTGAGGATCGCCATCATCGGCTCCGGGTTCTCCGGGCTGGGCGCGGCGATCGCACTGTCGGCGGAGGGGTACGGCGACGAGCTGATCGTCTTGGAGCGGCGGTCGGACGTCGGCGGCACATGGCACGACAACTCGTATCCCGGTTGCCGCTGCGATGTGCCCTCGAACCTCTACTCCTTCTCCTTCGCCCCCAACCCGCACTGGACCGAGACCTACTCGAGCCAGGCGGAGATCGAGCGCTATCTGCAGGAGGTGGCCCGGCGCTTCGGCGTCCGGGACAAGGTGGCCTTCGACACCACGCTCGACGAGGCCTCGTGGGACCCGGCCGGCGCGGTGTGGCGGCTGCAGACCTCCCGAGGCCCGCTCTCGGCCGACGTCCTCATCAACGGCGGGGGCGGCCTGTCCGAACCGTTCATCCCCGACTTCCCAGGCGCCGCCTCCTTCGCCGGGAGGGCGTTCCACTCGGCCGCCTGGGACCACTCCCACGATCTGACCGGGCGCAAGGTGGCCATCGTGGGCACCGGGGCGTCGACCATCCAGTTCCTGCCCGAAGTGCAGCGGTGGGCCGGGCAGGTCACCCTGTTCCAGCGCACGCCGCCCTGGGTCTTCCCGCACCGCAACCGTCCGACGCGCGGGGTCGAACGGGCCGCCTACCGGTTGCTGCCGTGGACGCAACGGGTCTCCCGGGCCCGCAACTACTGGATCACCGAGCTGGTGCTGGGCTCGCTCCTCATCCACAACAGCGCCCGGCTGGACCGCCTGGAGCAGCTCGCCACCGGCTATCTGTCCCGCCAGGTGGCCGATCCGGAGCTGCGGGCCACGCTCACCCCGACCTATCGGCCCGGCTGCAAGCGCCTGCTCCAGTCCAACGACTACTACGCGGCCCTGCAACGTCCCAACGTCGCGGTGGAGACCGAGAAGATCGTCGAACTGCGGCCCGAGGGTGTCGTCACGGCCGACGGGGCCCTGCACGAGGTGGACACCGTCATCTACGGGACCGGGTTCCGGCCCACCGACAACCCGATGGCGCACAAGGTGCGCGGGGTTGACGGCCGCACGCTCAAGGAGCACTGGGCCGGCACCGGCATGCGGGCCTACCGGGGGACGGCCATGCCGGGATTCCCCAACTACTTCATGCTCAACGGACCCAACACGGGGATCGGGCACACCTCTCTCCTGGTGATGATCGAGGCGCAGGTGGCCCACGTGATCGGCGCGCTGCGTGCGCTGCGGGCGCGGGGCGAGCGGGTGATCGCCGTGCGCCCCGACGCGCTGGAGCGATGGAACACCGAGGTGCAGGCCAAGGTGGCGTCGACCGTGTGGAACTCGGGAGGGTGCTCCAGTTGGTATCTCGACGACGCCGGCCGCAACACCACGCTCTGGCCCGACTACACCTACCGCTTCACCCGCCGCACCCGCACCTTCGACCCCGGCGACTATGTCCTCTCCGGCGGGGCTTCGGGCGTACCGGCACCGTGAAGCGCCCTCCCATCTCCTTCGAGTCCGCCACGGCACTGGTCACCGGCGCAGGCAGCGGGATCGGCCGGGCGGCCGCCCACGCCCTGGCCGCCCGGGGCGCCACAGTGCTCTGCACCGACATCGACGAGAGGGCGGCCGAGAAGACGGCCGCCGAGTGTGCCGAGCGCTCCCGCCCGGGCAGCGTCGTGGCGCACCGGTCCTACCGACTCGATGTGGCGGATCGCCAGGAGGTCGATGCGGTCGCCGCCGCCGTCCACACTGTGCACGGCGCACTGGCCGTCCTGGTGAACAATGCGGGGGTGGGCATGACCGGCTCCTTCTCCGACATGACGGCGGAGGAGTGGACCTTCATCCGCTCGATCAATCTCGACGGCGTCGTCAACTGCTGCTCGGCCTTCTCCCCGCCCATGCTGGCGGCGCGTCGCGGCCAGGTGGTCAACGTGTCGTCCGGTCTGGCCTTCGTCCCCACCGCCCACGAATCGGCCTACGCCGCGACCAAGGCGGCCGTCCTCCAACTCTCGCAGTGCCTGCGCGCCAACTGGGCGCCGGCCGGCGTGGGGGTGACGGCCATCTGCCCCGGCTTCATCAATACCCCGATCGTCACGTCGGCCCGCTTCACCGGCGGCAAGGAAGATCCGCGGGCACGGGAGCGGTTGGCCAAGGCGTACGCCCGCGCCCATTCGCCCGAGATGGTGGGGGCGGCCATCGTCGGGGCCATCGCCACCGATCGGGCCTTCGTCCCGGTGGGATTCGAATCGGTCCTCGGCTGGTACGCCCACCGGCTCACGCCCATCGCGCTGCAGCAACGCGTCGCCCGCCTGATCGGAGGTCGCTAGTGCCGCCCCTGCACATCCCCCACAGCCGGCGCGGCCTGCTCACCTTCGGCGCAGCCGCGGCCCTGGTCGGCGGCGCGGCTGCCTACCGCAAGGTCGCCTCGACGCACGCGGGCCACGAACCGGCGGTGGAGCTCATCCCGGGCGAGGAGCTCGAGACGCTGGGATGGGGCATGCTCGAGACGCCCGAGGAGCTCGGTGTCACCACCCCCGACGGCGCACGACTGGCGGTGTGGGATGTGGGCACCGGACCGGTGGTGGTGCTGGCCCACTGCTGGAGCGGGAGCCACGCCGTCTGGGTTCCCGTCGCCCGCCGATTGGTCGAATCCGGTCACCGCGTCGTGCTCTACGACCACCGGGGTCACGGCGCCAGCAGCCGGGGCACGGCGTCGTTGAGCATCGAGACGCTGTCCGACGATCTGGCGGCGGTGCTCCGGGACCGCGACGTCACCGACGCCGTCCTGGCCGGGCACTCTATGGGAGGGATGTCCGTCATGGCCCTCGCCACCTACCACCCCGAGATCCTGGCCCAGCGGGCCCGGGCCATCGTGCTCGTCGCCACGGCGGCCGCCGACATGGGAACGGGGCCGGCCGTCCTGGGGCGCTTCGCTGCCGGATTCGTCGCATCGCCCGCGGTGTCCCTGGCACTGCGCTCCCCCGGCGGCCACCGCTTCGTGCGAGGCGTGTTCGGCGCGGATCCCGCGCGTGAGCACCTGGAGCTCACCCGGGCGTTGCTGGCGGCGTGCGCCCCGCTGGTGCGCGCCAGCTTCCTGGGTGCGGTCGGCACCGTGAACCTGCTGGAGGGCATCACAATGATCGGCCTACCCACCACGGTGGTGGTCGGCTCGCGGGACCGGCTGACCGCTCCCGCTCGTTCGCATCAGATGGTGCAGGCCATTCCCGGCGCCCGCCTGGTCACCCTGCCCGATCGCGGCCACATGCTCCCGCTGGAGGACGCGGACGCGGTGGCCACGGAGATAGAGCGTTCCGTCAAAGGGAGCAACGCCGTCAAGGGTTGAGACGCCCGGAATGGACCGGAGGATCCCAACCGGTCGACTCCCCCTGGGGCAGGATTGACGGATGGGACTGGACATCGATTTCGTCTTCGAGGTGGGCGAGCACGAAAAGCACACGGTGGCCTTCCATTGGGGTCAAATGTGGGGCAAGGTGCGGATCACCGTCGACGACCAAGAGGTCGTGCAGCAGAACAAAGCGCTCAGCCTCCGCTCGCCGCGGACGCGCACGTTCGAGCTCTCGGTGGGTGAGCATGAGGTGCATCCGGTGGTCATCGAGAAGACGAAGAAGGCCATTCTCGGGGGCGCACGCAAGCAGACCTGTCGGGCCTTCGTCGACGGCGAGCTGATCGCGGAGTACTGATTTCGCCGAGACTCGCGGAGTACCAAGTCGCGGAGTGCTGAAATCGGAGAGTGATTCTTTCGGGAGTACCGGCTGATCGGCAGGTACTGCGCGGGTGACCCACGGTTGACATTCGTTTTGGCGCGGCCCATGCTGTGCAGATCCGGTAGCAGATGGGAGGGATCGCCATGAGCGATGCACGCGTGAGCCGCTGGATGGGCCCGCTCGGACTCTTGACCGTGATCGCCCTCTTCGTCGGTCTCGGTCCATTGAGCGGCAAGACGCCCGGCGAGAACGCATCGGGGGCGACGGTCGCCGCCTTCTACAACTCTCACGTGGCCCGAAGCTGGGCCTCCATTTACGTGGTGGGGTTGGGGCTGGCACTGTTCGTCCTCTTCGTGAGCCAGCTCCGGAAGGTGTTGCGCGACGCGTCAGGCGGGGAGACCCTCTGGCCCAATGTCGCCTTCGTCGCGGGGATCATCCTGGTCGCCGGGATGGTCGCCGCCGGCACGTTCCAGGTCGTCCTGATCCTCGCCGCTCACAATCACCAGTTGGGCATCGTCAAGACGGTGAACTTCGTCAGCTCCAACAACGAGCTCGGCTTTCTCTTCGGCATGGTGCTCGTCACCTTGGCCACCGGCGCATCCATCCTCACCAACCGATCGATCGACCCACTGCCCAAGACGCTGGGTTGGTGGTCGCTCCTCGTCGGAGTGGTCGGCTGCCTCGGACCGTTGGCGTTCTTCTCCCTGTTGTTCGGCCTACCGATCTGGCTCATCGCCACCGGCTTCGTCATCAGCACCAAAGCACGCCGGGCGGTCGAGGGTAAGCCTCCGGCGCACGCCGCTGCCGCCTCGGGCAACGGCGAAAGTCCCGATCACGTCAGCGGGACCCTGTCGCGGGAGTCCGCGTCCAACTGATCGACCGACGTTCGAGTTGGATCGATCGCGCCGCGGTGCATCGCGTGTGAACCTGCGCTCCTACGCGTGCGTCACGGACGCCGAACGCGCCACGCGCGACGTCGAACGCCCCGAGCACGCGACGCCGAGTGCGCCACGCCGAACCGCCGAGCGCGCGACGCCGTGCGTTGTGAACGCGCCGAACCGGTGAACGCGCTGCTGGTTACTTGACGACGACGACCGGGTGAGTGTGGTGACCGTTGTCGGCTTGTGCCGAACCCACCGGCAGGCACATCACGAGGCCGCAGATAAGACCTCCGGTGCCCACCTTGACCGCCATGCTCACCAGTCGGGCCCTGAGTGACCGTCCGCCTGCCCTGCGGCGTAACGCCGCCATTTGCTCCTTAGCCATTGGAATTCCCACCTTCCCTTGGACATTTCAGGTTGTCCGGACTCATTCGCCCGAGCACCTGACGATCACTGTAAGGAAGGAGCCACTATTTCCGCCGAACGTCGGATCAATACTCACCCAACATCGCCAATGGGGACCTAGCTCGCCCGGAAATACCTCGTAAACCGCACCTTTCCTGTCAAGCGCCTACGGGCACCGCACCCGTCTCCTGCGATCGAGGGGCCCCAATTGACCGGCCGGGCAATCACGTATAATACTAAGTATTATGAGAGACCGCGTCCGAACTTGTTGGCGATGGTCCACCTCAACGGCCACGGCGGTCGGCGTATTCGGGGCACTCGGAGTGCTCGCCGCGGCGAACCTGGCCGCAACCACACCGCCAGCCGGCGCGACGGCGAACGTTACAGGCGGAACGGGCGACTGCGCGTCCCTCCAGAGCTGCTACACGCCCCAGCAGCTCGAAGTCGCCTATGGGATCCAGCCGCTCCTCCAGCGCGGGATCGACGGCCGTGGGGAGACCGTTGTACTCCCCGAACTGGCCGAGTCGCAGCTCTCACCGCCACGAGTCAGTGACCTACGCGAGGACTTAGTAGCCTTCGATCGCCTGTTCCACCTGCCCGCGCCAAGCCTCAACGTGGTAAGCAATTTTCCCCACCCTTCACACCCCTGGTACGCCTTCGGGGAGGAGGTTCTGGACGCCGAGATAGTCCATGCCATTGCGCCACGCGCCGCGCTCACCATCCTCTTGGTCAAAGGAACCTCCCTGGACAACGCGGACAACGCCGTCGCGGCGTCAATCGCTGCCTTGCGGCTGGGGGCCTCGGAGGGTGGCATCATTTCCCTCAGCCCGGCCGGGCAGATCGGCGGAGAGCACTGCGTCACCCGCGCTCAGGTCACCCAGCTAAACGCCGCGCTCGAGGACGACGCCGCCCACCACGTGACAGTTGTGGCGGCTACGGGCGATGCCGGTGCGGCTGGCGAACCGTGCGCCCTTATCACGGCACTCGGCGGCCCTGGTCCCATTTACACGCCGGCGAAGGAGGTCAGCCTCGTCGCCTCCGACCCGCTGGTTCTTAGCGCCGGGGGCACCACGCTCGACGCGAGCCACACGACCGGCGCCTGGATCGGCGAAACCGCATGGGGCCTTCCCTACGGCGACCCAGACTCCCTTTTTCAGGCGTCGGGCGGCGGGTTCAGTCGACTCTTCGGTCGGCCCTCGTATCAGAACGGCGTCGACGGTATCGGCGCAATGCGCGGTGTTCCCGATGTAGCGGCTGACGCAAATGCCCACACCGGGTTTCCGGTCGTCACGAGCGGTGGCAGCGGTAGTTACACGATCAGCGGGCACGGCGGCACGAGCGCTGCCGCGCCCATCTGGGCCGGGATCATCGCCCTCGCCGACCAGTACGCGAAGAGACATCTCGGCTTCGTCAACCCGGCCATCTACCAGATCGCACGCGGCTCGCAGTACGACCAGGCCTTCCACGACATTACGGCGGGCAATAACACGGCAGAATTCCACCAAGGGACGATCACGGGCTACCAAGCAGGCGCGGGCTGGGACCCTGTAACCGGTTGGGGCAGCCCGAACGCCGAAGTGCTTGTGCCCCTCCTCGCTCGCTACGCAAGCCGATGACGAAGGCCAAAACCCGCCTCCGGGCCTGTACAGGAGTGGGCGAGTGATTCGCGCACAGCACTCCGCGCGCGGGTGTCACTCGCAGAATTGCTGTCCGGGTATCGGGTGCCCTCGTGGGGGACGCGGAGGGGCGCTCCGAGACCTGCCAGGAAGAAGGGATTCGTTGCGCCAGCTGCCCCGATTCAGAGCCGTCAGCAATTGCTCGAGCACGCGCTGTGCGCCATCTCAGATGCGGCGATAGCGGGCCTCGAACGCCGAGTAGAGGCCGAATGAAAAGAGTCCAGCAGCGACCACACTAAGCAGCCAGACACCAAATGGTTTGTGTGCAAGCGCGGCAGTGCCTGATCAAGGCCTTTGACCTTGCTGGGATTGTCAGTGACTGCGCTGGCCACGAGGTAGACGCCGACGAGGTCGATCAGAAGACCTCGAACGCTGTCACCCATGATGCCCGTCGCGCGGGCAATGTCATACATCCGAGGAGATATGCGGTTCCGATCCAACACCCGCGCATAGTCATGCGTCCATCCCCAAATAAGAAGGGCAATCCCGCCACCGACGAACCCCGCAGCGCAGAGGCCGATGTACATTGGTCCTCCTGGCCAGCGCAATACACTCGCAGCGATGGGACCCGGATTCGACGACGTACTATTTGTGTGTTTCGAGCCCACTGCCAAGGCTACCGCTTGGGCGGATAAGCCCAGATACACGGCGCCACAAGCCGCCAACCCACACCGCTTTGCCCACGCATGCTCTTGGAGATCGGCCGCGGCGACCGCACTCACCAGACGCCAGATCGCATAACCCAACAAGCCGATGGCGACAATGAAAAGGATTGCCGGCCCCGCCGGCTCGCGGGCAATTTCATCGAGAGCGCCGTTGCTGTCGGCGGGAGCGGGCGAGCCACCGTGAAGAGCGATGTCCGTGGTGAGGTAGGCGATCAACAAGTAGAGAACCGACCTAGCTCCGAGTCCCGCCTTCGCGAGAAGCTTGAACCAACGACGGCGTTCGACATAGCCCGCATGTCCTTTGACATCGGCTACGGCGCGCTGTGTAGGGGTCTCCGTTCGAACCACTCTTGAGGATTACCCCATGCTCGCCATGCCAATCTGGTCCGAGTCCCGGCTGGGATTCCGGCGACGATGACGGCTTCGGGTTTCCCTGGGATCGCTACCGCGAGTTCGGCGCGGATTCTGAGAAAGCAGTTTGTGGCCCTCGGGATCTCTCGGCCAGCGATCATCAAAATGACGCCCACGGTGTGAACGTTGAAACCGTGTTGAAGCGTGTTCGCTAGCCCCCCATACTGTTGTCTTTTCACGGTGACGATATTTTTTGATACCCCTCAAAAGACAAGACAAACCCCATTGATCAACGTCAATTCGTCAGGGAGGTTCGACTGTTCAGACGGCAGCGAGTGCGAGCAATGCGAACGGTGATTACTGAGCCCGTCCCGAAACGTCCGCAAGGGCCTTCCAAAGACGGTTGGAGCCCGCCGTGGTCATTTCTCTCCAGCAGGCGGCCGAGGGCCTGGAGCCGCTCGAAGTCAGATCGCTGTAGAGGCGGGTGCCACCCTGACTGCGGGCGGGAGCGAGGAGTCCGCGAGCCTCCAGAGAAGGGCTTCTCCCAGCGGCAGAGATCGTGGAGGAGGAATGCCAATGCCGGGTGACCAGGCGCCTGTCGTAGAGGGATGCCCGTCTCGGATGCCTACGGTGGAGGGCTCTCCTCGGAATGAATGGGGTGGTAATCGGAGAATTCATGCTCTGTTCATCTGCCTCGGCCCGATGGCCATTGCGATTGGAGGCATTTCATTTAAAACTGAGTGACGACTGAGTGCTGTACCCATATGGGACTTCAGTGGAGCAGTCCGGACTAGGAGGAGACATGCAGAAGAGAAGCGCTGCCGAAGTTGTTCGACTCGCAGCGGACGAGGGAATCGAAGTCGTTGACCTCCGGTTCTGCGACCTCCCCGGTTTGATGCAGCACTTCTCCATACCGGCGCACGACCTCACTGAGGACGCCTTCGAGGAGGGATACGGGTTCGACGGCTCGTCCATCCGAGGATTCCAGGCCATTCAGGAGTCCGACATGATCTTGCTGCCCGATCCCTCCACCGCGGTGATCGACGAATTCAGGCAGCACAAGACGCTCAACCTCAACTGCTTCGTCCACGACCCGATCACGTTGGAGAACTACAGCCGGGATCCTCGCTACGTCGCTCTCAAGGCGGAGCAACACCTGGCGTCGACCGGGATCGCCGACACGGCGTACTTCGGACCGGAGGCGGAGTTCTTCATCTTCGACGACGTTCGATTCTCCCAGGACCAACACTCGGCGTTCTATCAGGTCGACTCGGTCGAGGGCATCTGGAACTCCGCTCGCGACGAGAAGCCGAACCTGGGCTACAAGCCGAGGTACAAGGAGGGATACTTCCCCGTCCCACCCATGGACCACTTCCAGGACCTGCGTTCGGAGATGATCCTGTCGATGGAGCGGCTGGGAATCGAGATCGAGGTCCAGCATCACGAGGTGGGCACGGCAGGCCAGGCCGAGATCGACATGAGGTTCGACACGATGCTCGCCATGGCCGACAAATTGATGCTCTACAAGTACGTGGTGAAGAGCGTGGCGTTCAACGCCGGCTACTCGGCCACCTTCATGCCCAAGCCCCTGTTCCAGGACAACGGCTCGGGCATGCACGTCCACCAGTCACTGTGGAACGAGGGTGAGCCCCTCTTCTACTCCGAGTCGGGCTACGGAGGCCTCTCCGACATCGGTCGCTGGTACGTCGGCGGCATACTCACACACGCCCGCGCCATCCTGGCGTTCGCCGCGCCGACGACCAACTCCTACCGCCGCCTGGTGCCCGGCTACGAGGCGCCGGTCAACCTCGTCTACTCGCAGCGCAACCGCTCGGCGGCCTGTCGCATCCCCCTGTACTCCAAGAGCCCCAAGGCGAAGCGGATTGAGTTCCGGTGTCCCGACCCCTCCTGCAATCCGTACCTGGCCTTCTCCGCCATGCTCATGGCCGGTCTCGACGGGGTGTCCAAGAAGATCGAGCCCCCCGATCCGGTGGAGGAGGACCTCTTCGACCTCCCGGCCGAGGAGCTGGCCAAGGTGGGCCAGGTGCCCGCTTCCCTGGAGGAGGCGCTGGCCGCGCTCGAGGCCGATCAGGCCTTCCTCAAGGTGGGCGGGGTCTTCACCGACGATCTGATCGAGACGTGGATCGACTACAAGAGGCTGAACGAGATCGACGCGGTGCGACTTCGCCCGCACCCCTGGGAGTTCATGCTCTACTACGACATTTGATCCCTGACGAGGACTTTTGTCCTCTCTGGAGATCCGCCGCAGCAGAGCGCCAGGTGTCCGTGCTCAGTCCGTGCAGCGCTTGTTGAAGAAGTAGGACGCAAGCGGGGCGGCGACGGCGATGATGACCACCGACCAGATCAATGCCGCCTCCACCGGATGCTGCATCGGCCAGGCGTTGATCACGTGCGACGGGTTCGGGTTGTTCCAAAGGTCCCGCACTCCGGCACAGACCGCCGAGACGGGGTTCCAGTCGGCGATGGCCTGCATCCAGCCCGGCATGTGCGCCGTCGGCACCATGGCGTTGGAGACGAAGGCCAAGGGGAACAGCACGATGAAACCGAACGAGGCCGCCGCCTCCGGGCTCTTGGCGTTCAACCCCACACACTGGGCGATCCACGTGAGGGAGTAGGCGAAGAACAGCACCAGCAAGAACCCCGACAGAATGGCCAGCATGCTGGCGTCCGAGCGCCACCCGACCACCAGGCCGGTCAGCCCCACGATCAGCGCGCACAGGCACGACGTCATGAGATCGGCCGCCGAACGGCCGATCAAAACTGCTGGCCGCCAGAGGGGCAGCGCCCGGAAGCGGTCGATCATCCCCTCGTGCAGGTCGGTCGACAGTCCCACCGCCGTCCCCATCACCGAGGTGACCAGGTTCAGGGCCAAAATACCGGCCAGCAGGTAGTCCTTGTAGGAGCCACCGCCCGGAATCGGGATCGCCCCACCAAAGATGTACACGAACAAGAACGTGAACAACACCGGCTGGATGGTCACGTCCGAGAGCTGCATCGGCTCCCGCGAGATGTGCACCAGGTTGCGTCGAGCCATGGCCCAGATGTCCGCCAGAGGGCCGAGCACACCACCCGAGCGCGGGCGGTCCACCCGCACGGGTCGAGGCGTCAACGTCGTCGTTGTCATCAGGCGTTCGCTCCTTCCAGTTCAGTGGCCCGGCCGCTGCCGTCCAGGGACGGGTTCACACCGGGCCGCCGGCTACCGCCCCCGCCGCCGTCGTCATCATCGAGACCGTCGTCGCCGGCCACGTCCTCTTCGATGTGGTCACCCGTCAACGTGAAGAACACGTCGTCCAATGACGGCTGCCGCACCTCGATGTTGTCCACCAGCACGCCCGCGGCATCCAACGCCCGCACCAGGGTGGTTGCCAACCCGGGCGACGAGTCGACGCCGGCCGTCAGCTGACGCCCGTCCTCGCTCACGTGGACCTGTCCCGCCACCAACCCGGCGATGGCCGGTACGGCCGCCGTCGACGGCGTGGCCAACGTCACCTCCACCCGGGCGCTCCGGGAGGCCTCCTTGAGCTCCAGCGGCGTGCCGTCAGCCACCACCAGCCCGTGGTTCACCACGACGATTTGGTTGGCCAGCTCGTCCGCCTCCTCCAGGTACTGCGTCGTCAGCAGCACCGTCACCCCCTCGTCCAGCAGCCCGCGGATGGCCTCCCACACCCGCTGGCGTGACGTCGGGTCCAGCCCTGTCGTCGGCTCGTCGAGGAACAGCACCGGTGGCCGGGTCATGAGCGATGCGGCCAGGTCCAGCCGGCGCCGCATGCCGCCCGAGTAGCCCTTCAGCACCCGATCGGCCGCATGGGTCAGCTCGAACTGCTCGAGCAGCTCGACCGTCCGGGCCTTGGCCGCCCGGCGGCCCATGTCGCACAGCTCCCCGACCAGGGTCAGGTTCTGGCGGCCGGTCAGCAGCCCGTCCAAGGTGGCGTCCTGGGCGGCCACGCCGATGTGGTGCCGCACCTCGTTGGGGTGCTTCACCACGTCGATCCCGGCCACTGTGGCCGACCCGGCGTCGGGTACGGCCAGTGTGGTCAGGACCCGGACCGCCGTGGTCTTGCCGGCGCCGTTGGGCCCGAGCAGGCCGAGGATCGTGCCCGCCGGCACGTCGAAGGACACTCCGGCCAGGGCCTGGGTGTCGCCGTAGCGCTTCTGCAGCCCTTCGGCTCGAATCATCAGATCAGTGACCATGGACATCCTCACCCGTCGTTCAGTACACTACTTACCAACCGCATGGTAAGGGAATAACTTACCTTCCGTCAAGTAGGTTTCATCAAGTAGGCTGAGCAAGAAATGACCCAGACCGCACACCCAGGCACGAGCGACCAGGAGCCGGTGACGCCGGCGGATCACGACGTCAACGATGCCCTCCCTCCCGAGTTCGCCCAGGCCGTCACGGCCAAGCGCCGGGCCCTGGCCCACGACGCCAGCTCCACCCGCGAGCGCATTCTCGATGTGGCCCTGGAGCTCTTCGGGGCTCAGGGCTACGACGGCACCAGCCTGCGGCAGATCGCCGAGCAGCTGGGCGTCACCAAGGCGGCTCTCTACTACCACTTCGAGAGCAAGGAGGACATCCTCCGAGCCCTCCACATGCGCCTCCACGAGTTCGGCAAGGACGCCTTCGACACCATGGGCGACGAACCCATGACCCTCGAGGTCTGGGGTCAGCTGCTCGACCAGGTGATCGGCCAGATGCTGGCCCAGCGCAAGCTGTTCCTCATGCACGAGCGCAACCAGGCCGCCCTCGAGAAGCTGCACAGCGAAGAGCACGACGCCAAGCACGACGACATCCAGAACCAGTTCCGCAAGATCCTCCTCGACACCCGGGTGCCCGAGCGGGACCGGGTGCGCATGGCGGCGGCCTTCGGCGCGGCCTTCGCCGGGCTCTTCCTGGCCAGCGAGAGCTTCCCCGACTCCGACACCGCCAAACTGGGCGACATGCTCCGCGAGTGCGTCGGGGACGTCATCTCGGGATGACCGAATCGGTGACCCACTGAACCTAGGAGGCGTCCCGACCTCGTGTGGTCGGGTCGACCCGCCGATCAGTCGTGCTCGGCCGATCAGTCGTGCTCGTCGGTCGGCTCACTGGCGGCTGATGTACTCGATGGCCCGTCGGGCGATGAGCCACCTCCCGTCCTCCTTGACCAGAGTGTCGCGGTACCAGCCCGTCATGAACCGGCCGCTCTCGCCGGCGCGGAACATGAAGGACTGCTCGGCTTCGGCGGTGCCGCCGGCGTCGCCTGCTCGAATCACCGGGGCGGCGACGAGGTGCACGCCCCGCATCCCGTTCTCGACCATCCGACGTCGGTCCGCCACCGTGCTGAAGGTCCCCATTCCCGGCACGACGAACTCGCACTCCTCGGTGAACAGGGTGGACCATTCGTCGAGACGGCGTTGGTCGATCAGCAGCCCGTAGCGCGACAGCAGCTCGGTGATGGCCTGGCGGTCGTCGAGGTCCAGCGTCACTGCAACATCTCCGCGGCACGGAGCAGCACCTCGAGATGCCCGGTGGGCCACGTGGCGCCCGCTCGGAGCGGATTGATCGCCACGGCCTCGGCCCCGGCATCGCTCCATCGCGCCGCCCGATCCACCAGACGGTGCAGGTTGTCGGCGCGGACGGCAAGGTGGCCTTCGAGGCCGATGCGGTCCGGGTCGCGGCCCGCCGCGGCGGCGGCCGTGCGGAGGTCGTGCCACGCCGCCTCCAACCCCGATCCGGGTTGCACCTGGGGCATGGGCAGCCAGCCGTCGGCCAACCGGCCGACGCGCGCCACAGCGCGACCGTCGGTCCCGCACCCGATCCAGATCGGCACCTCCTGCGGGGGAATCGGGGCGATCCCGGCGGCGTCGATCAGCTCCGATCCCACCGCGTGGGTGACGGCCGCTTCCGTCCACAACCGGCGCAACAACGGGATCTGCTCCTCCATGCGAGCCGCCCGGGAGCCGAAGTCGACGCCCAGGCCGTCGTATTCGACGGCGTTCCAGCCGATACCCACCCCCAGCCGGACGCGCCCGGGCGCCAGCAGCTGCAAGGTGGCCACCTGCTTGGCCACCAGTGCGGTCTGGCGCTGCGGCAGAACCAGGATGTCGGTCACCAGCTCCATCCGGCACTCGCGGGCCAGGTAGGCAAAGAGCATGAACGGCTCCAAGAACGGATCGCGGTGGTCGTAGAAGCCGGTCCACCCGGGCCGGGCGCCGGCGTCGGCACCCAGGACATGGTCGTAGACGAGGAGATGGTCGTAGCCGGCCTCCTCCAACCGGCGGACGAACTCGACCAGCTCGTCCCCCACCACCCGATCGAACTCGGCCTGGGGGAACACCGCACCAAGGCGCATCGCCGTGCTCCTAGCTACCATCGCCGTCATCGACGGAGGCATGGGTATAGGCATGGACATAGGCGTGGACATGGACAGGTGGCATCACGACCTAGCGATACGCGAGGTGATCGACAGCTACGCCATCGGCATCGACCGTCGCGACTGGGACCTGGTACGCCGCTGCTTCACCGTGGACTGCGCGACCGACTACGGCCCGACGAGCAGCTGGACGTCCAGGGAGCCGTTCATGGAGTGGCTCGAGCAGATCCACCGCCAGATGGGCCCGACCATGCATAGGATCACAAACTACAGCGTGCACGTCGACGGCTCCTCGGCCGCCGCCACGTCGTACTTCGACGCTCTCCTCAAGGTGGACCACGCCGAACAGGATCTGCGCCACGTGGTCGGCACCTACAGCGACAGCCTGCGCCTGACCGAGACCGGCTGGAAGATCAGCGCCCGCCGCGCCGAGAACTTCCTCTGGCGACGGGGACGTCAAAAGGAGCTCTGACCGGCTGATCTGGACCTGGACCCCCGGCCCGGGGACCACAGAGCGGCGCCACGACGGATAACGTGACTCGCCCGAGCGATCGAGCCCGGCGTGAGAGGACGGCGCGGGTGTTTCCGGCGTCGAGAGGGGGGTGCCCGATGGCGTCAACGCACACAACCAGGATCCCGGACACCCTCGAGGAGCTCCTCACCCCCGAGTGGCTGAACGCCGCCCTCGGACGGACGTACCCCGGGCTACGGATCAGCGCGACGGTGCTCGGGCGCGTGGAGAGCCGCATCTCGACCAACGCCTGCTTCCACATGGAGGGCGAGGGCGAGCTGCCCAAGGGGCTGTCCGCCGACCTGTGCGCCAAGGGCTACTTCTCCGACACCGGAACGGCGTCGCACCGAATGGCCGGTGAGTCCGAGACGCGTTTCTACCGCGACCTGGCGGCCACCTCGGGTATCCGGACACTGCCCGGTGTCTTTGCCGAGTGGGACCCGGCCATCGAGAACGGCGTGGTGATCACCGAGGACATCACCGTGTCGGGGGCGACGTTCCTCGACCCCCGGGACCGCTTCACGGCGTCGCACGTGGCCGCCAGTCTGGAGCAGTACGCCATCTTGCACAGCAGGACGTGGAACGGGCACGGGCTCGTCGGCATCGATTGGCTCTCCTCCCCCATGGCCCGGACGGCGGGAGCCCGGGGCATCCCCGAGATCCAGAGCCAGTTCGACGGTCCGATCGGCGCCGGTGTGCCGGAGGAGGCTCGGGACGCCGAGCGGCTGGTGCGGGCCTTCAAGACCCTGCCGGAGATCACCGCCTCCGCGTCGTCGTGGTGCCTGCTGCACGGAGATGCCCACATCGGCAACGTGTTCAGGGACCAGGCCGGGCTGCCCTGCCTGTTGGACTGGCAGTTGGTACAGCGCGGGCCGTGGTACGTGGACGTCGGCTACCAGATCGCTTCCTCTCTCGGTGTGGCGGATCGCCGCGCCTCGGAACAGGATCTGTTGGGCCACTATCTCGAGCGGTTGGCCGCGCACGGCGTGACCGTCCCGACGTGGGACGAGGTGTGGTTCGGCTACTGCTGCGGGATCGTCTACGGGCTGTTCCTGTGGTCGATCACCCAGAAGGTCAAGCCGGAGATCACCGCCGTCCTGCTCGAACGGATCGGCACGGCGGCGGCCGACCACGACGCCTACCGAGTGGTCCTCGGCGAGCGACCCTGACCCGATGCGGGAGGTCTTCGGGCTCGAGGGTGAGCCGGCACTGGTGATCGGCGGGGGCTACGGAAGCGGACGCCTGACCTCGCTCCTCCTGGCCCGAGCCGGCGCCTCGGTCGCCGTCGCCGACATCGACGGCGACCGGGCCCGCAGCGTCGCCGCCGAGGTCGGCGGTCACCCGATCGTGGCCGACGTCACCACGCCCGCCGGAGCCACCGCGGCGGTGGACGAGGCTCACCGGGTGCTCGGCGGCCTGACGCGCCTGGCCAACATCGTCGGGCTGGTGGACCAGCGGGCGTTTCTCGACAGCGACCCGGGACAGTGGGACGCCCAGGTCAGGCTCAATCTGTACACCCAGATGAACGTGTGCCATGCCGCCGGACGGCACATGGTCGCCGCCGGTCGGGGCGTCATCGCCATGGTCGCCTCGGTGAGCGGTATGTACGGCGCCCGCAACCAAGCCGCCTACGGCGTCGCCAAGGCGGGCGTGATGTCCCTCGCCCGCACGCTGGCCGACGAGTGGGGCCCCCACGGGGTGCGCATCAACTGCGTCGCCCCCGACATCACCGCCGTGCCGCGCCTCATGGCGCAACTGCCCGGATCCGAAGAGGAGATCCTGGCGCAGTTCGACGCCATGGCGGCCGCCGACGGCGTCCCGTTGCGACGGTTCGGCCGCACCCACGAGATCGCCGGACCGCTGCTGTTCTTGCTCTCCGACCTCTCGTCGTTTATGTCCGGTCAGACCCTGGTGGTCGACGGCGGCACCATGGTCCACTTCCCGCACTGTACGGCGGCCGACCGGGGGTAACCCGCACCAACGGGCGCCGCCCGGGGCGCGGCGGGCCCGGGGCGCGGCGGGCCCATGGCGCGGCAGGCCTATGGCGCGGCCCGGGGATGATCGACCAGCCGGGTAGTGTGGCAGGTCGGGCTGGGCAAACGTGGAGTGGGGGGCGAAGTGGAGGGGTGGGCATGACGACCGTCTCGGAGAACGAGCTGATGACCCGGGTCGAGGGTGACGCGCCCATGGGCCGGCTGATGCGGGAGAACTACTGGATCCCCTTCGCCCTGTCGGAGAACCTGGTAGTGGGCGACGCCCCGACGCCGGTGCGCC
>Ga0302325_10006225_pt1 | contig 26895 bp, 22 predicted proteins | sample Palsa_T0_2_FD_201948 | JGI IMG/M metagenome (GOLD analysis project Ga0302325, IMG submission 201948) | Peat permafrost microbial communities from Stordalen Mire near Abisko, Sweden - Palsa_T0_2 | ecosystem: Environmental > Terrestrial > Soil > Palsa > Peat permafrost | place: Sweden: Abisko... | reverse complement strand
GCATTTCCCGCTCGGGCGAGGGATATTCGATCCAGTGATAGACGCAGCGGCGGCGCAAAGCTTCGTGCAGTTCGCGCGTGCGATTGGAGGTGAGGATCACCACCGGCCGTTCGTGGGCGCGAATGGTGCCGCGCTCGGGAATCGAAATCTGGAAATCAGAAAGAAACTCGAGCAGGAAAGCCTCGAACTCGTGGTCGGAACGGTCGATTTCGTCGATCAGCAGCACTGTTTCTTCGGGACGGCGCAGGCAGGCGAGCATCGGCCGCTCGATCAGGAATTCATCGCGGTAGATGTCGATGTGGCCGGCGCCTTCGCTCTCCTGGCGCAGCGCCAGCATCTGGCGGGGAAAATTCCATTCATAGAGCGCGCCGGCGGCATCGATGCCTTCGAAGCATTGCAGCCGCAACAGGACGCGGCCGAGCACGCCGGCAATCGCCTTGGCAGCTTCGGTCTTGCCGACGCCGGGTGCGCCTTCGAGCAACAGCGGCTTACCCAGCGCCAGCGCCAGGTAAGCGGCGGTCGAAAGCTCTTCGTCGGCGAGATAATAAGCCGCGCGCAAAGCCTCCTCGAGCTCGCGCGGGTTACCGATGCCGACGATGCTGTGGCGGACCACCATGACCGCTTACCGTGCGCGCCCGTGCGTCGACGCGCCGCCACGCGCTTTCAGCGCCCTGAGCACTTTCTCCGGCGTGATCGGCAGATCATTGATGCGCACGCCGACCGCGTTGAAGACCGCATTGGCGACCGCCGGCAGTACCGGATTGGCGCACATCTCGCCCGGGCCCTTGGCGCCGAACGGGCCGTCCGGCGCCGGCCGTTCGAGCACGAGAATGTCGTGCGGACAGATATCCCCGGGGCCGGGCATCAAATACTCGTTGAAATCGCGCGGCCCGTCGCGCGTATCCGGATAGTAGGGCTCCGGCGTCTCGTAGAGCGCGTGGCTCATGCCCATCCATGAGCCGCCGACAAGCTGTTGCTCGACGAGCTTGGGATTGATCGCGCGCCCGATCTCGTAGGCGCTGGTCATCTTCAGCACGGTAACGTCGCCCGTCTCATCGTCGACTTCGACCTCGGCAATCAGACAGGCATGCGCATAGCAAGTGGCGGGCGACATCTCACCGGTTTCCGGATCGACGTCCGACAGCGGCACCAGGAAAATGCCGCGCCCGGAAATCGTCTTGCCCTGGCGAAACTGTGCCGCGATGGCGACGTCGCGGACGCTGATCGAGCGGTGCGGCGCGCCTTTCACCCGGATCGAGCCTTTGCCATCGGTCTCGAGGTCGCCCGGATCGACTTCAAGCTCCTCGGCGGCGGCTTCCATCATGACCGCGCGCGCCTCGCGCGCCGCCGTCATCACCGCGTTGCCGACGCGATGGGTTCCGCGCGACGCGAACGAGCCCATGCAATGCGGGCCGGTATCGGAATCGGCGGTATCGACATAAACGTCCTCGACCGGCACGCCCAAGGTCTCCGCGCAAATCTGCCGGGTCACCGATTTCATCCCTTGTCCGAGGTCGATCGAAGACAAAGCGACGGTGAATTTGCCGCTCGGGTTGGAATGAACCAGCGCCTGGCTCGGATCGCCGCCGAGATTCATGCCGATCGGATAATTGATGGTCGCGACGCCACGCCCGCGATGTTTGGCCATTGTCAACGCCTCCTGGTACCGAAGACGGAAGAGAAACGCGGCGCCCCATGCGTCGAGCCGGACGACGGCGCGGCCGGCGGCGGCGGTGACGCGCTACGCGGAGGTGGGGACGGAGGTGCCGCTGCAGCCGCCGGACGTTCATAAGCGACGCGCTGCGGTACTGCTGTAGGTGGCGCAACGGCCGGCGCGATCGCCGGCGCCCGCGTACGGTCGGCGCCGCCACCGGTGCGTGCGGGACCGCCGCCTTGCCGCGACGACATCCTGCGGAACTCGTCACGAATCGGCCAGTTGGCTTTCTCGGCGGCGACCTGCGCGCATTCGATCAGCGCGCAGTTCTTTGCCTCGCGCCGATGCGCCTTCATGTCGCCGTCGCGGTAGGAGTTGAGGATGCGGAATTCGAGCGGGTCCATCCCCACCGCGACCGCAAGCTTGTCCATCTGGCATTCGAGCGCGAAGTCGAGCGCTGTGACGCCGAAGCCGCGCATGGCGGTCGCCGGCGTGCGGTTGGTGAAGACGCAGTAAACGTCCGCGTGGACGTTCGGAATGGTGTACGGTCCGGGAATATGGGCTACGCATTTGACCACCGCGTAGCTGGAAAGCCGCGTATAGGCGCCAGAGTCGAAATAAGCCCGCACCTTGCGGGCCACGATACGGCCGTCCTTCATGATGCCGTCCTTGACGTAGATGCGCTCGGCGCCGCGCGGCGAGCCGTATTGCATCTCTTCATGGCGGCTAAACCGGTAGCGCACCGGCGCGCCGATCAGCCGCGCTGCAAGTATGACCAGAGGCTCGGTCAGCGTATCGACCTTGCCGCCGAAACCGCCGCCAACCGTGCCGCCGATGAAATGCAATTGGTTCGATTGAATCGCGTTGATCTTGGCGGACGTGTCGAGCGAGAAAAACAACGCCTGCGTTGAAGTGTAGACGATCAAGCGGCCGTTGGTGTCGGGTACGGCGATCGAGCCATTGGTCTCGGTCGGCGCATGCTCGATCGGCGACATCTGGTAGCGATCCTCGACGACGATGTCGGCTTCTTTGAAAGCCGCCTCGACCTCGCCGAAGCGGAGCTTCTGGTGATCGTATTTACCGTAATATTCGAAGGTGTTCTTGGGATACGTTGCGTTGACCGAGGGCGCACCCGGCTTCAGCGCCTCCTCGACGTCGAACACCGCTGGTAATTGATCGTAGTCAACGCGCACCAAGGCCAGCGCTTCCAGCGCGGCGCGCTCGCTGCTGGCGACGATGCCGAGGATCGGCTCGCCTTTGTAACGGACGAAATCGCTCGCCAGCGATGGCTCGTCATCCTTGCCGAACTGGATGAGGCTCAAAAGCGTGTTGAGATTGACCGGCACGTCGGCAGCGCGAATGATGCGCTTGACGCCAGGCGCTCGCGCCGCCGCCGAATCGTCGATCGAGCGGATGCGCGCATGCGCATGCGGGCTGCGCAGAATCTTCAGGTGCAGAAGATTCGCAAACCGGTGATCGTCGTAATAGGGCGACGTGCCGGTGACGTGGCCGAGGATATCCTGGCGCTGCGTCGGCTGGCCAATCTCGATGAGGTTATCGTCGCGTTCGTCGGCGAAGATATCCTTGCGGAATTCGAGCATGGTTCTTTCCCTTTAGGCGCGGCGACGATTGTCGCTGCGTGCGGCATCGAGCACTGCCTGGATGATCGGCTCGTAGCCGGTACAACGGCAGATATTGCCGCATAGCGCATCGACAACATTCTCACGCGTTGGATTAGGATTACGGTCAAGCAGTGCTTTCGCCGCCATCAGCATGCCCGGCGTGCAATAACCACACTGGGCGGCAAAATGCTCCATGAAAGCGTTTTGCAAGGGGTGCAGATCGGCCCCGCGGCGTAATCCGGCGACGGTCTCGATCGATTTGCCGGCGCAAGCTTCCGCCAGCGTCACGCAGGACAGCCGCGGGGCGCCGTCGACCAGCACCGTACAGGTTCCACACGTGCCCTGCCAGCAACCGCCCTTGACCGTCAGGTCGCCGATCGACTCGCGCAACACGTCGAGGAGGTTCGAGCCGCTGTCGGAAAAGGCCGCGACGTCCTCACCGTTGAGCTGGAACTGAATCGGCGTCTTCATCGGACCCTCAGGCTTGCGACGCGCCGAGCAACAGACGGCGCAAATGAACGGGAAGGATTTCGCGCCGCCACCAGGCGCTGGCGATAGCGTCGTCGGTGGGTGAAGTTCCGTCGACGGCGACTGCAAGAGCCGGAGCGATACCGGCGGCGTCAAGCGTGCGGCCTTCCAGCGCGCGCTCGGCGGCCTTGGCGCGCAGCGGCGTCTGGGCCATGGCGCCGTAGGCGATGCGCGCGCCGGTCACGCGCCCGCTGGCAAGCGGCAATTGCGCGGCGATGGAGAGGACCGAGATGCCTTTGGGGTGGACACGGGTCACCTTGGTAAAGCGGAACGTGTCGGCCGCCGGCCGCTTGAAAGCGAGGCCTGAAACCAGGGAAGAGCCGCGCTCGCGGCGCCCGAAAAATTCGTCGAGCGGCAGCTCGCGTTGGCCCAGGCCGCCGGCGAACATCACCGTCGCGTCGAGCGCAAGCAGCGCCGTGGCGAAGTCGCCGTACGGGCTCCGTGCGAACAGGTTGCCGCCGACGGTCGCCGCCTCGCGCACCGCGGGCCCTCCGACCGCGCGCGCAACCGGATGCAAAAAGGCAAGCTCGCGCTCGGCGAGTATGGCCGCCATGGTCACGCCGGCGCCAAGCTCGATGCGGCCGGACGAGAGTGCGATATGCAGCAAGCCTGGATCGGTCGAGCGCACGATTGTCTGGATTGACGGGTCCACCTCGTTGACCGCGCGCATGACCAGCGTGCCGCCGCCTAGGAACCGCGCGCTGCGTTCGCTGGACAGTGCGCCGGCCGCGTCGGCCAAACGGGCGAAGGTCTTGACCGTGACCGTCATGCGCGTCCCTCCGTTGGCGAAGACGCGGCGAGAAGGGAACGAATGGCGGCGAATCCCGCGTCGTAAATGTCCTCGCCGACCATACGCGTCATTTCCGCTTCTGCGCCAGCGCGCGTCGTAAACGAGCAGCGCCAATCCCAGAATGTACAGTTGCCGTCGGTCACCGGTACAAGCCGCACGTGAGCGACATAATTGAACAGCGGAACCGGCGTATCGAGCAGGCAGTAGCTGAAGGTTTGTTCGAGGTCGGACAGCGTCAAGAGCCGCTCGCGCAACTCCGAGCCGTCGCGCAGAAAAAAGTGACGGACGCAACCGAGCTTATCGGCGCTTTGGCCGCGTTCGATGGCGCTTTTGGCCACCGCCGGATGCCAGCGGTCGTGGCCGTTGAAATCGCGCAGCAACGCCCAGACCCGGTCGGTCGGCGCATCGATGATCGTTGAGCGCACGATGCGGATCACCGTCTCACCCTCCGAACTGGCGTTTGAGGGCATCGAAGCCGCCCTGAAAGACGCCGCCTCCGATCGAGGACACCAGCTCGGCCTCGCGTGCCGGCGGGCAGTCGAATTCCGCCGTCCATTCGGCGAAGGTTCGCTCTCCGTCAGTGATCGGGGTGAGCCGGAGCGTCGCCACGTAGTTTTCGACGCCCATCGGCGATTCCAAAATTGAATACGTGCAGAACAGTTCGAAGTCTGAGAGACCGAGAAGCTTTTCGCGAATGCGATCGCCGTTGCGCAGGCGAAAATCGCGCACGCAGCCGACCTTGTCCGGCGGCTCGCCATTCTCGATGCGACTCTCCGCGATGCCGGGATGCCATGACGGCAAGCCGTTGAAATCGCGCACCCGCGCCCAAACGCGGTCGGAGCGCCCATTGATGACGCTCGAGATATAAACGCGGGCCATTTAGCTCCTTTCCTCCTTCGCTTCCGCTCGAACCACGCTCAACCTGGCCCGGGCGACCCGCCGGTTTCGCCGCTGCCACCGCCACCTTCCTCGGGCGGCTTTTTCGGCGTTACCTCCTTACGAATGCCCTGCATATCGCGGGCCTCGCGAATGAGGCCCGGCATGCGCGAGAGGCTGCCGCCTTCGATGCCGATCTCGGAGAGAATTTGATCGATCATCGGCGCCTGCACACGATAGCGCAGTGCCGAATCGATGATCTCGTCGGTGGGGCTGCGCCCCCCGCCGCCCCTGCCGCCGCCGCCGAGGCCGTCGACCTGCAGGATGCGGATGCCCTCGATCTTCTCCATCGGTTTGACGCTTTCGCGCACGATGCCCTCGATACGCTCGAGCAGCCGGCGCTTGAACAGAGAGGCGCGGGAGGCGTCGGAGAGGACATTCTCGGCCTCGTTGAACGCCCGCTGCGCTTCGGCCTCGACCGCGGCGCGTACCTGCTCGGCAGACGCCGCAATGCGCACCTCCTCGGCCTCTTTCTCGGCGATCACCACCTCGACGGTACGCCGGCGCCGGGCGACTTCGCTCTCGCGCACGGTCTTGACCCGCTCCTCGGCTTCCACCGCTTGTGCGCGCGCCGCTTCGGCATCGGCCTGAGCCGCGGATTGCTCGCGGGACTTGCGGTGGATTTCGATGGCGCTTTCCATGCGCGCGTTCTCGACCGCGGTTTCGCGGGCGATTTCCAGTTGACGCAGCTCCCGATCGCGCAGGATCCGCGCCTCGTCGATGCCGCGCTCCGACGCAATGCGCGCCCGCTCGACCTCCTCACGGGCCGCGATCTCGGCCTCTTGCAGGGATTGCGAGCGGGCGACCTCGAACTGCTCCACGGCCCGCCGGCGTTCGAGCCGGGCAAGATCGAGCGTCTGCTCGCGGACGACGTCCGTGCGCCCCACTTGCTGCGCCGCGACGATGTCGGCTTCCTTCACCCGACGGTCGGCATCGGCGCGCTCGGTGAGCTTGGCCGCGACCTCGATCGAACGCTCCTGTTCGGCGATCTCGACGACCTTCCGGCGCTCCACGTCCAGCACGTCGCGCGTCTTCGACGACTCGATCCGCTCGCGTTCGAGCGTAAGCTCGGCGGCGATGCGCGACGCCTCGACGGCCTCGCGACGCCTGATCTCGGCATCTTCGATCGCCTCTTCCCGCGCGATGTCGAGCGACTTGGTCTCTTGCTCGGCCGCAATGCGCTCGGCGGCGACCCGTTTCTCCTGAGCAATGCGGCTGGCCTCGACGGCTTCGCGCGCTGCGATCTCGGCTGTGTCGACGGCGCGGTTGCGGGTTATTTCCAGGGTCCGCACTTCCCCGTCGCGCGATATTCTCTCCGCGGCGATCTTGCGGTCCTCCACGATGCGAACCGACTCGACGATCTGGCGCGATGCGATCTCGGCGGATTCGACGGCTTCGTTGCGGGCGATCTCCAGCCCGCGGGTTTCCTGGTCGGCGCTGATGCGGTCAGCGGCAATCTTCTTGTCCACGGCAATGCGCGCCATTTCGGTCGACTCGCGCGCGGCGATTTCAGCGGTCTCGATGACCTTGATGCGCCCGATCTCGCGGCTCCTTGTCTCCTCTTCGGCGACAATGCGCTCGACCGCGATTTTCCTTTCCTGGACGATACGCGACGCTTCGACTGCCTCGCGCGCCGCGATCTCCGCTTCCTCAATCGAGCGGTTACGGGCGATGTCGAGCGCCTTGGTACGCTGCTCCTGCTGGATGCGCGCCGTGGCCATCACTTCGCGCGCCGCGATGTCGCTTTCTTCCAGCGACCGGGTCCGTTCGATTTCCAGCGTCCGGGTGGCGAGCTCGGACGCGATACGGTCCGCGGCCAGCGCCTTCTCCCGCGCGATGCGGGCGGCCTCGGTCGCTTTGGCGGCGGCGATCTCCTCCTCGTCAATCGCGCGATTACGGGTAATCTCGCGGCGGCGGATGTCCTCTTCGAGCGCGATGCGCTCATCGGTGACGACGCGCTCCTGCGCGATACGCGCGCGCTCAGTGGTCTCGCGCGCGGCGATTTCGGCCTGCTCCAAATTGCGCGTTCGCTCGATTTCGAGCCGGCGGTTCTCTTGCTCCTGCGCGATCCGCGCGACATTGACGGCAAGCTCCTGCGCGATCCGTGCCTTGTCGGTCTCTTCACGCGCGACAATTTCGGCTTGCTCGACGTTGCGTGCCCGTTCGATTTCACGGCGCTGGTCGCCCTCTTCGCGGGCGATCCGCGCTTCGGTGATGACGCCCTCCTGCGCAATGCGCGCCTGCTCGACCCGTTCGCGCGCGGCAATCTCGGCTTCGTCAATCTGCCGGCCGCGATCGATCTCACGTTCGCGAATGTCGCGCTCCGAGGTGATGCGCGCTTCCGCGAGCGTTCGCTCGTGGGCGATCCGTGTTTTCTCGACTTCTTCGCGGGCACCGATCTGCGCCTGTTCCGCCTCGGTATCGCGCAGCGCGCGCTCGCGGGCGAGCTCGGCGCGCTGCACGGCACGCCTGACCTCGATGTCACGTTCCTGATTGAGCCGGGCGGTCTCGCTTTCGCGATCGATCTCCAGGGCCTGCTTCTCGGCTTCGAGATTGCGGCTGCGGATGAGGATCATCGATTCCTGCTCGATGTCGTTACGCAGCTTGCGCCGCGACTCGATGTCCTCGATAAGCTTGGTCAAGCCTTCGGCGTCAAAGCGGTTCGACGGATTGAAGAATTCAAGATCGGTCTGATCGAGGTCGGTGATCGCCACCGATTCGAGTTCGAGGCCGTTGCGCTTCAATCCTTCCAGCGCCGATTCCTTCACTCGGCTTACGTAATCGCCGCGCCGCTCGTGCATTTCCTCCATGGTCATCTCGGAAGCGACCGAACGGAGCGCGGAAACCAGCTTGCCCGAGAGCAAGGCGTCGAGTTCGGCGACGTTCGTCGTGCGCCGGCCAAGGGTTGCTGCGGCAATGGTCACGGCTTCCCGCGTCGGCGGCACCCGGACGTAGAACTCGGACTCAATGTCGACCCGCATGCGGTCCTTGGTGATGAGCGCATCTTCGCGGTTGCGCACGACCTGCATGCGGAGGACGTTCATGTTGACCGGGGTGACCTCGTGAATGAACGGGAGCACGAAAGCACCGCTATTGATCACCACTTTTTCGCCGAACAGACCGGTGCGCACGAAGGAAAGTTCCTTCGAGGACCGCCGGTAGAGCCAGTTGACGAAATATACGACGATCGCGATGACGATGACCGCGACGATCAGCCAGATGATCAGGCTGCCGAGAATGGCGACGAACATCTTACTTCCTCCCCTACCCGCCGACCGCTTGGTCCGGCGCGGGCCTGTTCTTTAGTTACCTCTGAGCTTTCTTGATCGCTTTGAATTTTGCAACCTGGGCATGAAGCGCACGTTCGACCGGCAACCGCTCCATCGAAGAGGCGCCGTAGAAACCATGGCAATGACGGGCCCGCGCCAGCACATACTCGGCGTCGGCCGGTTCGGCGATCGGGCCGCCGTGAACAAGGATGAAGACTTCGCGGTCAACCGCGAACGCGGCCTCGGCCATCGCGTCGGTCAAGCGCGGGCAATCCTCCAGCCGGGTGGAGGTCGCAGCCCCGATCGCGCCGCCGACAGTGAGGCCGAAATGGCAGACCAGAACATCTGCGCCCGCACGCGCCATCGCCGCCGCCTCTGAAGGATCAAACACATAGGGTGTGGTCAACAGGTCTCGCGCCCGCGCTTTGGCAATCATCTCGACTTCCCGCTCGTAGCCCATGCCCGTTTCCTCGAGACCGACCCGGAAGCGGCCATCGATGAGCCCCACGGTCGGGAAATTCTGCACGCCGCTGAAGCCCAGCCGTGCGATTTCCTCCAAGAAGACGTCCATCTGGCGGAACGGGTCGGTGCCGCATACCCCGGCGAGGACGGGCGTGCGCATGACGATGGGCAGGACCTCGCGCGCCATATCGACGACGATGGCGTTGGCATCGCCGAAGGGCATCATGCCGGCAAGCGATCCACGCCCGGCCATGCGGTAACGCCCCGAATTGTAAATGACGATCAAATCGGCGCCTCCATTTTCCTCGCCCTTTGCCGAAATGCCGGTGCCGGCGCCGGCACCAATAATCGGCTCGCCTCGCGCCCTCATGGCGCGGAAGCGGGCGAGGATTTCTGAGCGCGGGATGCGAGCCATGCGGTCAACCCTTGGCCCGGCGGCGCGTGAGCCGGCCGCCGAACAACCGGCGGAATTCAGCGACGACCTCGGCGGCGAAGCGCGGATCGTTGATGTGCTCGGGCATGCGGATAAGGCGGCGGGTGGAAGTTTGCCGAACCGTGGCATCCAGCGCCCTGAACAATTCTTCGTCGGCGTTGAGGTCCGAAAACGGCCGACCCGCCGCATCTAGCGCCGAAACGCCCCCTTCCGGCAGGAAGAAACGGACCGGACCCTCCATCAGGTTAAGCCGCTCGCCGATCCAACGTCCGGCGCGCGCATTCTCCTCCGGCGTGGTGCGCATCAGCGTCACCGTCGGATTGTGGACCTGCAACGTGCGACCGCGATAACGCTCGGGCACGCTCTCCATCGGGCCGAAATTCACCATGTCGAGCGCGCCGCACGAGCCGATATACGGGATCCTCGCCCGCGCGATGGCGCCGAACCGATCCTCCGTGGCCGGCAGCACGCCGCCGAACAGGAGGTCGCATACCTCGGTCGTGGTGATGTCGATGACGCCGGACAGCGCTCCGGAATCGACGAGTTTTTCCATCGATTGGCCGCCAACGCCGGTGGCGTGGAAAACGAGGCATTCGAAATCATCCCCGAGCGCATCGACAATGGCGTCGACGCACGGCGTCGTCACCCCGAACATGGTGAGCCCGACCGCCGGCTTGGCATTGCCGCGCGACGCGGACTCACGGCCGACGTGACCGGCGCGCGCCTTCGCCATGCCGACCATTGCCGCGGCACCGTTGGCGAGAATCTGTCGCGTCACCGAATTGAGCCCGGCAACGTCGGTCACGGAATAGAGCATCATGATATCGGCGGGTCCGACGTAAGGCGCGACGTTGCCGGAAGCGACCGAGGAGATGAGGATTTTGGGCACGCCGATCGGCAGCGCACGCATTGCAGGCGCCACCAGCGAGCTCGCTCCCGATCCGCCCGCCGAAATAATGCCGCCGACCGGCCCCTGCCGTCGGATCCATGCTTCGAATGCCGCCGCCATCGCCGTGATCGCGGCGCCGCGATCGCCGGTGAAGACCGCATTCGGCCCGCCGCGGAAATAGGCGGCAACGTGGTGCGGCGGCACGTCGGCCGGCGACGGCTTGCCGGACGTTGATAGGTCGACCAAGAGCACGCGCACGCCGGCCGTGGCGATCTGGTCGCGGATGAACCGCAGCTCGTCGCCTTTGGTGTCGAGCGTTCCGGCGACGATGACGGGCGCCACGCCGCCGCGATGCATGGGGCGAAGCTCGACCGCAGGCGCCGTGGCCACCACCGCCGGTTCCGGCGCGACGGTGCGCGTGCGTGCGGCAGTCTCGATCTGGGCAACCGGCACCGGCTGCGACCAGCGCGTGGGCATGTTTGGATTGGAGATATACACGCGGACCGGGCCGCGCGCCTTCGGCGACCGCCGCTCACCCTGAGGCCCGGGCTCTTCGATAGCTTCTTCGACGCTCTCTTCCTCGCCATGCTGTCCGACGCCGAGCAGGCGCTGCTGCAGTTCGCGATCGGCCGCGAGCAGCGATGCCTCCATGACCCGGTTGACGCGACCGTTGATCATGATCGCCACTTTTTCGGCAACCGCGGTCGCGACACCGATATTCTGCTCGACGACGAAGACGCCGATGTCGCCTTGCTCGCCGAGCGTGACGAGAATCTCCTCGACCTGTTCGACAATGACCGGAGCGAGGCCCTCGGTCGGTTCGTCCATGATGAGAAGGCGCGGATTGAGCAGGAGCGCGCGCGAGACGGCGAGCATCTGCTGCTCGCCGCCGGAGAGTTGATTGCCGCGGTTAGTACGCCGCTCCGCCAATCGCGGAAACGCCTCGTAGATGCGCGGAATGGTCCATTGCGAGCGATTGCCGCCGGCGGCGAGCCGCAAATGCTCGTCGACCGTCAGTGACGGCCATAACCGCCGGCCTTGCGGTACGTAGCCGAGACCGAGCCGGGCAATTTCCGCCGGGCTGCGGCCGACAAGTTCCTCGCCCATGAAGCGGATCGAGCCGCTTGCGACCGGAATGAGGCCGACGATCGCCTTGCACAGCGTCGTCTTGCCCATGCCGTTGCGGCCGACGAGCGACAGCACGCCGTGCTCGAGCGTCAGATCTACGCCCTGAAGCGCGTGGCTTCGCCCGTAGAAGACGTTGAGTCCTCTGATCTCCAACAGGTTGGCAGGCCGACGCTCAGTCATGGCCGCCACCCAAATAGAGCTGCTGCACCTCCGTATCGGCCTCGATCTCCTGCGGCGTGCCCTCTTTGAAGATGCGACCGTTGTGCATCATCGTGACGCTCTCGACGACGCGGAGCGCCACGTCCATGTCGTGCTCGATGATGATGTAGCCGATATGGGCGGGCAGCGCGGTGAGAATGGCGACCAGATCGCCGCGCTCATTCGGCGAAAGGCCGGCCGCCGGCTCGTCGAACAGAATGAAGCGAGGCGCGCCGGCAAGCGCCAGCGCGATTTCGAGCTGGCGCTGCTGGCCGTGTGCCAGCTCGCCGACCAGACGATCGGCGACCGCATCAAGATGCACAAGCGAAATGAGATCGGCGACCGATTGCATGATGGCGTCGCTCGCGCGGGTGCGCACGAAGGAAAAGCGGCTGCGGGAAACGCCGCGGCAGGCGAGATAGACGTTGTCGCGCACGGTGAGCCGCTGGAACAGGAGCGAGATCTGGTAGGTGCGGCGCAGTCCACGGCGAATGCGCTCGTGCGGCGGCAGCGTGGTGACGTCCTCGCCGAAAAACCGCACGGTTCCCGCGCTCGGGGGAAAATCCCCGGTCACGCAGTTCAAGAGCGTCGTCTTGCCCGCGCCATTCGAGCCCAGCACCGCGCGGCGTTCACCGGGTCGCACGTTGAGCGTGATATCGGTCAATGCCGCGAGCGCGCCGAACATCCTGCTCACGCCGCGCAATTCAATCGCATTGCCGGTGCCGGCCGCGGCCATCCGATCGGCGATCGAACTCATCAGCCGTCCCTCCTGCGGGGAGAGAGCGCCCGGGCCGACCACCGCCGCCAGAGGCCGATCACGCCGTCGGGCGAAAACAAGACAATGACGAGGAAGGTGAGGCCGATCAGGGTCTGGAAACGACGGCCGTCGAGACCGACCTGGACCAGCGCGTCGAGGGCAAAGGTGCGCAAAATCACATAGATGATGGCGCCGATAAAGGCGCCGATCGGATGGCCGAGACCGCCGACGACGGCAATGACGAGGAGATCAATCGTCGCCTCGATGCCGGCCGAGCCGGGGGAAATCTGATTGTTGAGCCACACCATCAGTATGCCGCCGATGGCGGCGATGAGCGCCGCGAATGCCCAGGCGGCGATGCGGTGAGCGGTGACGTTGTAGCCGATGGCCTCCATGCGGCGCGGATTGTCGCGCACGCCCTGCAAAGCAAGGCCGAATGGCGCGCGGGAAATATAAAGCACTGCAAGGTAACTGAGCGCGGCAAAAAACAGGATCAGGTAATAGAGCGGAACGGGATGTTTCCAGTTGATGCCGAAGGCGATCGGCGCGGGAATCGTGGTGAAGCCGGCAAAACCGTTAAAGATCGGCCAGTTCTGCAATGTGAGGTAAAAGAATGCGGCGGCGATCGCCAGCGTGATCATGATTGTGTAGATGCCCTCGGTGCGGGCGGACAGCGCACCCGTCAGCGCCCCAAAGGCGACCGCGATCGCGATCGCGATCGGCGCCGCCACCCACCACGGCCAGAACAGGCTGATCGCCGGCAGCGAACTCGCTCCGAACACCGTGATCATGTAGCCGGAGACGCCGGCTACGGTCATCTGTGCCAGGCTGACCATGCCGCCATAGCCGCCGAGGAACATCAGCGACAGCGCGATGATGCCGAGGATCATCGCCCAGCCGAACACCTGAACGAGAATGAAGCTGCCGGCGACCGCCGGCAGGATCAACAACAGAACGCCGAGGATCAAAGTTGCCGCATGCTGCGACAGCCAACCCGACAACGCGCTGCTGCTGCGCGGCGCGCCGAGCGCGCCGATCGGACTCGTATCCGTGGTCTCCGCGAGCGCCACTCAGCGTCTCCCCAGCAGTCCCTGCGGACGAATAGCCAGCACGATGACCATGATCACAAAGGTCAAGACGGTGGCGTAGTTCTGGAAGTAGGTTTGGCCGAATTGTTCGGCGCAGCCGATAATGATGGCCCCGAGAGCCGCGCCCGGGATCGATCCCATGCCCCCGACAATAACCACCTGCAACGATGCCAACAGGAAGTGCTGATCTTCGCCGAGCGAAATCGATTGAAACGTTCCGCCGACAATACCGGCCATTCCCGCGAGCCCAGCCCCGAACGCAAACACCAGAATGAAAAGCAACTGAACCCGGTAGCCGAGGACCGAGAGCATGTCACGGTCGTCGACGCCGGCGCGGATCATCACGCCGATTCGCGTGCGATGCAGCGCCAGCCACATACCGATGCCAATGAGGACCGCGGCGATGAAAATAACGAGCCGCACACGTGGATATTGAAGAAACACCGCCTCGCCGCTGGATTTGATGGCGACGACGATCGGGGTCGGGGTCGGCCCCAACAAATAGTCCGGTGTATCGATCTGGATCGCATTGCCGCCCCACACCCAGACCATAAGATCCGAGAAGACGATCGACAGACCGAGTGTGACCAGCGTCTGGCGGAGATCCTCGCCCTCCATCCGGCGAAAGATGAAGAACTGCATGGCCGCTCCGACGGCGGCGCAACAAAGGAAGGCGACGACGTAGCTCAGGAGCCACGAGTCGGTCCACTGCGTGGCCTCGTAGCCCATATAGCCGCCGAACAGATAGAGCGAGCCGTGCGCGAGGTTGACGTTGCGCATCAAGCCGAAGATCAGCGTGAAGCCGGTGGCGACGAGAAAATAGAGGCCCCCGAGAGTGACGCCGTTGAAGAGCGCGTTGATGAAAAGACGCTTCTTGCCGAACACGTCCTCGAAGCCCGCCGGCCAGGGCGCCAGGATGAGCCAGAGCGCAAAGATGACGGCAACGGCAATGACCAGCGCAGGCAACGGGTTGCGGCCGATCCAGCGGGCCACAGCGTCGCCGCGGCCGGCGCCACGCACCGTTTCCTCATTGCCAAACGCTGTCGCCACCTTCAGCGCCTCCCTTGGAGCTTTTTGCCCAAAGCTACCCGAGCGGAGGCGCCTTCACATGCTCAATAGTCTGATTTTTGCGCTCGGCTTACTCGCTAAGGGCTGGTTTTTTCGCACGTTTACTCGTTCACCACCCGCGCGATGGTGCGGTATTGCGTGGGCGCGACCCCAACGTGCGCCGAAAAGAAGTGGGTGAAATGGCTCTGTGAGGAAAAGCCAAGTTCGTAGCCGATGTCGGTAATCGAGGTCTGCGAGTGCATCAGCCGGTCGAGCGCCCGTTCGACCCGCATGGTGTTGGCATAAAGCGCCGGCGTCAGCCCCGTGCTTTCCCGAAACAACTTAAAAAAATGCGGACGGGAAAGTCCGGCGTCGCGCGCCACCACGTCGAGTTCGATACCTTGGGCAAGGCCATCGTCAAGAATCCGCAGCGACTTGCGGACGCGAAAATCGATCAGGTTCGCCGGTCGCGGCGCTGCGTGAGCACGGCCGCCGTTCTTCCAGGAGGCGTCGAAACTCGCCTCAAAAAGCTGATTCAGATAGCGATTGACGATCCGATAGCTGGCGTTGGTGACGAGCGCGTGGGCGAGACTGGCGCAAATCGAGACCAAAGTCGTTCCGACCGTGATCGCGTTCATGCCGAAGCGAAGGCTGCTGCCCCGGCCTTCCTGATGGCGATCGAGCCAGCGGTCGCAGATATAGGTAACCAGATAAACCGAGGGTTGGTTACTGGAACAAGGCTGAAAAGAATGCGGCTGCCAGGGGTTGATGGCCACACCGGCGGTCTGGTCGACCAAGTGCGGAACGTCGTCGATGGTCACAATGGCCGGCGACCCACTCAGCAGAAAGGTCAAATGGCCTTCGCGATGGGCGTGGGTACGCATCGGCTTGTCCAGCCGGTACACGGTCACGCGCCCAAACGATCCGTGGCAGACCGCCAACGCGGTACTCATATACGTCGCCTCCCAACACGCACGTCATTGTTTTATTTAGTGGATTAAACGACAGCGGCCAGCGATTGACAAGTGGGCGCAGGTCAGCGCCCGCGTCGCATCAGCGGCCGGTCGGCTGCGCGCGGCGCTGGAAACTGGACCGCAGGGGCGCAAGAATCAGACTGGCAGACACTCGGCGCGAGGCGCTTTTCCGGAAAGTGGGCTTGTCGCGTCCGCCCAACAGCTGGTACGATTTAAAGCCGGTCGGGGCGGGGCTACGCTATTCCCTGACTATAAAGCGCAAAAGCGCATTCGGCCGGCGAAAAGGGGCGCCATTTCACCGCCTCGGTCACAGGAGGAACCTCATGCGCAAGGGCTTACTATTTGCGACGGCGGCCAGTGTTGCCGCGCTCGTAGGCACTGGGTCGGTCAACGCCGCCGACAAACTGAAAGTAGGCGTCACCGCGACACTCGAAGGCACGTACACCGTCCTCGGCGAGGATGGCATGCGTGGTTATGAGATCGCGGTGGACGCGCACGGCGGCAAGGTCGCCGGCCGGGAAATCGAAACCATCGTTGGCGTGACCGACGCCAGCCCGGATTCGGCGGTGCGAGCCGCCAAGAAGCTTGTCGAACAGGACAAGGTCGACATACTGATCTCGCCGCTTTCCGGTTCAGAAGGCATCGCGATCCGCGATTACTCCAAGACCCAGCCGCAGATTACGGTCATGAACGCAGCGTCCGGCGCGCTCGAGACCACCTACGGCGACCCTTCGGCCGGCGTTACGCCGTCGCCGACGCTCTACCGCAACAACATGGATGGCGCGCAGTGGCAAGCCGGCCTTGGCGACTACGCCTATAACGTCAAGCATTACAAGAAGATCGCTACGGTCGGCGAAGATTATTCCTTCGTCTACACGCAGGTTATGGGACTGACGGTCGAGTTCTGCAAGGCCGGTGGCGAGATCACCAAGCGGTTCTGGGTGCCGCTCGGCACCAAGGACTTCGCCTCGGTCATTTCCTCGTTGCCCGACGACGTCGACGCCATCTATCTCGGCCTCGGCGGTGCCGATGCGGTGAACTTCCTCAACCAATACCAGCAGGCCGGCGGCCACGCCCACCTGCTCGGCGGTTCGATCATGGTCGACCAGACCGTGCTGTCATCAAAGGGCAAGGCCAAGGACGCGCTGATCGGCACCATCGCCGCCAGCGGCATGGCCGACAACGACCCGAACCCGAAATGGCAGGCGTTCGTGAAGGCCTACCAAGCGCACGCGAAGACCGGCTACTTCAAGAATGCATTCGCCAGTCCCTCGCTACTCGCCATCAACTACTACAACTCGGCCGACGCGATGTTTAAGGCGCTCGACGAGGTGAAGGGCGATCTTTCGAACAACAACCAGAAGTTCCGCGCTGCGTTGCAGAATATGGTGCTCGATGCGCCCAACGGAACGATCAAGCTTGACGAAAACCGCCAGGCGATCGGCACCAACTTCGTCACCGAAGTCGTCAAGGCCGACAATGGCGACCTGATCAGCAAGGTCGTGAAGGTTATCCCTGACGTGCATGAGCGGCTCGGCTTCTCCAAGGCGGTGTTCGACAAGTTCGTTCCGCCGGGACGCGACAATCCGCCCTGCAAAAAGTCGTACGAATAAAGTTTGCAAAATCGATAAACGGGCCGGCTCAGGTCGGCCCGTTCTAGTGTTCCGGCGCGTTCGGCGCTCGTGGCGCTGCTCTAATTGCAATATCTGCTTTTATCCCGAGAGCAGACGTGCCTGCAGCGGACATTGTCTGCGCGGGCCGAAATTTCCCTGTTCGTCAAGAAATCTTCCGTGCAATAGGTTTGAAAATTCCCTATTTCATTACGTAGGGAATTTGTCTGCAAGCGATTGAACTTGCGCGACGATCAGACGGTGGAATCGCAGTGGAGCGGCGGATTGGACCGCAGGGGACGACGTCAGTCATCATTTTTCCAGCGAGGTCTACGGTGTACGACTGAAATACTTGTGCGCGAGAAAGTGAAAGCAGCTTTTCAATGGGCCTGACGAAGTGTCGCGACACTCGGTAGGCCCGAAGGGTCCGCCAGACAGATCCTAATCGGTTGCGTCGGACGCGTACATGGCAACGCCGACTGACGGATCGATCTTATTGTCCCAGGGTCGCTTCGCGATCATGCGGTGAGTGTCTGCGTAACCGGCGTGCCAGCGCGCTTCGATCGTGGCCTTCGTGAAGTCATACTCCCGAGAATTGGTCTCGCCATCGAGCGCCTCAGCGTTGATTTCCACAAGATGCATCACACTCGTGCAGCCATAGTCCGCAAGCTCTTGAGCTTCGGGCGTGTTCCGCTGCCCCTCGGGAAGCATTTGGACCAACGTACGGACGACATGCCGCATGCGGTGGAGTTCGGCCTGCCGCGCGATATGACTCTTCGATCGGCTACCGAACATGATGTCCTTTTGGCGGGCGAAAACCTGCGCGACAGTTTCCGGCTCCTGGCCGCGCGTGTGCCAAATCTGCACAGCGAAAATGACAGAGCTTTGCCGCGGCGAGTCATCGAAAACGGCTTCGACAGGTGTGTTCGAATAAATGCCGCCGTCCCAATATGCTTTGCCGTCGATCCTTACCGCCGGAAACGTTGGCGGCACGGCGCTCGATCCCAGCACGTGATCGATGCCAATCTTCCCGTAGGTGCTGTCGAAGTATCGCATCTGGCTGTCCGGAACGCCGACCAGCCCAAGAGTGAATCGTGGGATCCCGGAATTGAGGCGATCAAAGTCAACGAGCTTCGGCAAAAAATTCCTGAGTGGATCGACGGAATAGATGGCAGCACGTTCGACGCCGACCGGCGCGTCGATACCTTTTAGGAATGCGGCGTTCGGCGAAAAGAAGCCAGGGACGCCGTTCAGAAGGGTGGCGAGGTCGGTTGCCGGGCTCCCGAACATTGGTGCGAAGAAGCCTAACATCCCGGGCGGCGGACTTTCGACTTGGGACCAGAATTGGCGCAACCGCTCTAGCCGGTGCGCGACCGTATTCCCGGCGATGATTGATCCGTTGATGGCGCCGATCGAGGTGCCGATGACCCAATCAGGTTCGATCCCGGCTTCATGTAACGCCTGGTACACGCCTCCCTGATAGGCGCCTTGAGCGCCGCCACCCTGCATTACAAGTACGACCTGCCCGGGAAGCTTCGCGACCTTCGAAGCAGAACGTTTACCGTCGTCTGATGCCATGAATGGAGAATACCTGACGAATTATGCGCTGTGGCCACTCTGCGGCAATAAACTTCCCTGTTCGTCGAGATATCTTCCCTGTAACGCATTTCGAAATTCCCTGTTCATTAGCTCAGGGAATCCGACCGGAAGTCTTTGAATTTGCTGGTCGTCCGGGCGAGAAAAATAGAGCAACGTGCCTGAAATGGCGAAATTCCCGGTATTATGGCGCAAACGCCACAAGAATTTTAAACGGCCCGCGCCTAGCGAGTCTGGACGGAATATATAGGGACGCCCGGTTCACGGGCGCGCCGTTAGTCTTGTGGCGTTTGCGCCATAATACCGGAAATTCCCTGTTTATTTCCGTTAGCAGAGAATTTGAGGTGGAGACGGGTTCGCAACGGACTGCGCCCTCAGCCAGCCAGTGTCGTCACCGTTGGGCGTTTCCGCCTCGTTAAAAGCCTACGACACTTCTATTGCACAAAGACCGGAAGGTGCGCTTCAATCGACTATCCGGGCGTCAGTCCGATGGAGGTGAACATGACTTATTTGCAACGGCGCGAGGTGGTATTCGGTTTAGCCGGAATAGCGCTTGCCCAAATAACAACTGGGAGGGTGGGCGCTGCGCTCGCCGCCGATAAGATTAAGCCCGGCCCGTCGAGCGCTTTGATCGTGGTCGACGTGCAGAATTGCTTCCTGCCCGGCGGCAGTCTGGCGGTCAAGGATGGTGAGCAGGTGATTCCGGTGATCAACCGTATCGCCAAGGGCTTCGAAAACGTGGTGATGACGCAAGACTGGCACACGGCGCATCACGTTTCGTTTGCGTCCAGCCATGAAGGCAAGAAACCGTTCGAGATGATCAAGCTTGCCTACGGCAATCAGGTTCTGTGGCCGGACCATTGCGTGCAGGGCACCGAAGGCGCGCAAATCGCCAAGGACATCAATATTCCGCAGACCGAATTGATCATCCGCAAAGGCTTCCACAACGACGTCGACAGCTACTCGGCCTTCATGGAAGCCGACAAGGAAACCCATACCGGTCTCGCGAGCTATCTGAAGGAGCGCAGGATTGACACGGTCTTTGTCACCGGGCTCGCCACTGACTTCTGCGTCGCCTGGACGGCGATCGATGCGCGTCATGCGGGCCTCACGACCTATGTCGTCGACGACGCCTGCCGCGGAATCGATATCAATGGATCGGTCGCCAAGGCGTGGGAGGATATGACCGCGGCTGGGGTCAAGCAGATCCAGTCGAGCGACCTCGCGGTCTGACACTGCTCTCGGGAGATCACGCGACCCACTCGATCCCGCGTCAGCGGGATCGAGGGATGCTTACAGCCACTGCAAAACCGGCGCGTCGGGTCAACCGTTTCGCCGTGCTTTTCGCGGTGGAGCGGCGTCGCCGCAGGACACGGCACGGGGAGGCGACGTATGGCGGGTGAGGAAATTGCGGCCGGTAGCTCGGGAAAGCTGGTCATCAAGAACGTTGGCTTGATGTTGAGCGGCGATCTCGCAGCGCCGATCGTCGACGCTGACGCGCTTGTCGCCATTGGCGGCCGGATCAGCGCGGTCGGCCGCGCCGGCGATCTCGATTTTTCGGGCGCTGCCACGACGATCGACGCCAACGGCGTGGCGCTGGCGCCCGGCCTTATCGACAGCCACGTGCATCCTGTTGCCGGCGATTGGACGCCGCGGCAGAGCCAGCTCGGCTGGATCGATTCCTGCCTGCACGGCGGCGTCACCACGATGATCTCGGCTGGCGAGGTCCATACGCCGGGCCGGCCGCGCGACGTCGTCGGCGTCAAAGCCATGGCCATCACTGCGCAACGCTGTTTTTCGAATTTTCGCGTGAGCGGCGTAAAGCTCCATGCCGGGGCGCCGGTCATCGAGCCCGGCATGGAAGAGAAAGATTTCGCCGAACTCGCCGGCGCCGGCATCCGCTATCTCGGCGAGGTCGGCCTTGGCGGCGTGAAGGATGGCCCAACCGCGCGCAAGATGGTCGCCTGGGCGCGCAAATATGGGATCAACAGCACGATCCATACCGGCGGCCCCTCTATCCCCGGCTCCGGCCTCATCGACAAGGACGTGGTGCTGGAGGCGGACACGGACGTAATCGGCCACATCAATGGCGGCCATACGGCTTTGCCGGACGACCAGATCCGATGCCTTTGCGAGCAATGCAAGCGCGGCTTGGAGCTCGTGCACAATGGCAACGAGCGCGCCGCGTTGGTGACGCTGCGGACGGCCAAAGAGCTCAACCAACTCGACCGCGTGATCCTCGGCACCGACGCGCCGGCGGGCTCAGGCGTGCAGCCGCTTGGAATTCTACGGATGATCTCGATGCTCGCCGCGCTCGGTGAGGTTCCGGCCGAAACGGCATTTTGTTTTGCGACCGGCAATACGGCGAAGCTGCGCGCGCTCGATTGCGGCCTCATTGAAGTCGGCCGCGCGGCTGATTTCGTCTTCCTCGATCGCGCCCAGCACTCCGCCGGCAAGACATTGCTCGAAAGCGTCGGACTTGGCGATCTCCCCGGCGTTGGCATGACCGTGATCGATGGGATCGTGCGCTCATCTCGCAGCCGCAACACCCCGCCGGCCACCAAGCTGCCAAGCGTCGTCGGATAAGTATGGAGGTTGAGCAGGCGAGGGGGGAAGTCGCGGTCCCTTACATCAACCGTGCCAGCAGCGCCGACAGCGCCGCCCGTTCGCGCTCATTCAGAGGTCCCAATGTTTGCTCGGTGATGCGCGCGGCGAGCGGCCGTGCGCGGTCATAGAGCGCGGCGCCCCGCTCGGTGAGCGCGACGAGCAGACGGCGTCCATCGGCGGGGTCGGGTTTGGTCCTGGTGAAGCCGCGCTTGGTGAGACGATCGATGACGCCTTTGATCGTTGCCGCATCCATCGCGGTCAGTCGCCCGAGCAGATTCTGCGACGAAGGACCGATTTCCTTCAACTTGGCGAGCGCCGCCCATTGGGTCGGCGTGAGGTCCTCGATCATCCGCGATGCGAAAATGGTCGCGTGACGCTGATGCGCCTGGCGCAACACGAATCCGATCTGCGCGTCGAGGATATAATCCTCCTCGCGGCGATGTTCCTTCGGCGCTTCGATCGTTTTCATTAAGGTCCTCGGTAGCAGACTGACGCAGCGATCCTGGATGAGCATTCAGAGCGCTAAATAGGCGTCGCGGATATCCGGGCGTGCATCGAATTCGGCGGTCGTTCCGGAGAAGCGGACGCGTCCCTTCTCGATGACACAGACGCGATCGGCAACAAGCATTGCGAAGCGAAGATTCTGCTCGCTCAAGAGCAGGCTTAACCCTTCGCGTTTCATCACCAGGATTGCTTCGATCATCTGCTCGACGATTTTCGGTGCGAGCCCTTCGGAGGGCTCGTCAAGCAGGACGAGAGACGGGTTGCCCATCAACGTCCGCGCGATAGCCAGCATCTGCTGCTCGCCGCCGGACATGCGGCCGCCGAGCCGGCTGCGCAACTCGCTTAGATTCGGAAAGATTTCGAAAAGACGCTCACGCGTCCATTGCGGCGCGCCTTGGCGCCAGCTTTGACGGCCAACCTCCAGATTCTCGTCGACCGTCAGATCCGAAAATATGCGGCGGTCCTCCGGCACGTAGCCGAGGCCGCGGCGCGCGCGCTCGTGGGCGGGAAGATGCGATATCGGCCCACCATTGAAGACGATCTCGCCGTCACAATTGGCAACGAGGCCAAGAATGGACCGCAAGGTCGTGGATTTACCGGCGCCGTTGCGACCGACCAGCGCCACGGCCTCGCTGGCGCCGACGTCCAACGCGACGCCATAGAGAATATGCGCGCGGCCATAGGAGGCATTGAGGTCCCTGACGGCGAGTTTTGGCGGTGCGCTCGTCAATGTGAAGCTCCAAACAGCGAGCCTGCGCCGAGATAAACCGCTTGAACATCCGCGTCGGCGCGCACCTGCGCCGGCGGTCCTTCCGCAATGAGGTCGCCGCGATTGAGAACGAGGACGCGATCGGCGTGGCCGAAGACCGCATCCATGTCGTGCTCGGTGAAGAGGACGCCGATCATCCGTTCGCGAGCGATCCGCGTGACCAGGCCCATGAGAGCCGCGCGTTCGCTCGGTGCCATGCCCGCGGCGGGCTCGTCCATCAACAAGAGCTTGGGATCGTTGGCCAACGCGATGGCGAGCTCGAGCCGTTTGACATCGCCATAGGCGAGCTCGCCGCAACTGCGCGCGGCCTGGTCCGCCATGCCGACCAGGGTGAGAAGATCATTCGCCTCCTGCCGATAGTAGCGGGCCGCCCATCGGCAGGCCACCCAGCGACCGCGATGTGACGACAGCGCCGCTTGAACATTCTCGGCAACGGTCATCGACCCGAAGGTTGCCGCGATCTGGAACGTGCGCCCGACGCCGAGCCGCCAGATGTCGCGCGCCGCCATCCCGGTAACGTCGCGGTCGAAAATGCGAATGCGTCCACCGCTCGGCTCGAGTTGCCCGTTGATCATGTTGAAGCAGGTGCTCTTGCCCGCTCCATTAGGGCCGATCAGCGCCAGCATCTCGCCGGCCTGCAAGGAGAAAGTGACGCCCTTTACCGCCTGAAAGCCGGAATAGGACTTTTCAAGATTTTCGATCGCGAGGATGCTCATAACTGTTCGCCCGTGACGCGGCGGGTTCGCCAACTGGAGAAAGCGCCGAGCACGCCTTGCGGAAAGACCGAGACCAGCGCGATGATCAAGAGGCCGAGCACGAGCTTCGAATAATCGGTGTGGCTGATCACCCAAATCGACAGCGATTTATAGAGTGCGGCGCCAACGACGCCGCCGGCAACCGTCCCGACGCCGCCGAGCAAGACCATCGCCAGCCCGTCGATCGACAATGGAATCCCGAGGTCGTCGGGGAATACACTGCCTTTGAGAAAAGCGTAAAGCGCGCCGGCAAGGGCTGCGAAAGTGCCGGCTGCCGCAAAGGCGAACCATTGGATGCGATGACGCGATAGCCCGATTGCCTCGGCGCGCAGTTCGCTGTCGCGCAGCGCGCGCAAGGCATAGCCGAAAGGAGAAAACAAAATGACGCGCAAGAGGGCGATGCCGGCGGTGACGAGAGCAAGCGTAAGCCAATAGAAATGCGCGGCAGTGGCCGCCCAGGGGCTCGGCCAAATTCCGATCAGGCCATTATCGCCGCCGGTCACCTCAGTCCACTGAAAGGCGACGGACCAGACAATCTGCGCGAAGGCGAGCGTCAGCATCGCAAAATAGACACCCGACAAACGAACGCAAAACCAGCCGAAGAGGAGTGCACCTGCGAATCCCAACAGCGGCCCGGTTACGAGTCCGGCCGCCATCGGCAGGCCGAACGGTTTTAGCGCCAACGCCGCGCCGTAAGCGCCCAAGCCGAAATAAGCGGCGTGGCCAAAAGAGACGAGGCCGCCGGCGCCCACGAGTAAATGCAGGCTTGCCGCAAAAAGCATGAAAATGAGGACTTCACTGGCGACGGTCAGGGAATAGTCGCCGGCGACCAACGGCAGCAGCGCGGCGGCGACGATCCCAACCATGACGAAAAGCCGCTCTCGCGAAAGGAGCGGACGCCAGCGCATGACCTGAAGACCGCTCGCAGCGCGCGTCATGGCCTCGGCGCGTCCGAGCAGGCCCCACGGCCGCACAACCAATACCAACGCCATGACCAGGAATACGAGGATGATTGAAATTTTCGGCAGGACCAAGATGCCAAATGCGTTCAGCTCCGAGACGATGATCGCGGCGAGGAACGTACCAAGCACATTGCCGAGGCCGCCGATCACTACAACGACCAGCACTTCGGTGATGATCTGCAAATCCATCGTGTGGCTTGCCGCTTCACGCGGCAATTCGATTGAGGCGCCAAACGCGGCGAGGAAAATTCCCAAGGTAAACACGCCGGTGAACAGCCATTGTTGATTGACGCCCAGCGCTGCGACCATTTCGCGGTCCTGCGTTGCCGCGCGCACCAGCACTCCCCACCGCGTGCGGCGCAATAACAGCTCAATGCCGATGAGGGTCAGCGGCCCCAGCGCTATCAGCAGTAAATCATAGGTCGGAAACGGCTCGCCAAAGAGATTGAATGCGCCCTTCAAGCCGGGTGCCCGCCGCCCGAGCAGATCGCTCGGCCCCCAAATCAGCACCACAAGATCCTCGACCACGAGCGTGACGCCGAAGGTCAAGAGGAGCTGCAACAATTCGTGCGCCGCATAAATGCGGCGAAGCAGCGTCATTTCGACCAGCGCACCGATGGCCGCCACCAGCAAAGACGCGACCACGAGTCCCGCCCAGAACCCGAAGGCGCTGGACAAATACTCGGTCACCGTGACGGCCACGTAGGCGCCGAGCATGTAAAAGGCGCCATGCGAGAAGTTGACGATGCGGGTGACGCCGAAAATGATCGACAGACCGCAAGCGGCAAGAAACAGCGATGACGCGCTAGCCAAGCCGGTGACGAATTGGTTGAAGAGGAAATTCACCGGCTTGGTCCTGGCGAGGAGAGGAAAAGGTGAAAACGCCTCGCGGCAGCATCAATCCTGCGGGCGCAGCGCTTTGACCTCGCTTTCCGGCGGTAAGTATTTCGCGCCGTCGCGATAGATGACATCCACCAATCCGCCCTTGCCGTCCTTCAGCGCGGTCTTGCCGACGAAAGCGCCGAGCGTCGACTGGTGATCGGCCTTGCGGAAGGTCACCTCGCCGAAGGGTGTCTCGACCAGGATTCCTTCGGCGGCATCGACCAGCTTTTCGCTGTCGGTCGATTTGGCCTTGGCGAGAATGGCCGCCGCCGCTTTCAGCGTCGAATACCCGACCACCGAGCCCAGCCGCGGATAGTCGTTGTATTTCGCCTGATAGGCTTTGAGAAACGCGGCGTGCTCGGGAATGGTAACGGCATTCCAGGGATAGCCGGTGACGATCCAGCCCTCGGGCGTCTCGTCCTTGAGCGGATCGAGGTATTCCGGTTCGCCGGTGAGGAAGCTCACGACCGAGCGGTCCTTGAACAGACCACGCGTATTGCCTTCACGCACGAATTTGACGAGGTCGGGCCCGAAAGTGACATTAAGGATGGCGTTAGGTTGGGTCTGAGCGATTGCCTCGACCACCGCACCAGCGTCGATCTTGCCCTGTGGGGGCCATTGTTCACCCACCCATTCGATGTCCGGCCGCTTGGCGGAGAGAAGTTTCTTGAAGACCGCGACCGCCGATTGCCCGTATTCGTAATTGGGCGCTACCGTCGCCCATTTCTTCGCTGGCAGCTTGGCCGCCTCTTCCGCCAGCATTGCCGCTTGCTCATAATTCGAGGGGCGCAGGCGGAACGTATAGCGATTGCCTTTTGAGAGCGTGATGGCGTCGGTCAAAGGCTCGGCGGCGAGGAAGAGGATCTTCTTCTGCTTGGCGAAATCGGAGACGGCGAGCCCGATGTTGGAGAAGAACGTGCCGGCCAGCATGACAACGCCGTCGTTGGAGACGAGTTCGTTCGCCGCGGTCACCGCATCCGCCGGCTTGCCGCCGTCGTCCTTGGAAATGACCTCAAGCTTCTTGCCGTTGACGCCGCCGGCGGCGTTGATCTGTTCCAGCGCCAGTTGCCAGCCCTTGCGATAGGGCTCGGTAAAGGACGGCAAGCCCGAGTAGGAATTGATCTCGCCGATTTTGATCGTGTCCTGCGCCGATGCGGAAAAACTAGCGGTAAGCGCCACCGCCAAAGTCACGCCCGCCAACAATGCCGATACGGTTTTCATGATCGTTACTCCCATGAGATGTTCATCGTCGATTATCCGCGGCGCTATCGAAGCCCGTCGATCCCTTTGATCTCGTCTTTCTTCAGACCGCCGACACGCGGCAGCGGCCTGCCCGAATCGGTCACGGCGACCGCAACCATGATCTCATTGGCGCGCGGCGCGTCGGCGACGCGCACCTCCATGCCGTCGAAATGGCTGCGCACGAAAGCCGCGT
>Ga0302325_10006223_pt1 | contig 26901 bp, 23 predicted proteins | sample Palsa_T0_2_FD_201948 | JGI IMG/M metagenome (GOLD analysis project Ga0302325, IMG submission 201948) | Peat permafrost microbial communities from Stordalen Mire near Abisko, Sweden - Palsa_T0_2 | ecosystem: Environmental > Terrestrial > Soil > Palsa > Peat permafrost | place: Sweden: Abisko... | reverse complement strand
CACCTTGGCCTTTAGGCTGGGTGGGTGATTCTTACGCGTTCGTGGCATTGTCTCTCCTCCATTTTCAATGCCGCCGACCATCTAAGAAAAGGCCTTTTTCGTGTCCAAATTTTGGGGTCCATTACACAAAGCTCTGAAGACTTGGCCGCAAAGAGCATCTCCAGGGTCCTCGCCTGGGAACTTGTCGCTCAGTTCATCCCGCAGCAATTGCCCGATCTGCTCGATTTCAGCGCGGTTTGCCGGTTGGTCGACTTCCGCTGGCATCGAGGGATCCGCCCCACTGGCTTGCAGGCTTTGGCTTATAAGGATTAAAGGCTTGTGCGCAGCTATATCACTGACAAGAAAGGGACAACCCCATCCCCAGGGGCAATAGGTTTCAGCGGGAGGGTCATTCCTTACATTCTTATCTGAAACTGACTGCCCAATTTCGGAAACTGGATTCACAGGAATTGAAACAGGTTTCAACATCCGCGCCCCAGTCTTCTCGTCGGTTGAAACCAGTTTCACTGTCTCCGAGTCGTCCCCGCCGGCTGGACTGATCTGTATTGGCTCGTTAACGGACTGTCCCGTGCCGTGCGTTTGCAAGGACTCGTCAGACGCTGCGGTGAAATGGGTTTCCACCCTAGACTCGACAGCCGCTCCAGTGAAACAGGCTTCCACGGGTTGCGGAGGTTCCGGGCTATTGACACGGGCTGCGCTTCGCAGTGCAGCTATAGAAGCGGGTGCCGACACGCTGGCCGTTCGCGCGCAACGTTTCTTCGCTGCAGCGTTAGGGTGTCGGACCGGCATCAGCAGCGGGGCGCTGGCGATGTTCTCAGGGCGGGTCTTAAACCGCCATGGGTCGTTCGGATCACGCTCGATTAAGTGGATCGACACGAGAAAACCAAGTCTGTACCGGATGGCTCGAGGACTCTTGTGGGGGAGGTATTGGCAGAACATCTCCAGAGTGATCCTGGCCCATTCAGGAGAACCAAAAGCCGACCAGGTGAGGTCGTAAATGAACATGAATAGAAGAGCGCCGGCATCGCCGGCACGCCCGGGCAGTAAGCGATAATTCCACAAAGGTCCATGTTTCGATGGGCCATACCCCTCCCACTGACGACCTCTGAGAAGACAGAGAAAGCCGGGGTCGCCGGCAAAGTCTGGCGAGATTGGGGCGGCGCTCATAGGAACCTGCCTCCTGGAACGCTCGCAAACAGCAGATGAACACGCGAAGTCTGATGATCCAGGTTGAAGATGTGGGCTCGCGTCGACTCGGCTATGGCGCAGTGCTGGACTTGGTTCGGATGATATGCCGGAGGTATACTTCGTTTGAGAGTTTCCATTTTTAAGCTCACTTCTGGAAAAAGAAAAGACGCCGCTGCGTACGGCGCCTTTTCTTCATTTTGTGATCTACCAACTACTCGATGTCTTCGCCCCGTCGAGCCCGCCCGCGACTCGAGTCAGCGGGACCATCAGCCCCGCACCCATTCCGAATACGCAACTGTCGGGGAGGCTCGCCCCGACGGCAGCCAGCGAGCATTCCGTCACGAGCGACGGGGTCCGGGGTCTAGGTTTGTCTGGTTTGCCTGACCAATTCTGACCAATGCTGTGCGGCGACTAATGCATTCCTTGCATTCTTTGCAACTTGGAATCAGTAAGTTACAGATTCTAAGAGACCTCGACGGGTCCGAATCCCACCCTCACCGCCAGAATAGAATCAACTTACATAAAATATCAAATTCAGCGTGCAATAGCGTGCAAGCTGTTTTAGCATGAGCTGAGCCTTTATGGCTCTCAAGCTCTATCGCAGGCACCGCAAAGAATGCGAGGGCGGCCACCTGGAAGACTCCCGTTCCGGGGCGTTCGAAGAAGGAAGGCGCGGCTGGGAAAAGTGCGCCTGCCTGATTCACGTCTCGGGCACGCTCGGCCAGAAGTTCAACCGCAAACAAACGACGGACGCCGTCGCGCATCGGGATCTTGATTTCCCAGAACAGGTCGGCGGCGGGTGCTCCTCCGGCATGGGCCGGGGCAAACGCCAAGATGGCCAAGAGAGGGGACGCGCTATTTGGCAGAGCCGGGCGCCCGGCCAACCTGGAGATGAATGGCGGAAGGTCTGTCGAGCCGCTCGACGTTTTTCCACCAAACAAACCCATTGATGTTAAGTCATTTATTTTCATGATGCCCAACGTCCTCCAGTGCACGGTCGGCAGCTGGGCGCCGAAACGCGAATCGCTCGGAGGTATTTCCTGGTCGACCGGCATAATCGGCGCACCAGCCATGGATAGGGAAGCCTTCTACCCGATTTTAAAGAATGGCGAATATAGACTGGGGGGCTCCGTAAGCTATTTGGAACGGCGCGTCCTGGAGGACCCGCGCAACTGCAGTCTGCCCACCTTACCAATTGGTGATGGAACCGTCGGGCCGGAAGTAGGTCTGGGCGCGATTGGTGACTCTCTCAGTGACTTCGGCGATCTGCCGCAGCGGTTTAAAGTCCACTTCCACTCCCAGGCCAGGCCGGTCGTTGGGATAGAGCTTGCCATCCTTGAAATCCAGGCAGACGGGCAGGTGCGGCAGCGCGCGGCCCTGGAAGTTGTACTCCATCAACACGGGGCCCGGGAATGTGCCCAGGGAATTGACCAGCGCGGCGGTTGCGATGGGTCCGGTGAAGTGCGGCACGATGCCCACGAAGTGCGTTTCGCAAATGGCGGCGATCTTCATCATCTCCGTAATGCCGCCCACGTTGGGGAGCGTGGCGCGCACGAAGTCGATGTCGTGGTTCTCCACCAGCTTGTTGAAGTCCCAGCGATTGCCCCACTCCTCGCCGGCTGCGATGGGCACCTTGGCCATGCGGCGCAGGATGGGCAGATCCTCCTGGAAAGCTTCGGTGCGCACGGGGTCTTCGACGAACAAAGGCGCCAGGTGTTCGATGAGGCTGCATCCGCGCACGGCTTCGTCGAGATCGAAGCGCTGGTGGAAATCGACGCACCAGTCGCCGTCCTTGCCGACGCCTTCGCGGGCCTCCACGCAATCGTCGTAGAGCTGGTTGAGGCGCTCGCGCGTGTTGTAGGTGGTGTTGGCGGGCGCGTCGGCGGCACCCATGCGGAAGGCCCGATAGCCCGCCGCGATAGTGAGTTGCGCGCGCTCCTTGATGCGCATGCCGGGCTGCACGCCTGGAATAATGCCAGCGGTGTTGTAGCACTCGCAGTGGTTGCGCGCCATGCCGCCCAAGAGGGCGTGGACGGGTATGCCCAGGGCTTTGCCCCGGATATCCCACAGCGCCAGATCGAGCGCGCCCAATGCGTGCTCTTTCTCCCGTCCGGGCGGATAAAAGAAAGCGCGCGACATGTCCTGCCAAAGCCGCTCGATATACTGCGGGTCCTGGCCGATGAGCCGGCCGGCACACTGTTCCAGCATTTCCTTGGAGCCCCCTTCGCCGATGCCGGTGATGCCGGCGTCAGTCTCAACGGCCACCACCAAGTCGCTCTGATTGAACAGCGGATTGGGCTCGGGCGGAGCGTATACGCGCACCCTGGTGATTTTCGTCTTGGGAACAGCGGCGAGGGCTCGCGGCAGTTTCACGGCGGCGGCCGATGCGGCGGCGAGGGAGCGGAGGAATGTTCGGCGATGCACGAAAGCTAATCTATCATGGCTCTATCATTGCTCAGTCATGGCGCTCTACGGCCGGCGGATCGCGCCTGAAGCCCGTGCTACGAGGGCCGTTCCAGGTTCACGCGATCCCAGTTGCCCATATTCGCGGCGGCATCGTATGTGCTCTGGAGAAAATCGAGCAGTGCGGTGCCCGGCGACGCCGCAAGGCGCACATCCTCATACATCAAGATGAACTCCCGCAGCCCGTTATGATAAATCGCCGCCGGCGGAAGCACGGGCTCCGCGGCATAGCCCGTTGGCTCGGGTGCGGCATAGGAGTAAAATGCCGGACCTGCGATTTCGCCGCCGCCGGGCCAGAATCCGGCGCTGCAGCATTCGTGCGAATACGCTTCACGCGTAATTGGGTCGGCGCCTTCGCGTTCCGGCGCGCGACGCCCGGAGAAGCGGGTTGCGGCAAGGTCGAAGCTGCCCCAGAAGAAGTGTACGGGGCTGGCCTTGCCGATAAATCGGGCGCGGAATTCTCTCAGAATGGTATCGGCTTGCATAAGAATCCTGTGGAACCGGTTCACATAGTCGGGCTCGTAGGAAGCATGTTCCCGGTCGTCTGGAAAGGGGATCGGATTTGGGATCTCGACCGGTACCGGCCATATCTTCACTTCAATTCCGGCCGCTCGAAGGGCGGCCATCACTTCATGGTAAAAGTCCGACACGGAGCGCGGATACAGGCGCACGAGAGTCTCCGCCTGACCGTTTTTCCGGATGACAAGATTCCGGCCTGCGAAATCGAACTCGATCTCGAATATGCCGCCGCCGTAAGGGATTGCGGATGTGGTGAGCCCGCGCGCGCTGACATATAGCGGCACTTGCCACCAGTGGTTCACGAGTGGGCTGAGCGCGAGGCGCACCTTGCCCACGATCTGCGTCCACATGTGCAGCGTGGCGCGCGTGCTTTCCCACTCTGCGAGCGACAGCGGCGGCCAGAGAGTAGGATCGTCGACCATGTTCATCTGCCTCTCAACTCAGGATAGCTCCGCCTGGTCATCCAGGCTGATCGTACGGCAAAGTATGACTTCACTTCGCGAATCGAGAATTTTCGCTAGTGGCCGAACGGGATCGGCACCCTTACAGGGCGTCCACCGGCTCAGGGGTGGGTTCCTTGTTGAGGTCGATGTCGCCTACACTTATCAAGCGCCCCTGGGACGCCCTTCGTGTCGCGGTCGATGACGGGTACGTCATCGTTCGAGCCGTCGCTTGCGATCACACGATATAGCGCTCGGCGTCCAGCAGCCGGTGCGCGATCTTGCGGCGTAGCGCGATGGCGTCCACCGGTTCGTACTTGGAGAAGCGGCGCAGCACCACCAGGTTCGTCCGTAGCGAGTCGCCTTCCGAGCAGGCCGCCAACACGATGCGCGCGGTCACGTCGATATGCGCCATGGCGTCGCGCACCAGCACGGCGGTCATGTCGGCGGCGTTAGCGCCCTTGCCCGATTCCGCCAGCTTTTGAGTGCGCAGCAGCGCCGATTCCATGGCGAAGATATCCATGATCACGTCGGTGATGCTCGCCAGGATCTCCTGCTGCTTTTCCATCTCGAGCATGTACTTCTGGTAAGCCACGCCCATCAGCATGAGGGCGATTTTCTTGCCATTGATCAGGATTTTGGTCTCATCCGCGAACGGCCCGGTAGGCTCATCCTCGCCGCTGTGCGGGCCGCCCAGGATCTCCTGCAACACACCCGTAGCCGCCGCCACCAAGCCGAGTTGCCCGCGCGCCGCGCGCTTCAGCAACATGCCGGTGGTGAGCAGACGGTTGATTTCATTGGTGCCTTCGAAGATGCGGTTGATGCGCGAATCGCGATAGGCGCGCTCTACAGGATAGTCCTGATGGTAGCCGTAGCCGCCGTGAATCTGCACACCCTCATCGACGACGTAGTCCAGCACCTCGGAGGCGTAGATTTTAATGATGGAGCATTCCGCGGCGTACTCTTCCACGGCTTTCAGCATGGTCTGCGCGGCGTTGGGATGCGACCAGGAAAAGTCTTCCAGTTGCGATTCGATGAGTCCCACCACGCGATAGGTCATGGACTCGGCCGCATAAGTGCGGATAGCCATCTCGGCCAGCTTGTGCTGAATCATGCCGAATTCGGCGATGGACTGGCCGAAGGCCTTACGCTCCTTGGCGTACTTGAGGCAAACCGCCAGCACGTTCTTGGAGCCACCCACGGTGCCGGGACCGAGCTTCAACCGGCCGACGTTGAGGATGTTGAAAGCGATAATGTGGCCGCGCCCGATCTCGCCGAGCACGTTTTCCACGGGCACGGGCACGTTGTCGAAATACACAGCCACCGTGGAGCTGCCCTTGATGCCCATCTTTTTTTCTTCGGCGCCGGTCGAGACGCCGGGAAATTTACGCTCGACCAGGAATGCGGTGAACTTCTCGCCGCCGACTTTGGCGAAGACCGTAAACAGATCGGCCGCGCCGCCGTTGGTGATCCACATTTTCTGGCCGTTGAGGATGTAGTGTTTGCCATCCGGACTGAGGTCGGCGCGGGTGCGGGCGGCCAGCGCGTCGGAACCGGCGTGCGGCTCGGTGAGGCAGTAAGCGCCCAGCATTTCCATCTTGGCCAGTTTGGGCAGGTAATGCTTCTTCTGTTCCTCGGTGCCGAAATACAGAATGGGCAGCGAGCCGATGCCCACGTGCGCGCCGTACCAGCCGGCGAAGGAACCGTCGCCGGCCATGTGCTCGATGGCCACCATGGCGGAGACCATATCGAGTTCCATACCGCCGTACTGCTCGGGAATGGTGATGCCTGTGAGGCCCAGCTCGGCGGCTTTGCGCAGGCAGGCGAGGGCCACGCCCGGCTCATGGTGCTGGATGGCTTCTACGTTGGGGCCGACTTCCTTGGCCCAGAATTCATCCACAGTCCGCGCGATCGCCAGATGTTCCGGAGTGAGATCCTCAGGGGTAAAGATTTCGTTTGGCAGGCGCTCTTCGATCAGGAATGCGCCGCCCTGGGTCTTGGGTAATGATATTGTTGCTGTTGCCATGTTGATGCTCCTGTTCGTATGAATCGTGTGTTACCAATCTCGACAGCTGGGCCTACGCCGGCGGCGCGTTCAACAGATCCTCGAGTCGCGCGGCGTCTAGCACGCGCGTCGCCAACTCCTCCAGTTGTTCAGTGGATGCCGCCCCCAGGCGCTGCTCAGCCCATGCCGGCAGCGTGCCGAAGCGCCTTTCAATCAGGCGGCGAAGGATCGTCAGTTCACCTTCCTGACGGCCTTCCTGACGGCCTTCCTGTATTCCCTTCTTGCGTTCCCGCCCTAGGACCTTGTTTTCCAGAATATCGATATAAATCGGCATCTTCCGAGCCTCCCGTTCCACCGTTTCTTCCAGCCGCCTCAGCCCCGCCAGAATGAACAACTGTTCCAGCGCGTTCGCCCGTTCGCCTGGCGGTAACCCGGCAAGCCGCGCCACAATCTTCCGCACGGCTTCCTTATGGTCCCGCACGTGCGTCAGAATTGCAATTACATTATCGCCGACTTCGTCGCTCTCGAGCAGCTGGTCGCCATCCAGACTGCGTATGTCGACCGCCTGATACTCAAATGAAAGGCCGCCGCCGCTGAGTTTGGTTGCCATCCGCAGAGGCGCCTCGCCCACGTACAACAGTACCTGCCGCGGGAATCGCCCGAAGAGCCGGTACACTCCCAGGCAGTATTCAGCCATCCGCAGCGGCATGCCGGCATCGTTGCCGCTTTGCAGCTCCAGGTGGATCAGATCGTCCGCGACGGTCTCGCCGAGAAGGTCAAGCCGCAAGTTTTGCACCTTCGGCAGTTCCACGTCCAGCCACCTGGCGATTCCCGAGCCGGTCAACTCGCTAATCGTGCGTCTGGCTTGGCCTTGCAACAGTACCTTTAACGCAACGTCATACTCCTGCATTCAGCGACCGGCCTGGAGGCCTGTCTTACATCCTCTCGAAGATACCGGCAGCGCCCTGGCCGCCGCCCACGCACATCGTCACCAGACCGTACTTCACATTGCGGCGGGACATCTCTCGCAAAATCGTTGCGGTAAGTTTGGCGCCGGTGCATCCCAGCGGATGCCCCAAGGCGATGGCGCCGCCGTTTGCGTTGACCTTCTCCGGATCCAGGCCGGCTTCCCTGATGACGGCCAGCGCCTGGACACCGAAGGCTTCGTTCAGTTCAATCAGACCGATGTCGTCCAGCGTCAGGCCTGCGATTTTGAGCGCCTTGGGAATGGCCACCACCGGTCCGATACCCATAATCTCGGGAGGCACGCCGCCGGCGGAGAAGCTCACGAAGCGCGCCATGGGCTTCAGACCCAGCTCCTTTGCCTTGCGGTCGGACATCACCAGAGCGGCCGCCGCGCCATCGCTGGTCTGGGAAGAGTTGCCCGCGGTGACCGTGCCGCTGGCGTGAAAAACAGGCTTGAGCTTGGCCAGCGCTTCGACAGTAGTATCGGCGCGCGGCCCTTCATCCTTGGCGAAAACGGTCTTAGTGACTTTTGGCTTCCTGCCGTTCGGCGTCACCCATTCGATTTCAAAGGGCACAATTTCGTCGTCGAACTTGCCTTCAGCCTGCGCGCGCAGGGCGTTCTGGTGGCTGCGGTAGGAGAAGGCGTCGGCCTCTTCGCGCGATACGTTGTATTTACGCTGCACGCACTCTGCGGTGAGACCCATGTTCATGTAGATTTCCGGGCGATGATCGACGAACCACGGACTGGGGGCGACCTTGTGGCCGCCGCGGGGCATCATGCTCATGGTTTCCGCGCCGCCCGCAATGATGATATCGGCGCCGCCGGAACGGATGCGATCCGCGGCCATGGCGATAGCTTGCAAGCCGGAGCTGCAAAAGCGGTTGATAGTTACGCCGGTGACGGTATCCGGCAGCCCGGCGCGGAGGGCCACGCATCGGGCCATGTTATTTCCCGACTCGGCCTCCGGCATGGCGCAACCGAGGATGATGTCTTCGATCTCGTCCTTCGGCACCTGCGGATGTTTTTCCAAAAGGCGGCGGATGACCGCGCCGGCCAGATCGTCCGGACGCGAAGTGCGTAACGCGCCGCGCGGCGCTTTGCCGACGGCGGTGCGGAGACAATCGACGATGACGGCTTCTTGCATGGTTAGTTCCTCAGCGGCTTTCCACTCTTCAGCATGTGCTGCATGCGTTCCTGCGTCTTACGTTGGCCGCACAGGCTCAGGAAAGCCTCCCTTTCCAGGTCCAGCAGATATTGCTCGGAAACCGTCTGACGCCCGGTCAGGGGTCCGCCGCTCAATACATACGCCAGTTTCTCTCCGACTACGGTATCGTAATCGGAAATGTAATTGGCTTGTCTCGCCAGGTAGATGCCGGTCTTCAGCAGCGCCAGATCTTCCACGCCGCCCACTTCCACATCGGTGCGCGGCACGCCGGGGACGTAGCCGGGCGCGATGGACAGCGCCAGTGCTTTGGCATCGTCGATGAGGCGTTCCGGGTTCATGCTGATCTGGTCCTGCGGACGCAGCAGGCCTAAGCTGCGGGCTTCGGCGGCGCTCGTGGCTACCTTGGCAAAGGCGATCAGTTCGAAAGCTTTTTGCGCATTGCCGAAGCGCACCAGCATTTCCTTGGTGCCGCCCGCGCCGGGGATCACGCCCACGCCGACTTCGACCAATCCCATGTAGGTTTCCGCGGATGCTTGCACGCGCGCCGAATGGATCGCGATTTCGCAGCCGCCGCCCAGCGTCATCCCGAACGGCGCCGTGACCACCGGCTTGGGCGCGTATTTGATCGCCATGGTGGCTTGCTGGAAGCGATTGATGGCGGCCTCCAGCTCTTCCCATTCCTCTTCCTGGGCGGCCAGCAGCACCAGCATCAGGTTGGCGCCGACGCTGAAGTTCTCGCCCTGGTTAGCCACGATCATGGCTTCGAAGTTCTTGGAAGTCTCTTCGATGCCGGCACGGATCAGCGAGATCTGGTCGTCGCCCAGCGAGTTCATCTTGCTGTGGAACTCCAGGCAGAGTACGCCGTCGCCGACGTCGATCAACGATGCGCCGCCGTTCTTCTTCACCACGCCGTGGGCGTGCTTGACGTCTTTCAGCACCGTAATGCCGGGACGGTCTTCCAGCCACTTATAAGAATTCTCGAGCAGATCGAAGTATTCGTGGTGCGGACGGCGGTCGTGATCGGGAGCCTGGTAGAAGGATCTTGCGCCGGCGCACAGCATTTTCTCGACGTTCTCCGGAATTTGGCGCTGTTCCTTGCGCATGCGCGCCACCGTTTCTTCGAAGCCCAGCGCGTCCCACAGCTCGAAGGGCCCCAGTGAGTTGGCATAGCCCCAGCGCATGGCGCGATCGATCTCGACAATGCGATCGGAAATCTCCGGCACCATGCCGGCCGAATACAGCACCAGGTCGCTGAAAAGCCTCCACAGGAACGTGCCCGGGCGATCGGTCAACGCAGTCAGCGCGCGCAGGCGCTGCGGCAGATCTTCGATGTTGCGCACGCCTTCGATGGAGGTGAAGCGCGCCTTCTTGGATGGCTGGTATTCGAGCGTGTTCAGGTCCAGAGCCAGGATTTCCTTCTTGTCTCCCTTTCCGGTTTTCTTGTAAAAGCCCTGTCCCGTCTTATCGCCCAGCCATCCGCGCTCAATCATCCGGGCGAAGAAGGGCGGCAGCACAAAGCGCTCGCGCCAGGGATCGCCAGGCGCTAAGTCGTAGAGATTCTTAGTGACATGTGCCCAGATATCCAGCCCCACAAGATCGAGCAGGCGATAGCTGGCGCTCTTGGGCAATCCGATGAGCTGGCCGGTGAGAGCGTCGACCTCTTCGATGCTGAAGCCCATCTCGACGGTCAGGTTCTGAACGGTTGCGCCGAGGAAGCTGCCGATGCGGTTGGCGATGAAGTTGGGCGTGTCCTTGCACGGCACCACGCCTTTGCCCAGGTGCCGGTCGGAGAACTCGGCGATATGATCGCGCACCGCGGGCAGCGTTTCGGGGCCCGAGATCATCTCCAGCAGGTGCAGATAGCGCGGCGGGTTGAAGAAGTGAGTTCCGAGAAAATGCTGGCGGAACTCGGCGGGAAATCCTTCGGCGATACTCGCCAGCGGAATGCCGCTGGTGTTAGTGGAGAAGATGGACCCCGGCTTGCGATGTTTCAACACCTTCTCGATCAGAGCGCGCTTGATCTCCAGCTTTTCCGTGACGGCTTCGAGGACCCAGTCGCAGTCCCGTATCTTGGCCATGTCGTCTTCGAAGTTACCGGGCGTGACCAGTGACTTGGTTTCGGGTGTAAAGAAAGCGGCGGGCTTTTGTTTCAGTGCTGTTTCCAGTCCGCCCAAGGCAGCGGCGCTGCGATTGGCCTGATTGGGAAGAACGATATCCAGCAATAAAGCTGGGATGCCCGCGTTGGCAAAATGGGCCGCGATGCGCGATCCCATGGTGCCTGCTCCCAGCACGGCTACACGGCGAAGTGGTGTCATCAGTTCGGAGTTTAACGCGAATCACGCGCGGATGGCTACGGAATTAGTTCTATGTGTAACAGTGCTGATTTTTTCGTCAGTCTATGGAAAGATCGGGGAGTTGGTCGGCGGGAACCTTGATAATTTTTCCATTTTCCCAGAAGACCATGGGGACGCCGTTTTGGCGGTGCTGCTTGACGGCCCTGCGGTAGGCCCGGTCAAGCGCATCGTCAATGGCCGTGCCATCGCGAAAGATCTGATCGATATCCTTCGGTTCCGATTTTTCCGTATTCATTTCCAATCCCTGTTCACATTGTTCCACAAATCCGGGTCCAACACCACAGTAGCTTGATCGAAAGCGCCGCTGGCGATCAAGTGCCGGCCTCCGGGATGGGAGTTGTCGTAGAAACGCCAGCTTGCGGCCAAAGGTCGGTAGATGCGGAAGAAGTTTCTCAAACCGGCCTCGTAGCGCCGCCGGATAGTCTCTTCCGGCACATGATGGCCGCCCTCTCTGACGCGTTCCTCTACGCGCTCGACGGCCATATCAGCAGATGGCAGCCAAAGGAAAAACAGGCGAAATTGATAGCCGGTTGGCGTCAGGGTCTTGATCCACGAAGCGAAGGTGCGGCTCGCGAGCGTCGTTTCAAAAGCCACATCGGCCCGTTGCGCCGTGAGGTGATGCAAGCGCAGTAGCATGATTCTGCCGGCATCGAAGGCCACGCTCTCGGGCTGAAAAGACGAGAGACCCTTGGCGATGATGTCTGCATTTACGAACTCGTGAACGGCCAAAGCGCCGACCAGGATGTCGGCGGCTGCCGTGGTTTTTCCCGCGCCGTTGGGGCCGGCGACGATTATAAGATTGGGACCTGGAGAGGGCATAAGCGTGAGCCGCTCTGCCATCGTAGCGCGCCGCGCAGAGCAGACATGGCGGTATGCCCCACCGGACACAATGCTAAAATGTCCCATATATGTATCGCAGGTTTATCCTTCTTCTCGCGGCATCCATCTCCGTAGCCGCGGCGGCCGACGTACGCACCGTCGAAGAGATCGTCGCCAAGGTGAATAACGACATCATCACGCGCAACGAGCTGACGCGTACCCGCCTGGAGCTCGAAGCGGAGCTTCGCCAGCAGGGTCTGAGCGGCCCCAAGTTGACCCAAGCACTCCAGCAGAGATCCGCCGACGCCTTGCGCGAACACATCGACCAGCTCCTGTTGGTGCAGAAAGCCAAGGACCTGAACATCAGCGTGGATTCCGAAATCACCAAGCGCCTGGCCGCCATGCAGGTCCAAAGCAAAATCGTCGATGAGGACAAATTCCACGACTTCATCCGTGAGCAGATGGGCATGCCCTTCGAGGATTTCAAGCAGCAGGCCAAGAATCAGCTCCTGACCCAGCGCGTCATCAGTGAGGAGGTCGGCTCGCACATCGCCATTCCGGAAGGGGAAAAGCGGAAATACTACGACGAGCACAAGGCCGATTTCGTGCGCGACGAGCAGGTCTTCCTGCAACAGATCGTCATTTCGACCGAAGGAAAAACACCCGATCAGGTGGCCGCGGCCGAAAAGAAGGCCAAGGATCTGGTAGCGCGCGCGCGCAAGGGCGAGAAGTTCGCGGACCTGGCTGCTACCAATTCCGACGACCTGGAGACCGCCCGCAACGGCGGTGAATTGCCAGGTTTCAAGCGCGACCAGTTGACCAAGGCCCTCGCCGATATCGTTATGAAGCAGAACAAGGGTTACGTCACCGATCCCATCCGTGGACCGACCGGGTTCGTGATCTTTCGCATCGTGGACCGCTACGAAAAAGGACAGGCTACTTACGAAGAGGTCGAAAACGAGATCAACGAGCGCATGATCATGCCGCAGATGAACGTCAAGGTGCGCACCTATCTGACCAGGCTGCGCCAGGAGGCTTTTCTGGAGATCAAGCCCGGTTACGTGGATAGTGGCGCTGCACCCGGCAAAGACACGTCCTGGAAGGATGTCGCGCAGTTAAAGCCGCAGACCGTCACCAAGGAAGAAGTGGCGGCCCACCGCCGGCGCAAGCGGCTGCTATTTGCGATTCCGGTTCCCGGGACGGGCGACAAAAAGCCGCCATCTAATCTGCCCCCGGCAGCTACGGAGCCGATGCAGCCCGTGAGCGCCACGGCCGCTCCGCCGTCCACTCCGCTCGCAACACCCGCGTCACCAGCTAAGCCATAAGCCGCGGCTGCCATGAAATCGCCCTATGTGACCGAACTTAAGCCGGACCAGATCGTCACCAGCATTTTCCTGGTTTGCTCCAAAGAGATCCGGCAGAAGAAGAAGGGCGATCCTTATTTGTCCCTCCAACTCGGCGACCGCACCGGCGAGCTGGATGCGAAAATGTGGGACAACGTCGCCGAAGTCATGGAGACCTTCGAGCGCGACGACTTCGTTAAGGTCAAGGGACTGCTCCAGATCTTCCACAACCGGCCGCAGTTGACCCTGCACACCATCCACCGGCTGGACGACCGCGAAGTGGATTTCACCGATTACTTCCCGGCTTCCGCGCGCGATCCGGAGGAGATGTGGGTGGAATTGCGTGCGTTCGCCGCGGCGATCGCCAATCCGCATTTGCACAAGCTGGTGGCCGCCCTGCTGGACGACCCGGACATCGCCCGGCGCTACCGTGTGGCTCCGGCCGCCAAGCACATCCATCATGCTTACCTGGGCGGGCTGATCGAACACGTCCTGTCCGTGTGCCACCTCTCGCGCTTGGCCGCCGGCCACTACCCCTCGATCGACGCCGATCTGCTGGTCGCCGGCGCCATCTTGCACGACATCGGCAAGATCTACGAGTTGAGCTACGAGCGCGGCTTCAGTTACAGCGACGAAGGCCAGCTACTCGGACATATGCTGATCGCGGTGCGCATGATCGGCGAAAAGCTGCGCGATATTTCCGATTTTCCGCCGCGCCTGCGGTCGCTGGTCGAGCATATGATCCTGAGCCACCACGGGCAACTGGAGTTCGGATCGGTCAAGACGCCGGTGTTCCCGGAAGCCATGCTGCTCCACTATCTGGACGATTTGGACTCCAAAATGGAGTGCATGCGGCGCCTGATCGAAACGGACCGCCAGTTGGCCGGTAACTTCACTACTTACAGCCCTTCGCTTGAGCGCGTGCTGCTGAAGAAGGATCGCTATCTGGCGGGGCCGTCCGCCGAGCCCGCCAGCGCGCCTGCCAGTTCGCCGCCCATCCCCCCGGCGACACCGTTACAGGCACCGTCACAAGCATCGTCACAAGCCCCATTACAAGCGCCGGCACGAGCGCCCGCCCCGGCTGCGCCGCTTAGGACCAGTTCCCAGTTCGGCGACAAACTGCTGCAGGCCTTGCGTCCGGCGGAGGCAAAGCCGGAGGGTTGATGCGCAGAGCCACTACGCGCGCGATCCCGCCGCCCCTGGAACTGCTGTGCCTCAACGCGCTCTGGTCGCTCGGGCAGGGCAGCGTGAAGGACGTACGGCAGTTGGTGACCGGCAGCCGTCCCCTGGCCTACACCACGGTGATGACGGTGCTCGATAGGCTCACCCGCCGCGGCGTAGTAACCCGCCGCAAAACCGGTCGCGCATTTGTTTACGCGCCCGCTGTCTCGCGCGACGCCATGCGGCGCCTGGCGTTGCAGGAGTTCCTGGATTCGTACTTCGAGAGCTCCCAGCGCCAGTTAGTCGAGTTCCTGCAGGGTGAGTCGCGAACCGTGGCGGCCGCGCCCGCTGCGCTCACGGCTAACGGCCTGGATCCCGCGCTGTTATAGCGCGCTGCGATAGCAGGTGCTTATCCCCCGCTTATCACAATGACACTCTGCCTCAGCGAAGCGGATATCCGGGCGGTGCTCCCCATGCCGGACCTGGTCCGCGCCATGGAAACCGCGCTGGCCGCGTTCTCATCCGGCCAAGTCGTTCAGCCCGTCCGCCCGGTGGTGGAAATGGGAGAAGCCGCCTTCTTCGCCGCCATGCCCGCGTTCGTGCGCGACCCACCCGTCCTGGGCGCCAAGCTGGTGGCCGTGATCGGCGCCAATCAGGCGCGCGCCCTGCCCACCCACCGGGCTAGCATTCTGCTGCTCGATCCCGAAACCGGCGCGCTCATGGCGCTGATGGATGGCCGCCTCATCACCGAAATGCGCACTGCCGCGGTCTCGGCCGTCTCGGCAAAATACATGGCGCGCGCGGATGCGGGCGTGCTCGCCATCCTCGGCTCCGGCGTGCAGGCCCGCAGCCACCTGGCGGCGTTCATGCTCTGGCGCCCCTTCGCCGAAGTGCGCGCCTGGAGTCCCACGCCGGACCACGTTCGGCAGTTCGCGGCCGAATCGGCTGTGCCGCTCCGCGTATGCCGCAGCGCCGCCGAAGCCGTCCGTGGCGCCGATGTATTGGTGCTGGCGACCGCGTCCGCCTCGCCGGACATCCCGGTGGTGGAGGATGCCTGGGTGGCCCCCGGTGCACATGTCGTCTCGATTGGCGCGTGCCGGCCCAATCAGCGCGAAATGGATCCTGCGCTGGTGGCTCGCGCCCGAGTGGTAGTGGATTCGCGGGCTTCCGCCTTCCAGGAGTCGGGCGATATCGTGCTGGGTATCAGCGAGGGCCGCTTCGCGCCCAGCCACGTCGTCGCCGAACTCGGTGAAGTGATCTCGGGCAGCATCCCCGGCCGTACCGCGCAATCTGAAATCACCCTGTTCAAATCGTTGGGACTGGCGGTCGAAGATCTGGCGGCGGCCAGCCTGGCGTACCAGCGCGCCCGCCAGCAGGGTAAGGGCATCAAAATCGAGCTTGGCGGATAGCGCATAATACAGCATGGAACTATTCGCTGCGCACTGCGTATATAATGCAGCGAACAATCTTGATTGGGAGCGCTTATGAACTGGATCGATTTCACGCTCGGTGTTCTGCTCATAGTCTCGATCGTCTCCGGGCTCAACCTCGGATTCGTCAGAACCGCTATCGGCCTGTTCTCTACAATACTGGCGCTGGTCTTCGGTTTGCGTTATTACCGCGCCGTCGCCGTCAGCTTGCGCCCGCACATCTCGCAAACGGTCGTCGCCGATCTGGTGGGCTTCCTGATTGTGTTCGTCGGCATTACCATCCTGGGCGAAATGGTCTCCGGGATGCTGGCGGGCTTCATTCGTTCAATGAACCTCGTCTGGCTGGACCGCGCGCTGGGCGGAGGGTTCGGCGTGGTGCGCGGCTTGCTGTTCGGCGCCATCGCGATTTGGCTCCTCATGGCCCTGATGCCCGTGTCGCCCAAGTTGGTGCTCTCCGAATCGCGCCTGGCGCCATGTGTAATGGATGCGGCCCGCAGAGTGGCGGACGCCTCGCCCGATGAGGTAAAGCGCACCTTCCGCCAAAGCTATCGCGAGCTGAACCGGGTCCTCCCGGAGAAGATCAAGGACCGGCTCCCGAGCGCGGCGCCCGGCCAGATCTAAGACGGCATTTACGCCTGGCCCATCATGGTTCACTTTGGTGGGGCAGACCATCGCCTTTCGTGGTCTGCCGCCTTCGCGAGCGCTGCCAGACGACATAAACCAATCGTCTGTCCCACCTAAACCGCTTTTTAAGTGAACAGTATTTAGCTTGGCCCGGTTTCGCGTACCCGGGATGCCAGGCAATCCTCGCGGAGAGCGGCTGCCGCTCGCCTTTACTCGCCTTTTTGCCCCATAATTGAAACGTCTGTCGCCCTTAAATCACTGTCTTAATATCAACTACTCTGTTGATCGCCACAGAAGCATGGGATAATATCCCGCCAGGGGGGCATATGAACGGCAAAAAACGCCTCGGCAAATGGCTGCTCTACAGTCTATGTCTGGCGCCCGCGGCCATCATGCTGGGCTATTATTGGCTCGACTATATCCCCAGCCAGCGCGAATACTTCATGAGTTTGCGCTTTCGTTCGCTGGCCATGATGGGAGACCAGCTCCGCATTAAGATTGAACGCCTGGGCACTTCCTTCAATTATGCCGTGGGACCCGACCGGAAAGCAGATCCATTCCGGTACATCTCGGCACTGGTCACCGACCTGACCTATCCGGCTCCCGGGTGCGTAGCCTCCAAACTACCTCAGGCCGAATCCGGAAAAGTGGTATTCGGAAATCCGGAGAACACCGTGCGCTTCTATCCCAAAACCGGATGCCCGGCGGAGGCATTGCTGCCCCAGATTTTCAGCGGATTCAGCAGGGACGACCTGTTCGACGATGTATTGATTGCGCAGCCTGCAGAAGGCCGGGTGATCTATCAGCGCTCCACTTCCAGCCCGCGAATCGCGACCGTCGCTGAACTGTTGAAAACCGCCGCCGGTGCAAAGGATGCGCCCGCCCAGGGCAACGGCAGGGACGCGGACGCGGTGCGCACTGTAGTGTTGGGCGGTTCCGAATTCGCGCTGCTCATTCAGCCGGTGCGGATCGCCGCGTCCGGCGGCCAGGACCTGCAAATATGCGGCCTGGTTAGCTCCAAAAGCCTTGCGCGGGAGGCGCGCCACGTTCCTCCGCAGTACCTGCTTGCGCTGTTTGCGCCTTTGCTGATCGTCTCGTTGAGCAGCCCGTTTCTCAAAACTCTGCTGCTCACTCGCACCGGGCGATTGGCATTTCACGATTTGGCTTTGCTGGGCCTGTTCACCGCAATAGCCGCCGCCTTGATCGCCTTGCTGCTGGCCTCCGGGCGGCAATACCGGCTCGGCGAGCAAACCTCCGAGCAGCAATTGGCCGCCTTCGCCAACGCACTGAACGACCAGATGTTCGACGATATGAAGCGCATGCGGGGCATATTGGATCGGTTTGACGCCAGGCTGTCCTCCGCCATCGGCCAGGTGCCCAATCGCACCGACCTGTCGGCGACGGACCCCGGCCTCACTGCGGATTTGGATCCCTCCGACTTTGTTTTTTGGGCGAATGAGGACGGCAACCAAGTCGCCAAATGGACGACGTCGCTTTTCAATTTTCCGCAGGTCCCGCAGAGTTCACAGGAGAACTTTCAAAACGTGGTCGGCGGAGAGCTTTGGTCGGTTGAAGGAAAGCCCTTCACGCTGCAGACGGTAGTCTCCCAGACCACATCGAAACTCATCGTCATCATGGCGATGCCGTCGCATGTGCGCGTCGAACCTGCCGGACCTGGCAATCCGGGACCGTCGCCTATTGTGTCGGTGGCCCTGGTCGCCCAATTACGGTCGCTGACTTGGCCCGTGGTGCCTCCCGGCGCGGGTTTCGCCGTGATCAGGCCGGATGGCCTGGTGCTTTTCCACTCGCAGCCCGACCGGAATCTGCGCGAGAACCTGTTTGAAGAGATTCGCTCGCCGGAGCCCTTGCGCACAGCCGTGGCCAACCGCGAGGAATTGTCGCAAGCCGCTTTCTACCGGGGCCGCAAGTTCCAGTTCCACCTGCAGCCCGTAAAGGGCATTGCGGGAATCCCCTGGTCGATCGCCGTGTTCGAGGAGATCGAGCCACGCCAGGAAGCCATGGTCCGGGTCTGGCGCAATACTGCGCTGCGGTTCGGATTGCTGCTCTGCGTGATCGGGGCGATGTCCCTTTCCGTTGTCGCGATCCTGGGGCTGGTGGGGCGCTCGTGGCGCCAGCAAGTCGATTTTTTTCTCGACCGCTTGTGGCCCACGCCGTCGCGCAAACCCGTCTTCGAGCGGCTGGCGTGGTATCTCTGCGCCGGGACTGCCGCATCCTTGGGCGCGGCTGTCTGGGCTGCAGCCCATGCTTACAGTTCGACCGGATGGACGCTGGCGCTCCAGTGCCTGCTGCCGCCGGTGGCCGCGACCAGCTTCGCCGCATGGCGACTATGGAAGGTTAAACCCGCAACCGAGGATCTCCCGTGCCATGGCGAAAAAGAAATTGCCTACTTCGTCTGCCTGACCCTCTGTCTGGTGCTCCTGGCCGTGCTGCCCGTCCTGGGCCTGTGGGGCATCAGTGAAGCCAACGAAACCCATGAGGGTATCGCGGCGTGGCAACAGGAGCTGGCCAAAACGATAGACGCCCGGCGATCGCAAAGGCGCGCGGACATCAGAAGCTCGCGCGCCCTCAGCGAACAGGCCAAGTGTTACTTTTTGGGCCAAGTCGAAGATGCGATGCAAAAGGACGTCATCGAGGCCGGCCGTTCGGTGGATATTGAAGAGAAGTACGTCGCCGGGTTTTGGGGCACCCGCATCGTCAAGCCGAACAGCCAAACCTGGCGGGATGTATCCGGCCAGCCCGAAGCACCGGGCGTCATGCCCTGCCGGACCGAACAGGGCGGCATGAAGTTGAGTTGCGCCGGCACTTCGGGCCCGATCTCAGTCGATTCGACTTTGCCTCCCATCGGAATTCCCATGCACGCGCTCTGGTGGGTTGCCGGTCTGGCGCTGTTGGGCTGTGCCTATCTCTGGAACCAAAAAGCGTTCGGAAGGCTCTTCTTGCTGGACTTCCGCTACAGCCCCCTGCCGCTGTTCACCCGTGACTGGACCTCGCCGCCCCCACCGATTCACCTGTTGGTGCTGGGCTTGCCGATAGCCGGGAAGGATGCGGCGGTTCGCGAGTGGCTGGGCTATGCGCCCCCGCGCGTGAACCTGTACACCGCGCGTTTCTCCGAAGGCTGGATCGAGGCGAACATCGCAATCCTCAAAGGGCAGCTCGCAACTCTTTCGGCGCCCCTGGCGCTCGCCGCCGCCGCCGGCGAAACCGGGCAATCCGCTCCCGCTCGCGCCGCTGCCGTAGCCAGAAACTGGGTGCACGTCTCGAATCTGGAAGCCAAACTGAGCCAGGCGAGCGACCGGCAGGTAACTGCGGACTTAATCGAAAAACTGATCATGATGGACGTTGGCGAGGATCGGGTGCGCCTGATCGTCACTTCCGTGGTCGATCCTGTGTCGCACTTCGACAGCGTGCTCAGCGATGAGCGGAAGAAGATCTATGAGAATCCGCTTCCTGAGCCGGAACTGCAGCGCCTGGCGCGCCTGCTGCACAATTTCCGAAAAGTGCAGGTCGCCGGTCCCGGCAAGCAGCCCACGGTCTGGCCGGCGGGTGAGGCTGGAAAGATCGTTTACGAGGAATGCCGGCCTCAGCAGGCGTTGCTCGACATCGGAAGGGAAGTGGCCGAGTGTGCGGCGCGCGGTACGGACCGCGAAATGCTGTGGCAGATGATCGCGGAGCGCGCCCTGGCGCTTTACAAGCTCTATTGGTCCTCGTGCACGCGAGCTGAAAAGCTGGTTCTCATCCAACTCGCTCAAACCGGCTTTGTCAACCCGCTTTGCGGCGATACGCTCGAAGAACTAATCCGGAAGGGATTGATTTTGCCAGGCCGCCGGCCTCGCGTGATGAATGAAACGTTCCGCCAGTTTCTGGAAACGGTTGAGGGCCCGGACACGGTGCACAAGTGGGAAAGCGAGGGTGGTGAAAGTAGTTGGCCGATCGTGCGCAACATCCTGCTCGTCCTGATTATCATCGGGCTTGCCGTGGTGGGACTGGCGGACCATGAAGTCATGCAAAAGGCGACTGGGGCTCTGACTGGCGTAGTCACGCTTATGGCGATTCTGTCGCGCGTACTGGGCTATGTTACGGGGCGCCGTGCCGATCCGCCTGCCGAATCGGCATGAGTCGGGCATGATGCTGCCAGGGCGCTGCGTCTGCGGTACCACAATGTGAGATAATGCACGTGTGCACTCTACCGGTGCCGCGTTCTTCCTCTTCGTAACCGTCGTCTTATTCGCATATTGGTTGGTAGCCGGCTTGCGCCTGGCCCGCTTCAGCGTGCTCCTGGCGGCCAACTACTTCTTCTGTGCAAGGTATGGACTATTCTATCTCGCACTTATCCCCGCTTGCTCCACTATAGACTACCTCGCCGGCCTGGGCATGCAATCGTTCCAGAAACCGTTCGTACGGCGGTTGTTTCTCGGGCTAAGTCTCGCCGCCAACCTGGGCCTCTTAGTCCTATACCGCCACATGACCTTATTTCTGCACGAGCCGTCCAAGTGGGACTGGATCTTCCCACTTAGTCTGTCGTTCTACGCCTTTCAGTCTCTCTCGTACACTATCGATATCTACCGTAATGACGCCGCAGCGGCATCCACTTACTTGGGATACTTGGCCGCGGCTTCTTTCTTTCCCACGATCCAGGCCGGCCCCATTACCCGCCCCGCCGAGATACTGAAGCAACTGACCCGTAAGTTCGATCTGTCCCCGTCCGACGGATCCCGCGCCTTGTTCCTCATCGTGTTCGGCCTCCTAAAAAAACTCCTCATCGCCGACTACCTGGCATCGAACCTGGTGAACCGCGTCTTCGACACGCCCAACCTGTACAGCGGCATGGAAAACCTGGCCGCCGTCTACGTATACTCATTGCAGCTCTATTACGATTTCTCCGGCTATACCGATATCGCCCGCGGCTGCGGCCTGCTGCTGGGCGTCCGGCTGCCCATCAATTTCGACCGCCCCTACACATCCGTGAATATGGCCGACTTCTGGCGCCGCTGGCACATCACCTTCTCCAACTGGCTGCGCGACTACCTTTACTTCTCGCTCCCCGGCAAGCGTACCCGCGTCTGGCCCTATCTCAATCTTGTCATCACCATGGTTCTCGGCGGATTGTGGCATGGCGCCACCTGGCCATTCGCCATTTGGGGCCTTTTGCACGGCAGCGCCCTGGCGGTAACGCGGCGCTGGCAGGCTTGGCGCGGACGGCGCCCCGAGTCCGGCTGGGCGTCGCGCGCCATCCGCATTTTTTGCACTTACCAGTTTGTCTGTCTCACCTGGATCTTCTTCCGCAGCCCCACGACGGCCGTAGCCATCGGCATCCTGAAGCGCATCGGGTCGCTTACCTTTTCCTTGGAGAATGTATCCACCGGCGTCGTCCTGGTATCGTTGCTGGGCGCCGCCGGTCAGGCCGTCCCGAAAAACTGGTACGAACGCGCTGTGGATTTATTTGGCCGCACACCGTTCTACATCCAGGCGGCCGCCATGGCGCTGGCCGTGGTAGCGATTCAACTGCTGGCCGGCCGCGGCGCGGCGCCGTTCGTGTATACGCGGTTCTGACATGCGCGCATTTCCCCTCCGCACCGCCCTCACTATCGCCCTCTTCGCGCTGATCCTGGCAGCCGTATCGGGCACTGTCCCCGGGCTCGAGCGCCCCAGCCTGCGGGCCGCCGCCGCCATCGTCGAGTTCACCCCGGGATTCACGCCCCTCCGGCCATGGCAGCCGCACATCGCGCCCGAAGCCATTGGCCCTGCGCCCGGCATCCCCACCACCCGCATGGCCGTTAGCCCTGGCCTGGACGATGGCAACGGCGCCCTCGACCACTTCTACGCCGCCCTTTGGCGCACCGAGCGCGGCACGTCCCTGTCCATCACCCGCATCCTGCATTACGGCGACTCCCCCACTACCGCCGATCTCATCACCGGCGATACCCGCCAGCTCCTGCAAAAGCGCTTCGGCGACGCCGGCCACGGCTTCACGCTCATCGGCAAGCCTTGGGCGTGGTACGAACATCGCGGCGTGGAGATATCCAGCCATGGCTGGCAGATGGACCCCGGCACGCGCTGGGATCTGCGCAATGGCTTGTTCGGACTCGGCGGGGTGGCCTTCTCCGGCGGCGCCGGCGCCTTCAGCCGCGTCACCCTGCGCGACCCCACCCAAACACGCCTGGAGGTCTGGTTCCTGCGCCAGCCGAATGGCGGCGTCATCGCCATCTCCTCCGCCGGCCAGCCCATCGGCAGCGTCGCCACCGCAGCCCCAGCCCGCGCCGCCGGCTTTGCCAGCTTCGAGCTGAAGCCCGGAACGGCCACGCTCGATTTCGGCGCCGAAGGCCCCGTCCGCGTGTTCGGCATCACTGTCGAGAAGCGCAAAACCGGCGTGGTCTACGACAGCATCGGTTTGAACGGCGCGTCCGTATCCATGCTGGCTCTGCTCTTCAACGAGAGGCACTGGGCGGACGAATTGCGCCATCGCAATCCCGACCTGGTGGTCCTCAATTACGGCACCAACGAGAGCGGATTCGCGGCCTTCCTCACCCGCGAATACGAGATCGAGCTGCGCGAAGCCATCCGCCGCGTGCGCGCCGCGCTGCCCAATGCTTCTATACTGGTGATGAGTCCCATGGACCGCGGCCAGAACCAAGGCGGCGAGATCGAAACGCTGCCCACCATACCCCGCATCGTCGACATTCAACGCCGCGTGGCCGCCGAGCTGCACTGCGGATTCTTCAACACCTTCGAAGTCATGGGGGGCGCGGGCACCATGGCGCGCTGGTATGCCAGCCAGCCCCGGCTGGTATCGGCCGATTTCATCCATCCCACTCCCGCCGGTGCGCGTATCATAGCCGACGCTTTCGTCCGCGAATTGACCGCTGGTTTCAATCGCTATAAATCGCGCCAGGTGCTCGATCGCAACCCCGCGGCATTGGCGCGCTGACCACATGCCCAGCCGTACCGCTATCGCTCTGTTGTGCCTCTGTACCGCGCTGCTGTGTTTCGCGCAAACCACCCCGGCCCCCAAAGCTCCCGCCAAAAGGAAGCCCGCCAGGAAGTCGACTGAGTTCATCGAGGAGTTGAGAAAGGCGCGCTCTCCGGAAGCAGTAGAAGCGGAGACGAGACGGATGACGGCCGCGTTTCTTGAAAAGAGCTTGAAAAGTGTCATTCGCTAATCAGGAAGGCGTGTCGTCCTCGGGGCCTCTCTCGTATGCGTTGCATATCGAGAGTACTTTGATTGCGAACGCCTCCCTTGCGATCGTCCTTCGAGGACCGCTGTCGCAAGCCGAACCGGTGGCCCGGACACCGGTCCGTTAGCTCGCGGAATAACTGCTATTCTGAAGCCATGCAGATTACTGTCGAGCTGCCTGATGACATCGCTCGGCACCCCGATCCGGGTCGGGAAGCGCTGGAACGATTGGCCACCGAAGGCTACCGGTCCGGAGCGCTCACCCACTTCCAAGCCGGTCAACTGCTCGGTTTGTCTCGTTTCGAGTTCGACGATTTCCTGATTGAGCGCGGGATCTACGATCAGGCATACTCGGTCATGGACCTCCAACAGGAGTTGGCGGACCTCGAAAAGCTGCGTGCGGAAGGCCTGCTCGGCAAATGATCCTGGTAGTCGCCGATACCTCGCCGTTGCGCTACCTGGTCGAAACTGGCTACGAGTTCCTGTTGCCGCGGCTGTTCACCAAGGTGTGGATTCCCGGGTCGCTCGCGCCCAAGGGTTCACGGTGACTGGCACTCTGGGCATTCTGGTTGAAGGTGCCCGTTCCGGTCTCATCTCTATCGACGAGGCGCTGGCGCGCCTCACTCAAACGAATTTTCGCGGGACGCTCGACTTGTTCGCTCAGGCGCGGGAACTGGTGCGCAAGGCCGGCCATTGAAGGCAGCGTGCGCGCGGCGCTGGCTAATGCTTCTATACTGGTGACGAGTCCCATGGACCGCGGCCAGAAGAACGGCGGCGAGATTGTAACGCTGCCTACCACCCCTCGCATCGTCGACATTCAGCGCCGCGCCGCCATCGTTCTGCTGTGTCTTTGCGCCGGGCTCGCGTTCGGCGCGCAAGCCGACGCGCAGACCAACACAACCACGAAGGCGAGCGCCAAGAAGAAGCCCGTCAAGAAAGCCAAGAAGCCCGCCAGGAGGAAGGTCCGCGAGCCGAGCGTCCACCACTATGCCGCGCCCCGCGTCAGCGAAAAAATGCGCGCGCTATCGCTGCAAAAAGTAGCGCTTCAATTGGACGAGCGCCCCGATCCGGTGATCGATCGGCCGGGCAACCTGGTGCCATTCTTCGAGCGCCTCTATCGCCTCTCCACACGCGACAGCCCTACCATGCACATCCTGCATTTCGGCGACTCCCACACCGCATCCGACGATTGGACCGGCGTGCTCCGCGATCTGTTCCAGGGCCGCTTCGGCAACGGCGGCGCGGGTTTCTCCCTGGCCGGAATTCCGTTCAAGGGCTATCGCCGCTTCGACGTGCGCGGCGGCGCCAGCAAAGCCTGGGATCCGGCCGGCCTGCGCACCGGCGAAGGCGATGGCCTGTTCGGCCTCGGTGGCGTCAGTGTCTCCACGGAGCGCGCCGCCCAGACAATCTACCTCGACGCCGACTGTGCTTCCGTCGAGCTGGACTATCTGCAGCAGCCCGGTGGCGGCCGCCTGGCGCTTTCCGACAACGGCGCCACCGTCGCCGAATCCTCCACCGAGGGACCCCTCGCGCCCGGCTTCCTGGAGTACGCCTCCGCGCCCGGCCGCCATCGTTTCGAGGTACGCACGCTCGAAGCCGCCCCCGTAAGGCTGTTCGGATGGGTTACCGAAAACCCCAAAGGAATTACCTACGAATCCATGGGCATCAACGGCGCGGAGGCGGCCCTCATCCAACGTTGGGATGAAACCATGCACGCCGCGTATCTCAAACGCCGCGACCCCGCCCTCATTGTGCTGGCCTACGGAACCAACGAGGCCAGCGATTCGAAATGGACCGAAGCCGGTTATCTTGAAGCCTTCTCCGCGGTTCTGCAGCGATTGCGGCGCGCCGTGCCGGCAGCGTCAATCCTGGTCCTGGGCCCTCCCGACCGCTTCCTTCGCGTGAAAGGCCGCTGGCGCCCCTTCGATGGTGTGGACCGCATCGTCGCCGCCCAACAGGAGGCTTGCCGCCAGAACCGCTGCGCCTATTGGAATACCCGCGCGCGCATGGGCGCCGAAGGCTCCATGGTCAATTGGGTGATGGCCGGCCTGGCCCAGGGCGACTACGCGCACTTTACTTCCCAGGGTTATCAGCGATTGGCTAGCGTGCTGTTTCAAGATATAATGCGGCAATACGAGAGCTATCTGAAGGTCCGTCCCGAACTGGCCACCCAAGCTACAGATGAACCATCAAGCCAGGATCATTGAGATCGTCGAAAGACTGTCCGGCAAGCCGCTCTCCATCGGCCCGGATGAATCGTTGTTCGAATCCGGAGTGCTCGATTCATTCGCTCTTACCGATATGATCGGCGCGCTGGAGAAGGAATTCTCCATCCGCATCCCGGATTCCGATCTCACGCCGCGTAAGTTCGAATCCATCGCGCGCATCGACGCCTACGTGGCGCACGCACTCCTGCGTGCCGCGTCCCCAACCCTTGGGACTCCGCGCATGGGGATGCCGCGCGGCTAAAGAGACATGGCGTACCTGCAAGCGTTCGGCGCATATCTGCCCGATCGCGTGGTGGATAACCACGAGCTGTCCGCCCAAGTCGGAACGGAAGCCGAATGGATCCTCCGCGCCACCGGAATTGTCGAGCGCCGCTTCGCCGCCCCGGATGAATCCGTAGCCTCGCTGGGAATCCGCGCCGCGAAAAACTGTCTCGAAAACGCCCCCTTGCCGGCCCGCGATATAGGCCTGCTGCTCGCCGCCTGCAGTTCCGCTGAGCGCCGCTTTCCGGGGCCCGCTTCCGCCATAGCCGCCGGTCTCGGCATCCAAGGCGTGCCGGCCATCGACCTGCCCATCGCGAGTGCCGGATCGTTGTTCGGCATGGCTCTAGCCGCGCATCTCGCTCCGGCTTATGGCCATGTGCTGGTGGTCGCCACCGAAGTGATGTCTCGCGTGGTCGAGCGGCATCCCGCGCATCGCGACACCGCCATTCTGTTCGGCGATGGCGCAGGCGCATGCCTTATCGGTCCGCAAACCGGATTCGCCGAAATCCGCGACTCGCTGCTCGCAAGCGACGGAGATTTTGCCGAAGCCCTGCATCTCGCTCCCGACGCGCCCTTATATATGGATGGCCGGACCGTCATTCTGCAAGCCGCCCGCAAGCTCCCGCGCGCGATTACCGGACTGCTGGAGCGAAACGGCATCTTACCCGCGGCCGTGCAAGTTTTCCTGATGCACCAGGCCAACCTCAACCTGATCGCGCGCGTCGCGCAAACGCTCGCCGTT
>Ga0302325_10006222_pt1 | contig 26903 bp, 21 predicted proteins | sample Palsa_T0_2_FD_201948 | JGI IMG/M metagenome (GOLD analysis project Ga0302325, IMG submission 201948) | Peat permafrost microbial communities from Stordalen Mire near Abisko, Sweden - Palsa_T0_2 | ecosystem: Environmental > Terrestrial > Soil > Palsa > Peat permafrost | place: Sweden: Abisko... | reverse complement strand
GGGCCTTCGCCGTCGAGGGGCGCGCCTGGGGAGTGCTGGGTGACCGGGAGATGGGAAAGAGTTCGCTGCTCATGAGCCTCCACATGCTGGGCGTGCCCATCGTCAGCGACGACGTCGTTGCCTTCCTTGGGCACAGGGCCTACAGCGGGCCGCGCTGCCTCGACCTCCGGCGTTCGGCGGCCGAACGGTTCGGCGCTGGCGAACCGCTCGGCGTCGTCGGGCAGCGTGAGCGCTGGCGCGTCGCCCTCCCGGCCGGACCCGGAGACTGGGAGTTCGCCGGGTGGGTCCTCCTCGCCTGGTCGGACTCCGTGGCCATGGAGCCGCTCGACACCCGGCAACGACTGAGTGCGCTGGCGGCGAACCGCGGCGTCGTTGCCCCGGGGGCAACGCCACCAGGTCTCCTGGACGCCGTCGGGCTGCCCATGGTGCGCTTTGCCCGTCCACGCGACTGGTCGCAGCTCGAGCCGGGGGTTCTGCAACTGCTGGACACGCTCTCGAGTCCGCGGTGACCCCGAGGGTTCCGCTCACGTGGTCAAGGGACATCCGGTGCGATGGTGGCGTCCGCTCCAATCGAATCGTCGTGCAGCCAGGCCATCTGCAACAGGACCGTCGACCTGGGATCGGGGCGTTCCGACATCCAGTGACGACGGAGCCTCTCGGCGTCGATCGGGGGGAGGTCGATCCCACCGCCCGACCACGAGCGGGCGAAGCGGGAGGTTGCGGGCGTCCACACGGGATCGGTGAAAACCCCCTTGGTCTGCCGCTGCACGACTTCATCGGGCAGCAGGTCGCCGAACAGCCGTCCCATCAGTTCGGTGCGGGTACCGAGGCCGGAGAATCCTCCTGCCCGACCAAGGGCGTCGAGCACCTCGGGCGCCACGAACGGGTGGAATACCTCGACATCGTGAAAGTCAGCCATGACGGCGAAGCTCCGGGTGCAGACGCGGAAATACCGACTGCGCCAGATCCACTGGCGCACGACCGACTCCCATCCGAACGGCTTCCGGGCGTTCATGTCGCCGAGAGACCGCGAAATGGCTCGCACCCCACCGGGCGTCAGCCACGGCAGTCCCGACACCTCCGCCAGGGCTCGCCGGTTGTACACAACGGCCCGCACAGACCGGGGAGTGGCCGCGAAACCGAGGCTGAGAATATCGCCGGCACGGGGACGCACGAGCCTCCCCATGACACGCTCGGCTCGCGCCGTTGCCGAGCTCAGCGCGATCTCGTCGCCACCGAAGCCGGTCACCACCGAGCCGCCAGACGCTCGCTGAACGATGGGAAGGTGAAAGTGGGTGTTGCAGGGCCACAACAATCCGTGTCGCCGAAGGGCTGTCGCGGCAACCGGGCCCACGGCACCGAGCTCGTGACGGATGTCGATACGCACCCAGTCGTCCAGGCCAAGGTGCCCCAGCACGATCTTCTGCCACTCCTCCTCCTCGGCGGCGGCGGATTCGGGGAACACCAGCGTCACGGGGATGGGCAGCGGGAGGCCATCCTGCCTCGCCATTTCGGTCGCGACCGCGAGAAGTGCCGACGAGTCCCGACCGCCGGAGAAGCTCACCAGACAGGGGGGGCGCAGCAGCGCCCGGCGCATAACCCTTCGGAGCGCCTCCCGCGGCGTCTCACTCGAAGAGGACTCGAGGGGGGGCGCCGGCTCGAGACCGAGCGCCACGCCGTATGCGATGTCGACAGGGTGGAGCGGCGGCGCCGGAAGGGGCCGACGTGGCGCACCTGATGCCGCCGTCAGGTCGACGCCCCCGCCGCGGATTCCACGGACGCCCGAACGGTGTCCGACGCGCGGACCTCGGTCGCACCTGCGCCTGTACCGCCATTGTCCATCTTCACAGCCCCTCCTCTCGCCGACAAGAACCAGGACCTTTGGCCGGTACGACGAAGTCCGCAGTGCTGAGGTCGTTGACCGCCCCGCTGAGCGGGCACTCACGGCACGGTACCGAACCCCCCCTCCACCCGGCAAGAGTCGACGGGTCGCCGCGAGACCTCCTGCGGTATGGACGGGGCTCGAAACGACGGGTTACCGACTTCCGATGGAAGTGCCGGGAGGCAGCACCATGACCGAAGAGAACCAGTCCTTCAGCGATCTGCTGACGCCACCGCCCGCCAAGAGATCCTTTCGTCAGTTCCCCGATCAGATGGTGCGGGCGTTCCGGCTGTCCTGGCGGGCGGCGAAAGGGGAATTGATCACCGTCGCCGTCTTGGAGGTCGCGGCCGGAGTCGGAGTCGCGGCCCAGGTGCTCATCGCCAGATACCTCCTGGACATTCTCCTCGGGGACCACGGACGACTCACGGTGCGGTCCGCCCTCCCGGCGATTGTCGCCCTGGTCGCGGTCACCATCGTGGTCAGACTGGCGTCGACCACCGCGAGCGAAGTCTCCCAGCTCATGAGCGGCCGGGTCGAAGCACACGCCGTGTGCGAAGTGGCGGACTCGGTCAGCGGAGCCGACCTGATCGCCTACGAGCAGCCAGAATTCCACAACCAACTGCGACGAGCACAGCTGGCTGCCACCACTCGACCGGCGCAGATGGTCAACAGCCTCACCACCTCGCTCGCCGCACTGACGTCCATCGCCGGCATCGGGTTGGCGCTCATTGCCATCGAACCGATTCTCCTTGCCATTCTCGCCCTGGGGGCCGTTCCCGTCTGGTACACCTCCCGGCAGGCTCGGAAGGCCCTGTACCGGTTCGCCGTCGAGCAGACAGAGCGCGATCGCCAGCGAAACTACGTCTTTCTCCTGCTGACACACCGAGATACCGCTGCCGAGGTCCGTGCATTTTCGCTTTTTGGGTTCTTCCGAGACCGCCTGCAGTCGCTCTACGATGCGCGCCTGAGAGACCTGGCACGACTCGTGCGCCGCCGCATCACAATCAGTGCCATCGGCAGCGCGCTCTCGGCCCTCATGACTCTGGCCACCATGATCCTGCTGGTCTGGCTCGTTGCGCACGGCCACCTGGCCCTGTCCGCCGCCGGTGCAGCTGCAGGTGCCGTCGTTCTTCTCAGTGAACGCCTCCACGGATTCGGTAGTGGCTCGGCTTCGTTGTACGAGAACGCCCTCTACATGCAGGACTTTGCCAACTTCGTCCAACGATGGCCGGCCCGGCCGCGAGAGGACTCGGCGGTCCCGCCCCTTCCCGCGTTCGAGACCCTCCGGGCGGTCGACGTCTCGTTCACCTATCCCAGCCGGTCTGCGCCTGCACTGGAGAACGTCTCGATCGACATCCGGCGCGGAGAAGTAGTGGCACTCGTCGGAGAAAACGGGTCCGGCAAGACGACTCTCGCCAAGCTCCTGGCCGGCCTGTACTCGCCCGGATCCGGGCTCATCACGTGGGACGGAGTCGACATGGCGAGCATCGACCCCAGGATCGTGCGCCGATCGACGGCCACCATCTTCCAGGAATACGGCAAGTACATGATGAGCGCGGCGGACAACATCACTCTCGGTGACATTGAGCGCGGATCAGATCGCGAAGCGATGATCGCCGCGGCCAAGCGGGCCGGTGCGGACGCCTTCATCGAAGAACTACCGGAGACCTATGACAACCTCCTCGGATCTGAGTTCTTCGGCGGTGCGAACCTGTCACTCGGTCAATGGCAACGCGTTGCTCTCGCTCGGGCCTACTTCCGCAACTCCCCGTTTGTCATTCTTGACGAGCCCTCGGCGTCGCTCGATCCGCGAGCCGAGGCTGCCTTGTTCGAGAGTGTTCGTTCCCTGTACCGCAACCGGTCGGTTCTCTTGATCACACACCGCTTTGGCAGCGCCCGGACCGCGGACCGCATCTACGTCGTCGAACGCGGTCGGATCGTCGAATCCGGCCGCCACAGCGACCTCATGGAGACGGCCGGCCTCTACGCCGAGATGTTCGATTTGCAAGCGGCCGCCTACGCCAACGGTCGTTGACCCCGGCGCGGGGCGGTGCACAGGGCGGGACGGACGCGTCTTGTCGGCGATTCGCTTCTCACGTGTTACGGCAATGTGAAATTCCTGGCATTCCGGCGACAGCCATCGGATGGCGGCGACACCCGCGAACCACGATTCTGCTTGGAAATACGACGTTTTTCGGACGCGAGGGGAGCGTTCGAGGACCACGACGCGGCGGTTGCTCCAAGTGGCATCAGATAGCCTCACGGGGTGGCGAGTTCAGAACCTTTCAAAGTTGTCATCGCGCCTGTGCGGTCTTATCGGGAATGAAATAAGCACCTGCACACGGAGATCTAATGGCCAGACTCAACCAGCGACTCCGCACACTGCCCGACATCTTTCCGCCCCTGGGACCCGTCACTCGGTCCGTGTTGTTTGCCGACTTCGAACGGACGCCACCGGCACTTACCCCCTATCAGTGGTACACCGAGTATCCGGTCTTGATCGGTCATGGGCTGGCCGGCATCGCTCTTCGCCTCGCCCGCCAGCATGCGCTCGACGTGCCCGCGGCGGTGGTGCACGACCTCGAGGACGCGCATTTCAGCGAGGTCACCACAACGTTTCGCATGACACAGTGCAGTCGCGACGGCTTGGCGGCACTTCGAGCATCAGGAATTCCGCTGGTCGTGACGAAAGGCCCGGGAATTGCACAGGCCCATCATCCGATGTCGGAGAGGACGTTCTCCGACATCGACGTCGTCGTGCCACCCAGATCGTTTTCTGCGGCGTTTCGGGTCCTGCGGGCACTCGGATACCAGGAGCAGCCCCAGAGCGTGCAGCCGTGGCCTTCGCATAGGCGGACCGGGAGGGAGGCGACAAATCTTCGGACGTCTGGCGGAGGGTCGATCGACCTCCACCATCGGATTTCACCGTGGAACTGGTCGCACGGCCTGTCATTCAGAAATCTCGAGCACCGAGCTCACACGTCAACCCTGTCCGGCCTCTCCGTTGCACTCGCCTCCACCGAGGACAATCTCCTGATTGCCGCCCTCCACGTGGTCAGCGACAAGAGCCAGCCTGGCCTGTCCTACCGCGTGTGGCGCGACCTGCTCGTCCTGGCCAGAGCCAGCGCGCCGGATCGCGTTGCCGAAGTCGCCGGCGCATCTGGCATGTGTGGATGGCTGAGCTGGATTCTCAGCTGTCTGCCCGAAGAGGTACGACCATCGGACCTGATGACGCACCTGGGGAATCGGGACGCACACATCCCCCGCACGTGGAGACTGCAGCTTCTCCTCCATACCGAACGGGAGCACCTGCTCAATCCCATGTACCGGCTCCCACTCCCCGGCGCCGTCTTCACGGTCTGTGGTTCGCTCGTGCCCTCGCCCCGCTACCTCCGGCTGCAGTACCCCGACACCGACCACCGATACCTCACTCGCTGGCACAATCTCGTCTCGAGGTTTCCCTACCGGGCCGCGGGCATGCATCCGACCTCATCTGCTCAGACCTGATTGGGTCGAGTCCGTTGCCGACCGGATTGCCGCGCAGGGCTCCCCGCAGTGAACGGGCTACCGCAACGAGGACCGCGCGGGAGCACGACCTCCATCAGTTCGGACATTTGACTTCGGCCGGCACGACGCGAGCGAGCTCGTAGACCCACATGGAACCCGCCATCGAAGAGCGGCCGTCCCCGTCCGAGCCGTCACCAGACCTCGTGACCGAATCCGGTCGCCACGCCGGCATAGCCATCCCCGAGAGAACCAGACCGCGCAACGTCCCCCTTTTCCGGATAGCGATCGCCCTCCTGACCGCCGTTGCTGCTGCGGCCTGCCTGGTGGCGGACGCCGCCGGCGCACATGGAGCCAGCGCCGCCGCCGGCGTCGTCGTCGTGGTCGTCGGCTGGGGTGCTCCATGGGTGCCGCGTGAGCGGTTCCGCACGCCGGGGGCTGCCCTCATCCGGACGGTCCTCTGGGGGATCAGCTTCGCGACGTTGGTTGCGTTCGTCCTCGTCGAGACCAGATCCGGGGCCTTGAGCCTCGTGTTCAAGGTCGTGACCGCAGCGACGGGCGTCTGGTCGGTGACCGTTCTGTGGCGCGCGGGGCGCCGGGCCATCACGCGCACGCTCGAGCGCGGCGTTTCTCTGCTCAGGTCCCGCATCGCCTCGCCCGCCGCATTCCTGCCGATCGCGTCGATCCTTCTCTCGGTTGTGGCGGGGATCGTGGCGATGCCTGCCACACCGGGTCTCGAGGGCTTCCTGACCTCCGTCAACGTGTTCTGGGTTCTCGCCGTCGTTCTCGCCTTCGGTACGCTTTCTCTCGAACTCGCCAGACCGCGGCACTGCCTTCCCACCATTGCGGCCTTCGTGGCGGCGTTCAGCTTGGCCCCCGCCATCGCCTACGTCGAACCGCGCTATCCCTACGCGGCGAAGCACATCGGCGTAACGACGTACATCGCAACGCATCAATTCGTGACACCGCATCTCGACATCTATCAGGCCTGGCCGGGGATGTTCTCATTGGTGGCGATGCTGATGAGAGGCACTGGCTTCAACGGTATTTTGACGATTGCGCGCTTTTGGCTCCCGGCAATCGATCTCTTGACCACTCTGGTTGTCGCGCTCCTCATCAGCCGCTTCACGTCGAAGTCGAGCGCTGTCACGCTTGGTGCGGTCGTTTTCTTCCTGGCGGATTCCATCGGTCAGGACTATTACTCACCCCAGTCCGCCGGGTTCTTCCTGGCGTTCGGCGTCGTCATCGTCCTCATCGATCTCACCGGGACCGGTTCGAGACTCGGTCGAGCAGATCTCGTCCTCGCCGTCGTCCTCAGCTGCGCGCTGGCCGTCACCCACCAGCTCTCGCCCTTCTTGGCCGCGGCAGCGGTCCTCGTGTTGACCGTCTTTCGGCTGATCAAGCCATGGTGGTCAGCCCTCATCGTCCTTGTGCCTGCTGCCATCTGGGCGGGTCTGAACAGCCAATATCTGCGGGAATATCTCAAGCCGTCACAATTCGGACACGTCACGCAGAACATCCAGACGCGAGGCGCTGTCGCCCATAACCTCAAAGACACATGGCAGTACGTCTGCCAATACGCCGAGTTGGCGGGTGTGCTCATTCCTTGCGTGCTCTTCCTGCTCGTCTGGTATCAGCGGCGGGACCGCACCAGCGCGGCGCTTGCTCTGTGCGCGCTCAGTCCGGGCATCCTCCTGTTCCTCAGCAGCTACGGAAACGAGAGCTCGTTCCGGGTCGCACTGTTCGCGCTTCCTTGGTTGTGCGCCGGGTTGGCGCGGTCACCACAGATCGCACGACGCACGTACCAGCTGGCCATGTTGGGCGTGACTGCCGTGCTGGCTCTCACGTACGTGGGCGCCGACCTGGGTCTGAGCGCAATCCAGGTCGTGACCCCAGGCCAGGTGACGGCGGAGCGGTTGTTTGAATCCGCGCCTCCCGGTTCTGTCCTGGTGCAATTCGGACCGGGTTCCGGACCGATCCAATTGACGGAGCGCTATCCGCTCTACCACTTCGATTCATTCCGGGATTTTTCGTCCGTGACGCCCGAGGAATTCGTGCACGAAGTCGTTCCCTACCTTGCCGAGACCGCTCGGAGAAATGGGCAGATCTACCTCGTTGGATCACGAGCCGGCTCCGCCTATTCGTCGTTGGACGACGGAACGTCCTCCGCGACCTATGAGCGTTACGTGGCGGCGGTTGCCGGATCTCGAAATATTCGGACGGTCTTCCGTGGTGATGGCGTGACCCTCATGAAGTACGTCGAAGACAGGTAGACATGGCCCGGACGACGCCCGAGAGCGATCACTGATGGAACCCAGGAGCCCGGCCGAGCTGAGGCGGTCCGTCGCGGGAGGCGAGGACCCTAGGAGCACGCTTTCTGTCCTCGTGGACACAGGCAGCGGCTACCACGCGCCCGCCGTGGACAGAATCGACGGAGTTCGCTACGGACGTGCGCTCGGCCTGCAGCTGTCCGACGGCCGCCCTGTCGGTCGGATTGACGTGGCGGTGCCGCGCGCCGGCTTGGAGTGGACGGATCTCGTCCCGGGTGCCGAGCCAACGGGACGGGCGCGCCCCGGACATAACGACGGCATCCGACAGGACGCGGCTGCCCCGCTGGTGAGCGTGGTGGTCCCGACCATTTTCAAGCGGGCGGAGGGCCTCCATCGATGCCTGGCCTCTGTGCTCGCATCAACCGGAGTACGGCTCGACGTCGTCGTGGTGGACAATCGGGCGCGGCCGGGAGATCCCCTCGAGCTGTCCCCGGATCGCTTTGCCGGCGTCCGGGTCGTCCGCGAACCGAAGCCGGGGATATCGGCTGCTCGGAACGCCGGTATCCGTGCGGCACTCGGTGACGTCGTCGCCTTCACCGATGACGACGTCGAGGTGACCCCGTGGTGGCTTGCCGCCCTGCACGGCGCACTGTGCAGCGATCCCGCCAGGGTCGCAGCCGTGGGCTTGGTGCACCCGGCCCGACTGGACACCGAGGCGGCCGAGCTCTTCGAGAGTTCGGGCGCGCGAGCGGAGAGGAGCCTCTCGCCGTACGCCTATCAGGGCCCTGCGCTCCGGAAGCTTCACGGCGCCACGCGCTCGGAGGCGGTCCGGATCGAAGAGGCAAGTCCCGCCGCGTTTCATTCCCTGCTTCAGGTGGGTGGCTTGGGGATGGGGTGCAACATGGCGTTTCGGCGTTCCGCGCTGCTGAGCCGACCGTTCGACGAAGCTCTTGGGACCGGGACCCCCTCCCGCGGCGGAGAGGACATCGCCCGGCTGCTGGAGGTGATCCTCTACGAGGGCGAAATTGCGTACGAGCCTTCTGCAATCATCCTCCACGATCATCGCGACAGCATGGAGGCGTTGCGCGGGCAGATGTACGCCTACGGCTGTGGTTTCTCGGCCGCGTTGACGAGTCTGACCATGTCGGACTTGAGGTTGCTCTGGGACTTCGGACGAGGAGTGCTCCCGGCGCTCGGCCGCTTCTTTCAGCCCAGCTCAGATCGCAACAGTGGACGGGCCGTCTCCGCCGAGTGGATGAGTCTCTCCCGGCTCGAACTTCGGGGCTTGCTGGCGGGCCCCTACGAGTACGCGCGGGCCAGGCTCACCTCCTGAATCAGAGCGGCCCCACGCCCACCGTTCAGGACGGATAGAAGACCTGGACCGAGGACACGTACAGATCCCCCGACGCACTCGAAGCGACCGGGACGTCCGGCTGCGCCTGCAGCGCGAGGTGCATCGGAAGATCAGGGACGTGGGCGGTGACCGTCTGGCTCAAGGTTCCGTCGATGTAGATCAAGATCTCACCCGGTTCCCAATCCACGGTATAGGTGTGCCATTCGTTCACATCGACGTCTGGATTCGTGATCCAGATCGACTGCACGTTGTCCGGCTCCCCGTAGACGACCGAGGACGTCTCCCCCTTACCGGGCGCAGAGATCTCGGAGATGTCTATCTCTCCGTCCTGGGGCCATATCTCACTGTTGGGCCAGAGGAGAATGGCGAACCCGTGGTCTGACGAACCGGCGAAGCGAGCTTGGACCTGCCAGCGCCCGTACAGCGACACGGGCTGACCCCAGCAGAGGCAGAGGCCCCCGCCTTCCTGACCCTGCGTATGGATGTCCAGAATGCCGTTGGAGACGGACAGATTCGAGGAGAGGAAATTGTTTTCCGGATCCGAGCTGTTCTGACCGCTGTAGTCGCCCCAGTGCCAGTCGCTCGGGGATGCGACGTCCGCCGTCTCTGCGAGGGTCCATCCGGGCTCCGCCGTCGGACCGGCCAGGGGCGGCGGCGCGAGCGACCCGGCCGCGGCCGGCTCGAACACGGTGGAGGCTCCACCGCTGTCGACGAGGGCGTACCCGGGCGTGCTCGGCAGCACGACCATGCCCACGATCGACTTCCCCGATGCGCCGTCAGATCCATAGAAGGACGCATCACCGAAAGAGAAGACGCCACCGTCGGAGGCGACGAGCCAGTAGCCGCTCCCGTCGGGTGATCCGGCCAGCCCCAAAATTGGCTTGTTCAGCCTTATCGACCCCGTCGAACCGTAGAACCCGGCGTCGCCGAAGGAGAAAACGCCACCGTCCGAGGCGACCAGCCTGTAGCCGCGACCGTCGAGCGTGGCCGCCATGCCCACGATCGGCTGGTTCAGCCTTATCGACCCCGTCGAACCGTAGAACCGGGCGTCGCCGAAGGAGAAGACCCCACCGTCGGAGGCGACGAGCCAGTAGCCGCCGCCGTCCGGCGTGGCCGCCATGCCGACGATCGGCTTGTTGAGCCTTATCGAACCGGTGGATCCGTAGAAATTCGCGTTGCCGAAAGAGAAGACTCCCCCGTCGGAGGCGACGAGCCAGTAGCCGCCGCCGTCCGGCGTGGCCGCCATGCCGACGATCGGCTTCTGAAGGCTCTGCACGGTCAGCGAGCCGATCGTTGGTGCGCCACCGTGCGGGACAACGGTTCCCGCGGTATTCGCGACCCAATAGCCCCCATTGGGATCTGCCGCCATTTCTACGCCGCTGCTGTAGTCGGTCTGGATTGCCGGGGTGACGGCTGCACTGAGGCGCGCCGGCGGCCATCCGACCCTCTGTCCGACGATGAGGACGACGGGCGCCGCGACGACCATGACCACTGCCACCGTTCCGATCCGGATCCACCGGCGTGGGATCGCGAACCTCCCCGAGCGCGGACGCACGAAATGCTCGGCGGTCTGACGGTCGGGTCTTTTGAACGACATCTCACTCCCACCTACGATCGACCTGCGAGGCCCGCCTTGGCTCGTGGCGCGCCCCACGACACCGAAGTCCTCCCAGAATCACTACGTCGGCTACTTTCTCCCGATCTTGAGCGGTTGGCTGCGTCGCGGTCGCTCGGAGCGGGTCACGCCGGGCGCATCGCGTCGACCACGGCGACCCAGCAGGGTCCCGCAGCGAGCTGAAGGCCGGGGTCCGACCGTTCCGGCTGGGCGCTCCGAACCCCGCCCAGCATAACGGCCTCTGTTTCCTGCGTGGCCCTTGAGCGTGCGCAGCGACACGATGACTCCCGTGTCTTTGCGCGACGCTTTGGCGAACTTCTTGCAAACACAACGCGCGCGCTATACCCGTCACGCGACGAACCTGAAACGATCTGATCAGCGATATGAAGACCGGGACTTACGAATTCACATGACATTCATTCGACGAAAACAGAGGCATACATGGGGGTTTCCTTTACTGTGCGCCCTCTTCGTTTCGACCGCTCTCATATGGCAACTCGGTCCCACCTCTGGCACGAGCCGCCGCGGTGGACCAGCGACAGAACTCACATTTAGCAAAACGGCCGACTACGGCAGTGGTCGTCATATGGCCGTCGATCCAACGGGCGGATACTGGACGGTCAACCCCGCCGGGGTCGTCCGACCACATGGCGGCGCACCTTCTCTGGGCTCAATCGGTCCCCTGGACCTGAACGGAACGGTGGTCGCCATGGCGGCAACGCCGAACGGGCAGGGCTATTGGCTGGTGGCGGTGGACGGCGGGGTGTTCTCGTTCGGTGACGCAGGATTCTATGGATCCGCGGCTTCCCTGACGCTCAACCAGCCGATCGTGGGGATGTCCGCAACGGCGGACGGAAGGGGCTACTGGCTCGTCGCTCAAGACGGTGGCGTCTTCGGGTTCGGAGACGCCGGATTCTTCGGATCTACCGGTCCGACGACGCTCAGTCAGCCCATCGTGGGGATGACGCCCACGATGGATGGACGGGGCTACTGGCTGGTGGCGGTGGACGGCGGGGTGTTCTCATTCGGTGACGCAGGATTTTATGGATCGTTGGGTTCGGTGGCCCACGCAGAGCCAATCATCGCGCTGGCCCGGACGCCTGATGGTGGCGGCTACTGGCTGCTCTCCTCGGACGGCGGCGTCTTCCCGCTCGGGGATGCTCCGTTCTTCGGGTCAGCGAACGGAACAGAACAGCCAATGGACGGAATCGTGATCCATCCCGATGGTCCGCAGTACGCACTCGTGACCCAGCGCGGAACGACCACCGGAGATTTCTCAGCTCTCGGCACTGCCCCTGCCTTGGCCGGCGGTCAGACCCTTCCGACCCCGCCACCTCTTGCCCCTCCCCCAGCCGAATCCTCGTGGTCCCTGGTAGAAACAGCGCCGGTCACCTCGCCCGGCGCTGTGCAATGGGGCATTTATGGCACCCAAAGCTCCAATCCCGAGAACAATTGGTTGTCCTCGTACGTGAATCCGGTGGATGGGACCCTCGACCTCCACTCCCAAGGACAAGAGGGCGGGGGCCTTTGTCTCTGCTGGAACCAATCGGTCTCGCTCTATGGGCGATGGCAGATACAAGCTCGATTCGTTGGCCCCTCTGATCACGGCTTCGCCATATTGCTGTGGCCCGACAATGATGTCTGGCCCCAGGACGGGGAAATCGACATCGCCGAGAAATCCGCCCCCGCAAAGGCTGAGACGTCCTCAGTCGTCTACGGCGAACCGGACGCCGTGCAATCCATTTGGATCGCGCACCCCGAACTCACTGTCGCGCAATGGCATACGTACACCGTCGACTGGGAGCCGGGCGAAATCTCGATCTACGTGGACGGCACCCTCAGCCAGACCGTGACCGAACACGTTCCCGTTGTTCCCATGCACCTCGCCCTCCAGGCTGAGCCGCTCGTCCCCAAGGCATCCGACGGCTCCGGAGACCTCTACGTCTCCTCGGTACAGGTCTTCGCTCCGCGGTAGAGGGCCTCGGGCTGGCGTGAACGCGGTGGACGTCGAACCCGCAGTCGATCCCGCAGATGACCTCGGCTGTAGTGCACGCCGCCGAGGAGGAGACCTCGGCGTGATGCTCGGGTGAGCTCGGGCGGAAAGTCGCCAGGAAGTGGGTCGAACGAACTCGTGGGACTCGAGCTCCGTATGTCACGGAGACCCTGTGGTATCAGCCGCACCACCTCGGCCAGCACCATCGGATCGTCAAAGACGCTGCTGGCGTAGAAGGCGGTCAGGCCGGCCCCGTACCCCTTCATCTGGCGCACCAACGCCGACATCTCGCGTCGATGGAAATGCCACGTGAGCGCACTGGGCCAATGCAGAACACTCTTCCCGTTGCGCAAGAGTGCGGACAACACCCGCGTCTCCTCGCCCCCGCCCGTCGGGGTGCCGACACCCAGGTTCTCGTCGAACCCACCGAGCTCACGCAAGGCGGTGACGGCGAAGGCCATGTTGCCGCCAGCTCCGAATCCCGGCAACGGATAGAGGGGACTGCGAAGATACCCATCCCCGAGTCGAAGGGATCGGGGCCGTAGGCCTCGCCCCTTGTTGAAGCCGTCGAACTGCTCAAAGCGAACCTGCGCTTCAGTTTCCAATTCCGCCGGAAGCATGAGTCCGCACACGGCGGTCGGCGCCGATGGATGCACGAATCCCTTCTTCACCTCAGCTACGAGATGTCTATCTGCCAGTTCGTCGTCATCGAGCCACAAGATGTGGCTGCACGTCGCTTCCCTCAAACCGCGATTCCTCGCCCGTGACAACCCGGGACGTTCCTCTCGCACGTAGGAGATCGGTACATCCGACCACTTCGCGACGACCTCTTCGGCTTCGGACGTCGATGATGCACTGTCCACGACGAGGATGTCGAAGTTGGTGTCGGTTTGGTGAACGAGGCTTTCGAGGGTGCGCTGCAGGCCAGCTGACCGGTTCCGGGTACAGATGACGATGCACAGGTCGATGGCGTCGACACCGTCGGTCGAGATCCGGTCCGGTTCCGGGGCGCGTGCATCGCGTTCGACCAGGTCACTGGCCTGCACCCACGCCTCGCCCGTGACATCCCAAAAGCTGAGTTCCTGCACCCGTGATCCGCTCCGAGTGACGCAGTAGAGGCTGTTGAACCCCTGGACGTCGAAGCACCGGTCCGGGTCGACGAGATCGACCTGAGCCACCAGTGCCGGCGCCTGCAGTCCTGCCCTGGCTACTCGGCGCATCACCGGCTCCCCGTCGCCGCGAGGGAGTGCTGCCGATGTAGATCGTCGACGAGATGCTCTGCGAGCCGCACGGCGAAGGCCACGATCATGAAGGTCGAGTTCGCCTGACCAGAGGTGACGAACACCGAGCTACTGACGACATGGAGGTTGTCGACACCGTGCACCGCCAGATTCGGCCCGACGACTCCGTCGCGCGGGTGCGCCGACATCCTGGTCGTCCCCACCTGGTGGAAACCTCCGCCTAAGCGGTTCCGCACGGCGTCATGTCTGTCCGCCTGCAGATACTCGAGACATCCCACTCCCTGGTCCCTCAGAGCCCGGTCCCAGGCCTCGTGAGCCCGGACCACTCCCTCAACGTCGGCGTCCGAGAACCGAAGATCGATGTCCAGGCGCGGGCGACCCGTCGCATCGAGCTGTTCGGACAATGCGACCCGGCTCTCCGGGTGAGGCAGGTGCTCACCGTGATACTGCAACGGATAGACGTTGCCCGGTTGACGCACGAAGAACCCCGGAGCGCGTCTGCCTCGAGCGAGGAATCGCCGGGGCCCGAAATCACCGATGAAGCGAAGGGTATCGACCGGATGCCGGCCCATGTTGCCCAGGTGAGAAAGAGCGCCCGTACTTTCGACACCGCCGTACGGCGCGCCAGGGACCCGTTCGCCGGTGAGCGAGAGGCGCTGCGCATCGGGAGCCAGGAACCTCCCGGCGGGGGACTTCAAGGTGAGATAGACGAACGACAGTGGACCGCTGTCGTGCCGTGCATCGGGCAGCTCCGGATTGGTCAACCATCCCGCAATGTTGGGCAATCCCTCGCGCCGGAGGAACTCCCGCGAGAAGGTGAACCGGCGACGGACGTAGACACCATCGATGTCCTGCTCGTAGCCGTAAATGGTGCCCTTGGAGGGAGTGCACAACCGGACGGCTGCGATGACACCTTCGGTATGTGCCATGTAGAAGCGGCCGAGCTTGTCCGATTGGCCTCCCGGAGGGCCACCGCCTGGTCCCCGGGAGGTCATCAACAACCGCGTCGATTCGAGACCGCCGGCCGCCACGACGAAACTCCTGGCGCCGACTTCAATTCTTGCTCCTGCGGCCGTGACGCATTCCAAACGGCTGGCGCGCGAGGACTCGTCGTCGCAGATGACTCGCTGGCAGGTCACGTGGCTATAGACACGGATCCTTGGGTCTGTCAGCAGACGAGTGCGGTAGAGCGTCCCAAAGTTCGTGGGAAGCGACCATCGCTCCAGGGAAGACGCGCGCACCTCGCCGTCGTGAAATCCGGGAATGATGCTCGGCGGCAGGCCTGGGATCTCTCCGGCGTCGAAGACGGCCCGCCCGCAGGCGAACCAGTCGCAGCTCGCCTGGAAATAGCCGGCGATCTCGTTGTAGGTGATGGGCCACGACGCACCACAAGCCGCATCTCGGACATCGAAGTCGACGGGGTCATAGGGAACGCATCGACCGCCCCAGATGACCGAGGTGCCCCCGATTTGGCGTCGAATGGCCAGGGACAGCGGCGCGTGCATCGCGGCGTCCAACGAGGCCGCTTCGGACAGGTCCTGCAGGTCAGGCTCGAAGGCATCTCCACCCGATTCCAGAAGGACGACATTCAATCCGCGAGAAGCGCATTCGAGGGCCAGCACGATCCCCCCGGGACCGGCGCCCACCACGGCGACATCACACTCGAGGCGCAGCGAGCTGGTGACCGCACCGAGATCCTCAATCACGTCGCCCCACCCACCGAGCTCGCGGAAGGACGAATGCGCTCGACGAGGCCACCGAGGAGGTCGGGCTCCCCGTCCGCGGCGAACCCCTCGCACATGCGCCGCAACCGGTCGGGCTTGCTCGTGGAGAAGATGGACACACCGAGAGGATTTCGACGGACGCTCTCGCGGAGAAGCATGACGGGCAGCTGTTCCCTGTTGATCAGATTGCGGGGATCGTCGGACGGCAGCGAATCGAGAAAGGCGAGTACCGGGTTCAGCGCACCCGAGATTGCTCCGAAGGTGAACATCCCGGGTTTCGCGTCAGGACTCGGCAGAGGGTCGCTCAGGACGTCATCGTGGACCTGCAGGCAACTCATGCCACGACCGAGCAGGTCTCTGCACACGGCCGGGTCCATGGTGTAGAGGTGCGCGGCGACGCCCCAAGCACGGATCCGGCCCCGTCGGCGCTCACGCTCCAGGTGTTCGCAGAGGTCGCCGACATCCGCCAGTGCCGCGATGGGCGGATCGTGCAGGAAGAGGAAGTCCACGTGATCGGTCCCGAGTGCCCTCAGGCTCGCGTCGAGTGATCGCTCCGCCGTGGCCCGGTCGAAGCGGGCACTCTGATAGAGCATCCTTCCCACGGCGCCGCTACCGGGGCCGGCACCGCTCTTCTTGAGCGCTCCCGAGGCGTTCGGCTTTCTGACCAGCGCTCTGCGGATGGGTGCCTGGAGCTTCCCCGCGAGCCCACCCAGTCCCGTCATGGAGATCCCGAACTTCGTGGCGACCGTCACGCTCTGTCGCCGCGCCCGCAAGAATTCACCGAGCTCGGATTCAGCCGAGCCAAGTCCGTACATGGGAGCCACGTCGAAATGGCGTATGCCCTGGTCGTACGCCGTTTCCAGCGTCGCACGGCGAACCCCCTTGTCACCCTCTCGGTAGAGCCCGGCGCAGCCGAACCCCAACTCCGTGGTGGTGGCACCCGTGTCGCCGACGGCAACCGAACGCATCACGGTGTGCTGGACCCCGTTCGTGCGTTCCACCCATCCGCCTCCCCGCTCGAGCCTCGTCCGGATCTCACTGCGCTACCGCTTCGATGGAGTCATCCCATGTCCTGAGAATCTCCAGATGCTCGCTCGCGATGGAGACATCCATCTCCGTTCGACGAGTGGGTCTCAGGATCTTCGACGAGAGCACGAAGGTGGAGAGGCCCATGCGTATCCGGCAGGTTTCCTGGACCCGGTGCAAGAGAAGTTCCGCGGGCATCCATGACGGGAAGTTGACCACCGGCAGCTGCGTCACCCCCTGCAACAGCGCTGGGCTTTCCTCTCTCGGATGGAGCTTCACGGCACAGACGGCCGCATCGGACTGCTGCAGCACCTCCTTACTCCACTCGTCAATCATCCCGAGGAGGTTCGATCCACCACCCATGTACTTCGAGTGACTCGTGAACCAGGCGTCCGTAGGGGGCGCGCCGTCGGGGACGAAACGGTCGGTGAGGGAACGCAACCGGGCCACGCCGGCGCGCAGGTGCTCGGCCGCAATGGGCCTCACCCGGGACTGGTCGATGGTCGAGCGACAGAGCTCCGGGAGCAAGACGTGGTACTCCTTGAAGTCCAGGATCGTCGTGTTGTCAAAGACCTCCGGAGACGGAAACCCATTGACAAGTCGCGTGCCGACGTGGTGCACCAGGTTCACGCGGGCATAGCGCTCGTTACTGCTGTGAGGAAGATAGGCATCGAGTCCGTCCTCCACGAAAACGGTCGTGACGCGGCCACGCAGACGATGTGCGGTACGCAGGAGATCAGCTCTCGTCGGAGTGAAGGCGAACAACTCCACCGGCTCGGGCGATTCCCGGATCGCCCGAACGATCACTTGCGCACTTCGACGCGAGCCGACGACGCGGCCCAGGCGCGTCGAGACCTCATAGGGAGGCAGGAAGCCGATCGACACGTTGGGAAAAGCGGCCTCGAGGTTCCCCACGTGGCGAGCGAATCCGTACTGATCGTCGTACATGAGCACTGCGGGTGCATCCTCTGCTGCGATCTGGAGCGCCGTTGCAACGACGAGGTGGTAGGGGGTCGACGCGACGTACAACCTCATGTCTGCGGTCGACTGTCCTCTACGAGCGCGACGTCTCGACTGGAGCCATGCTCCTCCGCCGCCGCAAGGGACGAGCAGTGTGCAACCAGGATGTCACAGAGCTCGCGCAGCGCGCCCCGACCCCCGCGCTCACTGAGGACCAGATTTGCCGCCTTGAGGACGATGGGATGGGCGTCAGCCGGTGCGATCGACCAGCCCGCCAGCTCCATGGCGGCGAGGTCATTGACATCGTTGCCGATGTACGCGCATTCGGAGACATCCATCTCACGCTCCTTCAACCACGATCGGAGAACCTCGTCTTTGTGGGAAACCCCAGAGAGGCAGGGAACCCGGAGCTTCTCGCACCGTCGCTGGACGACGGGGTTGACTTCGGTCGACAACACGAGCAGCTGCAGATCCGTCTCGCGCCGAATGCGGGCCAGGCCGAGGCCGTCGCGACGGCTCACCGCCACCGCCTCCACGCCGTTTTCGTCGACGAGGACCCGATCGTCGGTCATGACCCCGTCGAAATCCATCACGAGGACCCGCAGGTTGGCCGGGATCTGCCGCTGGAGCGGATCCGTCGCCGCAATTCGTTGCACGCCAGCCAGCGCATTCGCCACATCGAGGTCGGCCGGCTCGTCGATTTCGATCCCTTGCTGTTCGCGCACCTCAATGATGCCGACGCGACCGACAAAACGACTACCCTGCTCGATGAACAGATCCGAGCGGAATCCATAGACCGCTCCGGACTCCATGTACTGCGCCTCGAGCGATTGCCTCGGCATTCGATGCCGAGCGTCGTGGTTCAACGCCACAGCACCGCCGCCCGGATCCTGCCTCCAAAGGAAGCGGTGCGTCCGGATGGCGGTGAAGCAACTGTCGCACCGGCCTTCTCGTATCTCCTGGACGACGGCGTCGAGCTCGGTTGTCCCGATGAAAGGCGAGGTGCACTGCACCAGCAGCGTCACCGCGGGCAACGGGCGACCGTCACCCCCGGCGATGGCGTCGAGCGCGTGAAGCACGGCGCTCTCCGAGGAGGAACGGTCCGAGGCCAGCGCCGGCGGACGGCGAACGACGGTGGCACCTTCTCGCTCGCTCACGATCGCGATGTTGGGATCATCCGTCGTCACGATGGTGTCGGTGATCTGCGACGAGGCCAGGCAGCTTCGAATCGCCCTGCAAATGAGGGGGACGTTCCCGACCAGCGCGAGGTTCTTCCGGGGTACGCCTTTGGATCCCCCGCGGGCGGGGATGATCGCCCAGACGCGGTCCGTCTCCGTGCGCACGTGCCCACCGTGGTCCTCGCTCATCCCTCACCTCCGAAGAATGCGTACGTCAACAGCCGGCGACCGTATCGGCCGTCGTTCTCCTGCGGCACGGCCAGGTCGACCGGATTGAGGATTCGCCGGAGGACGGCCGCGCTCCAGACGCCACAACCGACGGCGACCGCCAATTCGATACACATCGAGGGCAACGAGGCCGGCACATAGGCAAGGGCCGTCGCCAGCCCGATGGCGCACCCGACGATGACCCAGATGTCGACGGGTACGGGCGCGACGAGGAGGAGCCGGCGAGCCACCATGCCGGTGAGTGCCGCCAATGCGGCATAGCTGATCAGGGTGGCGATCGCGGACCCCTCGAGCCCGAGAACAGGCACCAGCAAGACGTTCAGCGCAATGTTGGCCACGGCGGCGACGGGCGACACCCACAGCATCGGGGTCGTCGAGCGATTGGCAAGGAGGACCCGCAGATTGGCCAGATAGGCCGCGAACGGGAACGCCGCGAAGGCGACGAGTGCCACCACGGGTAGGAGGCGCTCAGGGTGAAAGGACGGCGGAGCCAGGAGGCGGAGCAAGAATGGAGCGGCGAGGACCGTGGTGAGGAGGAGGGGGACCTGCAAACGGTAGAGGTGGTTCCGCGAGGACGCGAGCACACGGGCCAGTCGATCCGAGTCGTTGATGGCAAAAATACGAGGTTCCCACGCCAGATTGAGCATGCCGAGGAACAGAATCATGACCGCGCCCGCGTTGTACGCAATTTGATACCGACCTGCGGCCGCCTGTCCGAGGTCGTATCGCACAATGACGCGGTCGCCGAACGCGAGGACGACGAAGGCGAGGCCGTGCGGCACCACGGGGAGGGAAAAGGCCAGGGCTCGGCGCGTGACGGCGAGAGCGCCCCGGGTCACCGTGGGACGCGTGGCGATCAGACCCACGCAGAGGCCGAGGGCCTGCCCGATCAGGAGTCCGGCCATGTAGTCGGCCGGCGTCCTCCCGCGGGTCAGGAGAAAGACGATGCCGATCACTTGTCCACCAACGAACTGAAGCCCGATCACGGCGATGAAGGCACCGAGCTGATCCCTCGCGCGCAAAAGTGATGCAACGGTCAGTCCCAGGGCACTGAGACCCGCCCACCAGACGCCCAGTTCGAGCGCCGAGCTGTAGCCGTGGAAACCCACGACCGGCGCCCATAGCGCGACGGTGACTGCCAACACCAAGGTGATGCCGATGCTGCAGAGCGTGCACGCTGACACCAGCGTCCGGCACGCCGCCGGCCCACCGGGCTCCGCGTACTCCTTCTGCACACCGATCTGCAGGCCCAACCCGGCGACACCGGTGATGATTTGAGCAGCGAGCAGAATGAGGGCGACCTGACCGTAGTTGGCGGGTCCGAGGAGCCTCGTAATGGCCGGTGTCGCGACAATGGCCGCCGCCGATTGAACGGCGAAGACGATCGTGTAGAGCATGCCGCGGCCGAACAGGTCCTTCATGGCCGAGGAATGATCCGCGTCCGCGTCCCCGTCTTCCATCTCCCCACGGGAAGCCACATGACGACCTCGCCGTCCGGCGTATCCCGGTGATGCCCCGGCGGCCCCACCTTCGAGGAACGACTCGTCCCCCCCCTCCTCGAGGGGACCGACGTGGCGACCCACACGAATCGTTGCGGCCACGGCACTGTCGTCGAGCGAGAATTGGCCAGAAGCCGAAGGGGGGTAGACGGACACTGCTGCTCGCGACCAGCTACTCAGTTCGCGCGGCGAGGTTCGCGACCTTGATGTCCAACGAGGACAGCCGCTCCATGAGTTCGACCGGCAAACGACACTCGTTGAGATGCAGCTGTGCGAGCTGGCGTTGCATGTTCCGGAATGCGAACGTTTCGGATTTCTCGTTGGGAGCTCCGAGGGCGAAGTAGACGGCGAGCCGGTCGGGCTTGTTCGTCACCTGGTACTTCCACCGGCGGAGGAGCGGAGAGACCGATCTGAACGACCGCCATTTGAGCGTGTCCTGGAGCTTGTTGATGGCCGAATCGACCTTCGTCGGCATCGTTCCGCGGTGGGTGATCCGCACGTCGAAGAGGATCATGTCTCCGGCGTGGACCGGGACGGCCACTTCGTTGCCGGCGGCCAGGTCAGGTTGGTGCGTCGTACCGGGACGGACCGTCAGTCCACTCCCGTCAAGGTGATCCTGAAGGTAGAGCGCAACTTTGTACACGAGGCAGTCGTCTGCGCTCATGGCGTCGCAATCGAAATAGCCGCGCGGCAGATTGCCCTCGCCCGAGTCTTTGTGCCATTCGCCGAGAAGAAAGTTCCGGTGGATGTCCGCCTCTGCCGTGAACACCAACGTCTGGAGATTCGTGTTCGTCCGAACGGCGTCCACGATCCGCTCGTGGGCGAAGACCCAGCTCAGGCCGGGTGCCTCAGCCGCCGCGTTCGGCAGAACCGAGCTTCCATCCAAGGGTTTGCCCTTTTGGTCGAGCACGGCATGCACCTCGGCCCGCAGACGCGCGACCTCGCCCGGGTTCAGGACCTGCGGTACGACGACGTACCCCTCCGTCGCCAGCGCGTTGGCTCCAGGTTCCGTGACCTCGGGCGGCGCTCCCCTCTCACCCTGGCCCGGGAGCTGGCGCGTCCCCGCCCTAGACACGGATCTCCGACGGGGTCCGACGCAGCTTCGATCGGATGGGCAGCTCACTGTCGTACACCCTCTTCTGCCCGTCACCGAGGGCGATCTCGACCGTCCGGATGTCTCGGACAAGGCGCTGAAGTCCCTGTGGCTCGACACTGGCGGCATGGTCGGAACCCCACATCGCCCTGTCCAGAGTGATGTGGCGCTCCACGAAGGTCGCACCCATGGTCACGGCGGCCACCGTCGTCTGCAGACCCGTCTCGTGGCCGCTGTACCCGATGGGAACGTCGTAACGGTGAGCAAGCTCCGGAATCATGCGCAGATTCAACTCAGACGGCGGGCAGGGGTAGGTCGAGGTGGCGTGGGCCAGAGCGAACGGCACGCCACGGACCACCTCAACAGCGTGTTCGATCTCCTGCGGTGTGGACATCCCGGTCGAGACGAGGAGCGGCCTGCCCTTGGCGACCAGAGCCTCAAGGAGCTCATCGTCGGTCAGGCTGGCCGACGCGACCTTGTAGCAGATGGGGTCGAACTGCTCCAAGAATTCTATGGAGGGCACGTCCCACGGCGAAGCGAACCAGTCGATTCCCAGTTCCTTGGCGTACGAGTCGATCGTCCCGAAGTCCTCTTCCCAGAACTCGGTTCGCTCCTTGTACTCGATATAGGTCATGAGGCCCCAAGGGGTCTCCCGCATCACGTCACGTTGATCCTCCGGGACGCAGATTCGGGGTGTCCTCTTCTGGAACTTCACGGCATCACAGCCTGCATCCTTCGCAACATCCATCAGACGAAGTGCCGTGTCGATGTCGCCGTTGTGATTGATCCCGATCTCTGCGATCACGTAGACGGGGTTCGGCGAGCCGATGGCGTGAGAACCAACGTAAATGGGCTCTGTCATGGGATGCTCCCTCCTGCTTGCTGGTGGCGACATGTCAGTTCCACTGCACCCGCACCTCCGCCCCGACCGCCTCGTCGCGGGCGGGAGCAACCGAGCCCCGCACGTAGCCGACGGCCGCGCTCGAAATACCGAGCGTCAACGCGCCAAAGCGCAGGGAGTTCGCGGGATCTTTGAGCGAGCCCCGCAGGTATCCGACGGCCGAGCGGGGCAGGACCGACTTCACATAGCGGTTCTCGTCGTGGAGGCGCCCGTCTGTGGTGCCCTGGGTCCGCAAGAGGCGCGCCAAGGTGGCCTTGCCGCGACCCTCGTTCTGGCAACGGCGCAGAAAGAAAGAAAAGGACGACCGCTGCTCCGGTACCTCGTGATGGACGACGGCCCTGGGCTCGTAGATCCATCTCGTGGCCGGGAAGGCGGCCGTCGCTCTGATGCACAGCTCGGTGTCCTCCGGCTGAGAGACCGAGCCCACCTTCCCAAATGTCGCTCGGAATCCCCCGATCCCCGTGAAGACCTCTCGGCGGATCGCCATGTTCTCGGCCCACACGTTCCGAACCACCGCGGTGCCGCTCGGCATACCCGTGAAGCTGGCTCCGACCACCCAGCCGAACTCGTCGGGAAACCAAGCGGGCCGTTTCCCCAGCCACGCAGGGGCCACAAGCCCGCCCGCTCCTGCGACGTCCTCGTCCACGAACGACGAGACGAGAGCACCGAGCCACCCTCCGTCCGCTCGCGCATCGTCGTCCAGGAACGCAATGATGGACGACGTCGCCAGCGCGGCGCCGGCATTTCTCGTGACCGACGCCCCCTTGGGTCCCTCGTTGAGGACAACCCGATCGGCGAGATCCTCCGCCCGGAGCTTGTCGTAGAGGACGTGGTTGTTGTCCACGGCCACGATGACCTCGGCCTCGACCCCGACCTGGTCACGAAGCGAGCCGATAGCAGCGACCAGGGAGCGCCAGCGACGGACGTCGTGACAGGCGACCACGGTCGATACCCGTGGAGCCCGGGCGGTCGTGTCGTCGTCTCGCGGGTCGATCATGGTGCAGCCTCGACGAGCAGCCGGCGTCGTCGGAGACTGGACAGGAAGGCCGCGACGTCATCCGAGGCCCGCTCCACCGGGAGGTCGTGTCGCGCACAGAGCCCGCGAACCAGCTCGGCCACCGTGGTCCCGTCCGCCAGTCGCCGCCAGAGCTCTTTCGCCGAGGCGTTGACAGTCAAATACGTCCCGTCGTCCGCGTTGAATACGACGAGCTCGTCACCAGCGTCGCGCCACGTGAGGACGTCCAGGCACAGTTGCACGATCTGCCCCGTGTCTTCTGTCGTCGTGAGCGCTCGTACATCGCTTTCCATTGACCACTCTTCCGTTGCTCAAGGGTCCCGCCAGGGGAGGGCATGACACTGCAAGGCGCGCGCGCCTCTCAGCCGGGTTCTGCGGCCAGATCGATCGAGACTGGGTAATGGTTGGGCTGCACCGGATGCCGGATGTAGGCGCTGTGGCTTCGGTTCGGGCGGCCTGGGCCGGCAAAGCGCTCCCGCAGGATCACGTGGAGGATCCGCAAGCCGTCTCGCACGGGATGGAGATTCGAGGACCCGTGAATTCGGCTGCCCTCGTAGCTGGGCACTTCTGCCACGCGCAGTCCCAACTTCGCGACCCGGATGTTGATCAGCGTCTCCACCTCGAATCCGGGGCAGTCCACAATGAGATGCTCGAGGCAGGCGCGGCGGAAGGCGTTGTAGCCGTAACAGAGATCCGAGTACTTCGTGCCGTAGAGGAGGTTGACGACCAGGCTCAGCATCCGGTTGCCCAGACTTCGGATCCTGGTCAGGTCGGCCGAACCGCCGCCGGGCAAGGTCCTCGACCCCTTGACGAAGTCCGCCCCTCTGGCGACGGCCTCCACGAAACGGGGGATCTCGGTCGGATCGGTCGAGCCGTCCGCGTCGATCATGACGATCACTTCGCCGTGACAGGCCGCAAATCCGCAGGCAAGGGCGTCCCCCTTGCCCTTTCCCCGCTGGAGCACGATCCGCGCGTCGGGGCGGAGCTTCCGGGCCACTTCGACCGTTCCGTCCGTGGAATGGCCATCGATGACGATGACTTCCAGGAGACCTTCTGGCAGGCGCTCGAAAACGTACGGGAGGTTGGCGGCCTCGTTCAGGGTCGGGATGACGACGCTGACCGACACGGCCTGCTCGTCCGAGGTGGGGCCTACGGGTCGCGTGTCCAGATCAGTTCCAGATCGGATCCGCGCCACGACAACTAGTTAACAACCTCACCTTCGCCCACTCAACGAAAGCGTGATGAACGTTCTGTTAACCGAGTGCGAAGACGACAAGTCTCACCCGCCCCGCGCGACGGGATTGTGACCGATCACGCGCGAGGGCTCACCGCGCGCCGCATCGCGCGTTGTGTCATCGACGAGCTGCCATGCCTGACCGCGGCGACGTGCGCTCATGAACGCTGTGTTAACCCCTGCGCTCACGTTCCTTTCGCACTTCCTGAGCGAGCGGAACGCCTCCGGTCAGGCTCGCGGGTTATCCGTGCGACGCATGGTGTGCCGACCCCGGTGGCCCGCCTGTTTCACGCACTGCCAGTGCGCGTCCGCCCGTCGCCAATCCGCAGGGCACCGGTCTGGCGCCGGCAACTCACGTGATCGTGCCGACTGGACCGGCCGGTCCTCTGCAGGCAAGGCGCCACGATTCTCACCATCATCTGCGCGATGCTTCTGCCGCTGGGGTGCGGGTGCATCGACGGTCGTTGCCTCGACCACTGTCGAAGGCGACGGTCGGACCGGCTCTACCAGCTTTGCCGCTTTCCCTGTTGCCTGACTCATGACCACCCCCCGTCCGCTTCACCCTGGAGCCGAACGCTGATTCCTCTTGCCCCTGCCTCGTCGCCAACTAATTCGACGAGAAACGCCTAGAACTGTAGTGCTCAGTCGCGGTTTCACGGTCGCACTGCGATTGCTCGCATGGGTGGTCGTAGGGTCGCTCCTCATCGTCGTGCTCTTCCGCCTCGTGGCCTGGGACGACGTCCAGATCTTCGCCATGGCCGACGCCCTCGGCATGATCGTGTACCTCCCGGCCTGGGTCGTCGGCATTGCCGCCGGGCTCACACGCCGGTGGCTGCTGCTGGCGGCGTCCGTCGCCGTCGTGGTGGCCCAGCTCGCATTCGGCCTCCCCGAGCTCACCGCGGCCACGCCGGTTCCCGCAGCGGCGCGGCACGCCTTCACCTTTCGGCTCTTCGACGCCAACGTCTACCAGGGGAACCCCTCGATGGCCGGTTACGCGGCGCAGATGCGCGCGTACCGGCCCGACCTGACGACCCTGGAAGAGGCCTCACCGGACGATCGCGGTCAACTCCAGCGCGCCGGCGTGCTCCGCTCCATGCCCTATGTCTTCGAAATCCCACGCCACGACTCGCGAGCTCTGGTCATCGCCAGTCGCTACCTGCTCGGACCCGTGCACCTGTCGTCGATCGACGGCCTCGTGTTCCTCGCCCGGACGTCGATCCAGCTTCCCGTCGGCACCGTCCCGCTGTGGGTCGTCCATACGACCGCTCCCGTGAACCCCGGTTGGCACCTGTGGGACGACGAGCTGGCGGACGTGAACCAGCTGCTGCGGACGCGGCCGCCGGGCCCGCTCCTCGTGGTGGGCGACTTCAACGCCACGTGGGGCAACCGCTGGTTCCGGTCCATTCTCGCCACCGGATTGACCGACGCCGCGGCCGCCCGTGGCGAACCCTTCGACGTGACATGGTCGCAGATGTCCTTCCTCGTGCCTCCGCTGATCCGCATTGACCACGTGCTCACGACCCCCGGCGTGGTGGTCACCACCATCCATTCCGGACCGGGTCCAGGGAGCGACCACCGTGACCTGACGGCGACGGTTGCGGTCCTGTCGACGGCGCACCCAAGACCCGATCGCTGACCCGCCGGGCACGGGAACCCAGCGGTGGCGGCCGGGAGTGCCGGCTACTGCAGATAGCCCTCGACGGTCCCGGGGGACCGCGGCGCGGCGGCGTCGGGGTCCTGGCCGGCGGAGCGCTTGGCGCGTCGCTGGCGAAGGGTGTCCCACAGCTGGTCCAGGGTTATCTCCAGGTCGCGCTTGCGCTTGAGCTCGTCGTCGGTCAGGCCTTCGCCGACATGTGCCTCCTCCAGGCGTTGCTCCTCCGCAGCGAGCTCGCCAATCTGGTTCACGATGTCCTTGTCGTCCACTGTCCGCTCCGGTCTCTTCGCTCGACTGCGCTGGTTTCAGACTCACTGAATTGCGCGAAACTGGCCCGGGCCCTGTGGACCCGGGACCAGTCTGCCCGTACTCAGGCGGCGGCGCCCAACTCGGTGTCAGCGCCGGCGTCCGCCGCCTCCGCGCCCGCCCCGGCGGACAGGGCCGGGCTGAGCACGTCGGCGATGGTGGCCGCCAGGTGGAACGTCATGACGTCACGCACCTCCTCGGGGACATCCTCGAGGTCGTTGCCGTT
>Ga0302325_10006220_pt1 | contig 26906 bp, 27 predicted proteins | sample Palsa_T0_2_FD_201948 | JGI IMG/M metagenome (GOLD analysis project Ga0302325, IMG submission 201948) | Peat permafrost microbial communities from Stordalen Mire near Abisko, Sweden - Palsa_T0_2 | ecosystem: Environmental > Terrestrial > Soil > Palsa > Peat permafrost | place: Sweden: Abisko... | reverse complement strand
CCATGGCCATGGTGGTCCGCGCCAATAAGTCCGACGCGGGTATCGGCGGCCACATCTCCACCTACTCGTCGCTCGCCACGCTCGCCGAAGTCGGCCACAACCATTTCTTCCACGCCCGCTACGACGATCAACCCGGCGACTTCATCTATTTTCAGGGCCACGCTTCGCCCGGCACCTATGCCCGCGCGTTTCTCGAAGGCCGCCTCACCGAGCAGCATCTCGAAAATTTCCGCCACGAGTTGCGCGAGCATCCCGGCCTATCTTCTTACCCGCATCCCTGGCTGATGCCGGACTTCTGGCAATTCCCCACCGTCTCGATGGGGCTCGGTCCGATCAACGCGCTCTACCAAGCCCGCTTCATGCGGTACCTGGAGCATCGCGAGATCATCCCCGTGACGCCGCGCAAAATCTGGGCGTTCGTCGGCGACGGCGAGTCGGATGAACCGGAAACGCTGGGCGCAATCACTTTGGCCTCGCGAGAATGCCTGGACAATCTCATCTTCGTGGTCAACTGCAACCTGCAGCGGCTTGACGGACCGGTGCGCGGCAACGGCCAGATCATCACCGAACTCGAATCGGCCTTTCGAGGCGCGGGCTGGAACGTGATTAAGGTTTTGTGGGGCGGCAATTGGGACGATCTGCTGGCGCGCGACACCACCGGCTTGCTGATCAAGCGCATGGGCGAATGCGTCGACGGCGAGTATCAGAGTTTCAAATCCAAAGGCGGCGCGTACGTTCGAAAGGAATTTTTCGGCAAGTATCCAGAGCTGCTGAAGCTGGTGGAACACATGACCGACGACGAGGTCTACGCGCTTCGCCGCGGCGGCCACGATCCACAAAAAGTCTACAACGCCTATAAGCGCGCCGTCGAACACACCGGTTCGCCCACCGTAATCCTGGCCAAGACCATTAAAGGATACGGCCTTGGCGACGCCGGCGAAGGAAAAAACGTAACGCATCAGCAGAAGAAGCTCACCGAAGAAGACATGCGGCACTTCCGCGAACGCTTCGATGTTCCAATCACCGAGGAGACCGTGCACGGCGCGGGCTTCTTCAAGCCATCCGACGACAGCCCTCAGATTCAGTACATCCGCGAGCGGCGCGACGCCATGGGCGGCAGTTTGCCGGCTCGTAATCCAGCGAAGATCGCCATTCGCGTTCCCGAACTCAGCACGTTCGCCGAATCGCTGGCCGGTTCGCAAGGGCGCGAGGTCTCCACCACCATGGCGTTCGTGCGCGTGCTCACGCTGCTGCTGAAGGACCCAGCCGTCGGCAAATTCATCGTGCCGATCATCCCCGACGAAGCGCGTACTTTTGGGATGGAGCCGCTGTTCCGGCAGTACGGAATCTATGCCAGCCGCGGCCAGCTCTATACGCCCGTGGACAAAGACAATTTCCTCTTCTACCGCGAAGCGGTCAACGGCCAGATTTTGGAGGAAGGAATCACCGAGGCGGGCTCGATGGCATCGTTCACGTCCGCGGGCACGGCCTACGCCAACTACGGCGTGCCGATGATTCCATTCTTTACCTACTATTCGATGTTCGGCTTCCAGCGCATCGGCGATCTGATCTGGGCGTTCGCCGATTCGCGCGGCAAAGGCTTCCTGATGGGCGGCACCGCGGGACGCACTACGCTCTCCGGCGAAGGTTTGCAGCACCAGGACGGACACAGCTTGGTGTTGTCCAGCACCGTTCCAACCTGCCACAGTTACGATCCGGCCTACGCCTACGAGATCGCGATCATCATTCAAGACGGCATACGCCGCATGTATGGCGAAATGGAAGATCGCTTCTACTACCTGACCATCTACAACGAGAATTACGCGCAGCCCGAGATGCCCGAAGGCGTGGCGGAGGGCGTGCTGCGGGGCATTTATCGTTACCAGACTTCCGATATCGGCCCGGCGCAAATCCAGCTTTTCGGAAGCGGCCCTATTCTGAACGAAGCCCTGCGCGCGCAGAAAATTCTAGCGGAAAAACATAAAGTGGCGGCCGACGTTTGGAGCGTCACTAGCTACAACGAGCTGCGCCGCGACGCGCTCGAAACCGAGCGCTGGAATCGGCTGCATCCCGCGGAGCCGGAACGAAAGCCGTATATCGTACAGGCGCTCAACGGCGTCAAAGGCCCAATCGTCGCGTCCACCGATTACATGAAAGTGGTCGCCGATCAAATCGCGCCCTGGCTGCCGGGACGCTTGGTATCGCTCGGAACGGACGGCTTCGGCCGTAGCGAAAACCGCGAGTATCTTCGTAAGCACTTTGAAAATGGCGCGGAGGCGATCGCGGCGGCCGCATTGTCGCGTCTAGCTCGCGATGGAAGCTTCTCCAAGGCTCGAGCACAGGCGGCCATCGCGGAGTTGGGCCTCGATCCCGAAAGTCCCGATCCGGTGAAGAGATAGCCCGCCAACATGTTCTACTTCACCGAAGCCGACGTTCGGGAACTCCTGCCGATCCCCGAATGTGTCGGCGTAATGCAACGCACGTTCGAAGCGCTGGCGCAGGGGCGCGCGCAGAACCAGCCGCGACGGCGCATGTTCCTGGAATCCGGCTCCGTGCTGCATAGCCTGGCGGGAGCGTATCATAACTACTTCGGCACTAAAATCTACGCCACCAATCCCCGCTACGGCGCTCACTTTTCGTTCATGCTGTACGACGCCAAAACCGCGCAGCCATTGGCGTTCATGGAGGCAAACCATCTTGGCCAAATCCGGACCGGAGCGGCTTCCGGCTACGCCGCCGATGTGCTGGCCGATCCCGCCGCCGACACCGTGGGCATCATCGGTTCGGGTTTCCAGGCGAAAACGCAGCTCGAAGCCATCCGTTCAGTGCGGACCATTCGAACCGTTCGCGTCTGGAGCCGAAGCGAAGAGAAGCGGCGAAAGTTCGCGGAGGAATGCTCAGCGATCGCCGTTGACACAGCCGAGGAGGCGGTGCGCGGCGCGCAAATCGTCACCACAGCCACCAATTCCAAAGACCCGGTCCTCGAAGACGCATGGATCTCGCCCGGAACCATGATCAACGCCATGGGGTCGAACGTGGCAAACCGGCGCGAACTTCCCGCGGAACTGGTCCGCCGCGCCGATCTGGTGGCGGTGGATTCGCTGGAGCAAGCTAAGATCGAGGCGGGCGACTTGATCCTCGCCGAAAGCTGGGCGAACGTGGTCGAACTCAAAGACGTCCAGCGACACTTCGACCCGGGCAAGATTACTGTCTTTAAATCAATTGGATTGGGAGTGGAAGATGTAGCTGCCGGCGCTTTCGTTTACGAGCGCGGACTCGCTACTCCTGAACGATTTGCTGATCGGAATCGCGCCACGCGCTGATCTTCAGGCGCCGGCAGACCCAGCACAAACCCTCGGCGGAATTGGGCGCGCACGCCGCGCCGCACACCGTGCATTTGTCGATCCGCTTGAGCTGATCCGTCTGGATGGCGCGCTTCGCCTCTTCCAGTAGCTTCTGGTCGATCACCGGCTCGTTTATTGGTATCGGCTTCCGTTTCATCCTACAAAAACTACACTAACACGGAAGTATCGGCTTATGCCGCCTTGGCTAATTTCATGATGTAACCTGGATCGAGCGACGCGGAACATCGCGAACATTTTTGGCCGGGCTTCACCTTGGCCGTCTTTCCTGTGCTAACTATGGTACCTTCCACCGTGTGGGTGCAAATGGGGCAATAGACGAAGCCTATCGTCTCGGTCTGAACCGGCTGATTGCGAGTTTGTAAAGTCACCTCTTCTCCTTCCGTCGATTTCTTTGACGCAACTCGGGGGCCAAAAGATCGGAAAAAAAATGTAAAGCGTCGTCATCGGAACAATTCCGGCAACACGAGAAACCGCTACACTAAATTGTTCGACGCCTTATGAAACTCGCGTTTATCTTCCCCGGCCAAGGCTCGCAGGTCGCCGGAATGGGTAAGAGCCTGGCGGAGCGATTCGTGGTTGCACGACAGATTTTCGACACTGCCGACCGAGCTTTGGGCTTTTCCCTCACCCAACTCTGTTTCGAAGGTCCTGCCGAGGCCCTCCAGCTCACCGAAAACACTCAACCCGCGTTGTTGACGGTATCCATCGCGGCACTTCGCGTGCTAGAGGATGAAGGCTTGAAACCCGACTACTTGGCCGGGCACAGCCTGGGAGAATACTCCGCGCTGGTGGCTGCCGGCTCGCTCGATTTTTCCGACGCCGTGCGATTGGTGCGCAAACGCGGCCGGTACATGCAGGAAGCGGTTCCGGCCGGCGTGGGAGCCATGGCAGCGCTGCTCAAACTGCCGGAGGGTAAGCTCCAGTCCGTCTTGGACGAGGCGGCGCAAGGCGAAGTGGTCAGCGCCGCCAATCTCAATTCTCCCGATCAGATCGTCATCGCCGGACACCTTGGCGCGGTGGAGCGAGCCATGGAACTGGCTAAAGCGGCCGGAGCGAGAAAAGCGATTCTACTGCCCGTCAGCGCTCCCTTCCATTGCTCTCTGATGCAACCCGCGCAGCAGCGTCTGGCGGCAGATCTGGACGCCGTCCAGTTCCGCGATCTCGACGTGCCGTTGGTAAACAATTGGCAGGCGAAACTTATTCGAACCGCCAACGATGCGCGCGACGGTCTTTATCAGCAAGTACCGAACCCGGTGCGCTGGTCCGAGTCCATTCAACGGATGGCTGCCGAGGGTGTCACTCGATTCATTGAAGTGGGGGCCGGAGGCGTGCTCACCGGACTGCTTCGTAACATTAATCCCGAGTTGCAGGGTTCCAAATTCGGCGTTCCGGAAGATCTGGAGAAGGTTCATGCGGCCACTGCCTAACTGTGCTGTGTTGCTGGCCGCCGCCTCGATATCCCTCCTGACGAGTTGCAAAATGCCTGGAGAACAACAAGATCTATCGAAACTGACGGAAGACTTCGTATATGGTTCGCTCGCTTTGTCGCCTGTCTCAGCCACTTCGGCCGGTTACCACGAGCACAACGGCGTAAAGCTCGATGAAAAACTCGACGACTACAGCTCCGGCGGCCTCCAAGAGCAGCGTCAGTTCTATTCCGGCTTTCGGGAGCGGCTGGCGCTGATCAAGCAGGATGCGCTCCCGGCGGAAGAACGCGCGGACTACCAGATTCTCGAAAACCAGACCGACCTCGCGTTGCTCGAACTCCGAGAGATCCAGAGCTTCCGTCACAATCCCACCGTCTACGTCGAGCTGGTGGGCAACGCGCTGTTCAATCCCTTCGTCCTGGACTACGCGCCGATCGATACTCGCTACCGGCACATCGTCCAACGGCTGTTCCGGGTTCCGGCCTTGCTGGACCAGGCTAAATCGAACCTGAAGGACGCGCCGGAGATTTGGAATCGAGTGGCGCAAGAGGAGAACGACGGCAACATCGCACTGGTCGATAAGACGCTGCGCGAGAAGGTTCCAGCCGGCGTTAAGGCCGATTTCGATCGTGCGGCCGCCGTTGCTCTCGCCGCTCTGCGCGATTTCAACGTGTTTCTCAAAAGCGACCTCTCCCGGCGGACCAGCGATTGGCGGCTCGGCAAGGATAAATACTCCAAGAAGTTTCGGTTCGCCCTGGTGTCGGGAAAAACGCCTGAACAAGTGTTATCCGAGGCGCAAGCTGCGCTTCAAAGCGTGCGCGACCAGATGGCCAAGCTGGCGGCGCCGAAGTCGATCCCGGAAGCGCTGGCCAAAGTGGCGCAGCAACACGCCGCTCCCGACGCTTTTATGGACCAGGCGCGCAAGGATCTCGCCGAAGCCACCAGTTTCGTTCAGTCCAAACATCTGGTGACTCTTCCGTCGCGCGGCAATCTGCAGGTTATCCCCACACCCGAGTTCATGCGCGGTATTTACGGTGTCGCTGGATTCAACCCCGCACCCGCTCTCGAGCCGCAGCTCGGTGCGTTTTACTGGGTCACGCCGATCCTTTCCAACTGGCCTCAAGAACGGATCGAATCGAAATTGCGCGAGTACAACACATACGGCCTGATGGAGATTACCATCCACGAAGCCATGCCCGGGCACTATGTCCAGTTCGAAGTCGCCGACAACGTGGAGCCCAAGCCGCGCCGTCTGCTGCGGAATATCTACGGCAACAACCCTTATGTCGAAGGATGGGCTACCTACGCACAGCAGCTCATGTCGGACGAGGGCTTTCTGGACAACAGCCCCGAACTGCGCCTGACGCTTTTGAAGCAACTGCTGCGGGCGATCTCGAACGCCATCCTCGATATCCGGCTCCAGACCATGGGCATGACCGATCAGGAAGCGATGGATCTGATGATGAACGACACCTTCCAGGAAAAGGAGGAAGCCACAGCCAAGCTGCAGCGCGCTCAATTGTCGTCGTGCCAGTTGCCCACTTATTTCCTCGGATGGCGCGGCTGGCTGGACGTTCGCGAAGATTATAAGAAGCGCAAAGGCGCGGCCTTCAATCTCACGGCATTCCACGACGCGGCGCTGAAGGAAAGCGCCGTGCCCCTACCTGCGTTGGCCGGTTTGCTTCCATAGTCTAAAAGTTAAGTACGTGCCAAAGGCTAACGAAATCGTCCGTCCATAGAATGGGGGTGCGCCGTGTCCAGGGCGAAACCACGCTCCCGAGTCCGGTGCGCTCCAGGAAATCCGTGTTCGAAGTGAGCAGCACCCAGCTCGAGCTGCTTTCGCCGGTTTCCTGATCGTCTCCGGAAATAAGTAGTACCGGCTTCCAACCCAGATGCCGAGCCATGCCGCGCGCCACCGGCTCCAGATTCAGCACGCGATTTGAAATGTGCAGCAATAGCAGTCCGCCGGGAGCGAGATGCCGCCGGTAGACGTCGGAACATTCGGCGGTCAGCAGGTGAAACGGAATGGCGTCGCTCGAGAACGCATCCACGGCTAGGAGATCGAAGTTTTCAGAATGTCCCGCCGCGAGTTCGCGCTCCAGTTGCACGCGCGCATCGCCCAGCACCACCTCCGTCCGCGCCTTCGAGTCGTGGAGGTAAGTAAACCAATCGCGCGCCATTTTCTCCACGTCAGGATTGATCTCATAGAACCGGAACGTATCGCCGGAGCGGCCCCACACGGCCATCGTGCCGGCGCCAAGTCCGATGATGCCGACGCGCCGGTTGGGCCGATCGAGCGCCTTCAGAGCAATGCCGACGCCGCTGTGAGGTCCGTAATACGAAGTGGGCCAAGTCCGCTGCGGATATTCGTGATATTGAAAACCATGCCGGGTGCGCCCGTGGCGCAATTCGCGCATCAAGCCGTTATGGTCGGTCTGGTGAGTTACTCGCAGAGTGCCATAGAAATTACGGGCGCTCGCGATGGACGGTTGATCGCTCAGCGTCACGGTAGCCACAACGGCGGTGATTCCACCCAACAACAAGGCCATCAAAGGAACGCGCACTCCAAGCTTGCCGCGAGTCCAAAGCGCCCACGCTCCGCTTCGCAGCCATCCGACGAATCCGAGCAAGCACGCCGCGGCCAGACCAATGGGATATTCCAGAAACTCGGTGAACAGATGCGGCGCCACCAACGCAACAAAGAGGCCACCCAGCGCGCCCCCGGCGGCGACCGTCATGTAAAACATCGTCAGGTAGCGAGGCGACGGCCGCGACCGCGCCAGTTCGCCGTGGCAAATCATGCAAGTCACCAGCAACGCGGTCAAATAAAGAACCAGCTGAATACGCAGCGAAAGCCCAACCGAGGCGCTTGGCAGCATGCATCCCAGAGGAGCAAAGACGCCCGCGGCGGTGGCGAACGCCGCGCGCTGATAAAATCGGTCGCTTTCAAATGTGAGGATAAACGTCAGCAGGTAGATAGCGAGCGGCGCGACCCACAGAAACGGATTCACGGCGATCTCTTGCGAAATCTGGTTGGTGGTCGCGACTAGAAGCGTGGAACCGCAAGCGGCCAAGGCCAGCCAGAACAAAACCGTCCATGCGCCCGGCCTTTCTGAGGGCTGGTCTAAATCCTGCGCGATCGATGGGGCCGAACGGAATCGCCACGCGACGAATCCGGAAAGCGCGACGAAAGCCAGGTACAGAGCCGACCACATCCATGTTTGCGAGTTCAGTCTTAGAAAAGGTTCCACCGCGAACGGATAGCCGAGCAGCGCCAGCAGCGACCCGAAATTCGAGAGCGCATAGAGGCGCCAAGGTGATTTCGACGGCTCACTCAGAGTGAACCAACGCTGCAAGAGCGGACCCGTCGCCGAGAGAATCAGATACGGTCCGCCAACGCTCGCGATCAATAGAAGCAGTATGCGCCCGGCCGGATCGGCGCTGGACGCGGGCTTCCAGAGCGCGGCGCTCGGGCGGATGGGAAGAAACAGAAGCGAGACAGCGAGAAGGGCAATGTATACCGACCCTTGTAGACGCGGACTGCGCCGCGATGCGAGCCAATGCGCGCCCGCGTAGCCGGCCAGGAGCATGGTTTGAAAAAACAGCAGACAAACGCTCCATACCGCCGGACCGCCTCCGAACCACGGCAGAACATACCTGCCCATCATCGGCTGAACTAGAAACAGCAGGAAAGCGCTAAGGAATATTGTTAGCGGAAACCGCCAGGCGCGGGGGCCGATCTGGCTGGAGCCGGTCACCTGTTGTCACTTCGCGGCGGACTTTTGGCTCTCCTTTTTCAAACGCTTCTTGAGCTTCCTGGGAAGCCTTTTCTTACCCTTCGCGATCAGTTTTTTCGCGTGCGACTTCTTCGGCGCGTCGGTCTTAGCCGCAACCTGGGTTGGGGCGGCCGCTTTCGGAACCTCTGGCGTCGGTGCTTCCGGGGGTGGCTTAGGCGTCTTCTTCTTGGCAGGGCTTTTTTCTGGTTCCATGGTTAAGACTTAACTATATAGCACCGGTTCGATGTGTGTTTTTCTCACCTCCGATAACCAAAGCAATTTTTGCCGCGCGCTTCCAGGTAAAAACGTCGAAGCTCCGCGGAGCGTGTCGCGACTTTCAGACACTTAACAATCTGGCGGTAGGGTTGCTCGAACAAGGGCGGAGTGAAAAACCACATGTCACAAGATACAAAATTCCAAGAAGCCGGAAAAGAGAAGCCGGGCCAAACACCCGAGAAAGGTCAACAACAGCAGGGCCAGCAGGGCCAGCATGGTCAACAGGGACAGCAGGGCCAGTCTGGCCACAAGGGACAGGATCCTGATCAGAAGAAAAACGATCAGGGTAACCGGCCTAATCGCTGAAGCCTGAGTGGATGTTCGCAGGGCAGCTCGTCTGCCCTGCACTTTTCAAGCTAAGAGTAGTTTCCCTACCTTTGTCCATCCCGCGGACGATCGTCCATGGTACGTTGAGCATGATACGTTGAGTAATGGAAGTGGACGAACGGCTAGAGCAAACCGAGATCGAGGAGAGCCTGCCGGAAGCCGCGCTGAACGGCGTTCGGGAAGCTGCGGAGCCCGCCTCCGGCCACCAGCCATGGCTGCGTCTCGCTTATTCAGTCGAATTCCTGATCGCTCTAGTTGCGATCCTTGCTCTGTGGAGCGAGGTCGGCGGCCAAGGCCACTTGGACTTGATGGTTTGGTACATCAAATTAGCACCCGTTCTAGCCTTGGCTTGGTGCTGCGTTCGATTCACGGCCAGCATCGTCGAGCAGCCGAAGTTCTGGAGCCACCGATCCATAGGTTGGTTCCTGGGAATAATCGTTCTGGCAATCACCATGGCCGGAATCACTTATTATTACCATCTCCATGAGGAGCCCGAGGAAGACTCCGACGAACCCTCGCCCACTGCCGATATCCGCGGTGCGCAGCCTGGTTTATACGCTATGTCTAATACGCTATGTCTAAAATGCGAGCTGCTCAGGTCTCAAAACCCAACGGGCCATTAGAATTAGTCGAACGCGAAATTCCCGACCCTGGCTTCGGAACGGTCCGAATCCGAGTGGAAGCTTGCGGCGTCTGCCACAGTGACTCGTTCACCAAGGAAGGAACGTTTCCCGGCATTCAGTACCCGCGCGTTCCCGGACACGAGGTGGTGGGACGCATCGACGTCGTGGGCCCGGGGGTCGCCGCATGGAAACCAGGCCAGCGCGTAGGAGTGGGATGGCATGGCGGCAATTGCGGCTACTGCGACGCCTGTCGCCGCGGCGACTTCTTCGCTTGCCAGACCTTCGGTCTGGTGACCGGCATCACCTCCGACGGAGGCTACGCCGACTACATAATCGCTCGCGCCGAAGCGGTTGCGCGGGTCCCCGACGAATTGTCCGCCGTGGAAGCGGCGCCGCTGATGTGCGCCGGCGTCACTACTTTCAATTGTCTCCGCAATAGCGGCGCGCGGCCGGGCGAGGTCGTGGCCGTGATAGGCTTGGGCGGGCTTGGACATCTCGCGGTCCAGTATGCCGCGAAGATGGGCTTCCGAACGGTCGGCATCGCGCGTGGTAGCGACAAGGAGCAACTGGCGCGGGAGCTCGGAGCATGGCGCTATATCGACAACAAGACGCAGGATCCGGCGGCCGAACTTCAAAAATTGGGCGGCGCCAAGGTGATCCTGGCGACGGTGACGAGCGCCGACGCGATGAAGACGGTGATAGGCGGGCTGGCGGCGAACGGAACGCTGATGGTGATCGGCGCCGTGCCATCGCTCGAGGTGCCGTCGCTTTTCCTTCTGCTGGGACGCCGTTCGGTGAAGGGCTGGTATGCGGGCACGTCGATAGACTCGCAAGATACGCTCGCGTACAGCGTGCTGTCGGGCGTTCGATCCAGAAACGAAGCCTACCCGCTCGAACGCGCCCCGGAGGCTTATGACCGAATGATGAGCGGCGGCGCGCGATTCCGAGTAGTGCTTACTATGGGTTCTTGAAATAAGGGTCCGGTTCCGGGATCGCCGCACCGTCCTTGCGCGGTGACGACGCTCCATAATTCAACTTCGCCTCCGAGTCGTGGAGCACCACCTGTCCGCCGCCCATGTATCCGGAATAGTCTCCCACCACGCTGATCCGATGTCCCCGCTTCGCCAAATCCTCGCGGACCGATTCCGGCACTCTCGATTCCATCTGGAGATCGCACCCGCCCAGTGACATTTTCGTGAACCGCGGAGCTTCGAGCGCGTGTTGGATGTTCATGCCGTGGTCCACAATATTGGTGACGAGCTGCATTTGCGCTTGTGCCTGGTTCATCCCTCGCATGATGCCGAAGGCGATGTGCCGGCTGTCCCGCTCCATGAATCCGGGAATGATCGTGTGAAAGGGCCGTTTGCGCGGCGCAAGCGCGTTGGGATGATCCGGATCCAGGACAAACCCGCCGCCACGATCGTGCAGCAGAATGCCCGTTCCTTCGGCCACGATTCCGGAGCCAAAGAAATTCGAGATGCTCTGAATCCAGGAGACCATGTTGCCCTCGTGATCCACCGTGCACAGATATGTGGTCTGGCCGTCCTTTTCCGCCGGCGTTCCAGGCTCCGCGGCCGAGTTCGCTTTCGCGCGATCGATGAGCGCGGCGCGCTGTTTGGCGTAGTCTTTCGACAACAGCCCCTGCACTGGAATCGCCGAGAATCGCGGATCGCATACGAATCGCTTCAAATCCGCGGTGGCCAGCTTCTGCGCTTCGATCTTCAGATGAAGCGCCTCGGCGCTGGCCTGCGAATATTCGCCGATCGGGAAATTCTCGAGGATATTCAACATCTCGAGCGTGCAGATTCCCTGCCCGTTCGGCGGAAGCTCGTAAATCTTCCAGCCGCGATAATCGATGGAGATGGGCTCCACCCATTCCGATTGGTACTCGCGCAGATCCTCGGCGGTCATGGTTCCGCCGTAGCGCCGCGACGTCTTCAGAATCGCCTCTCCGATCGAGCCGTCATACAGAGTTCGCGCGCCGCGCTCGGCAATAAGACTGAAGGTTTGCGCCAGCGCCGGGTTACGGAATATATCCCCAACCTTGGGAGCCCGGCCTTCAGGAAGATAGACCCGCCGAGCGTCGTCCTGTAAAGTGGCGTTGGAATTCTCCCATTCCCATTGGATCAATTCCGTGACCGGAAACCCGTGCTCGCCATAGTAAATCGCCGGCTTGAAAAGCTCGGGCCAGGCGAGCTTGCCGAATCGCTGGTGCAGCTTCTCCCACCCGTCCACGCACCCTGGCACGGTAACGGTGTGGATGCCGCGCGACGGCATACTGATGGCGCCCTGCTTCTTTAAATAATCGATGGTCAGCGCTTTCGGCGCCCAGCCGCTGGCATTGATGCCTGTGAGTTGCCCGGTCTTGGCATCCCAAACCAAGGCGAACAAATCGCCGCCGGGACCGTCCATCATCGGCTCGACGACGCTCAGCGCCGCGTTGGCTGCAATCGCGGCATCCACCGCCGATCCGCCGCGCGCCAGAATCTGAGCGCCGGCTTGCGAAGCCAGGGTCTGCGCGGTCGCGACGATACCGCGCGTCGTGATTACCATCGAGCGCGCTTGCGAACGATCCTGGGCGAGGGTTAAGCCGGGAGAAGCCACAGCCGCTTAGGCTACGAACTAACCGGCGTCTTGAAACTGCCGCTCTTCGCCATTCGGATCATGTTGTCTGCGGCGCGGTAGGCCAGCGCTTCTATCGTGCACGTCGGATGGTTTCTGCCGCTGGTGACGAAGCTGCTGCCGTCCACCACGAACAGATTCGGAACGTCGTGCGCGCGGTTGAATTTGTCCACTACGGAAGTTTTCGGATCGTTCCCCATCCGGCAACTGCCCATGAGATGCCCGCCCGACCTGGTTTCGCCCACCGGCGGCGCCCATTTCTTGATAGCGCCGGCAGCGTCCAGAAGTTCGAGCGCGCGTTCCCGGAAGAATTGCTTGGTCTTCAAACCGTCGGGATGGTCGCGGTAGGTGACGCGCATTGCCGCCAGGCCCCAGGCGTCTTTCACGTCCGGGTCCAGTGTAATATTGTTGGTCTCCAGTGGAAGGGACGTGGCGAAGGCGTTGATCGACATGGTGTGAGTAAACTGCTGGCACGCCTTCTTGAAGCCCGACCCCCAGCGCGGCGCATCCGGCGGCAGCGCTTGCAGCGCAAACCCGATCGGACCCATCACGCCGTAGCGCGCGTCCAGCCGCCCGCCGCCATAGAAGCCGCGCTTCGGATCGGAATCGTAGAAATCTTCCACCGATCGCGTGGCCTGGATGCTTTTGAACTCGTTTAACGGATGTTCGAAGATCCCCCAAGCGCTGGAATTGCTTCCCAACATCAGGTATTTTCCGACCACGCCGCTCGAGTTCGCCAGGCCATTGGGAAAGAGATTGGACTTCGACAACAGCAGCAGGCGCGGAGTTTCCGTGCCGTTGCAGCACACCACCACCGCTTTGGCCTTCTGCGCGATCTCTTTCTTCTGCGCGTCGAAATACACGACTCCGGTCACACGGCCGCTCTTGTCGGTGGAAATTTCACGCGCGTAACTGTTGGGCCGAATTTCGCATCGGCCGGTCTTCTCAGCCTCGGGAATCACGCTGGCGAGCGTGCTCGACTTCGCGCCCACCTTGCATCCGAACCACTCGCAGAATCCGCAATGAATGCATCCCGACCGCCCTTTATAAGGCTGCGACAGGATGGCCATGGGCACGGGCGAGGTGTGCAATCCCAGCTTCTGCGCGGCTTGCTCCAGCAAAACGCCCGAAGATTTTATGGGAAACGCAGGCAGAGGAAAAGGCTTCGATCGCGGAGGCTCGAACGACGTGGCGCCGCCGAGGCCCGAGTAGCCCATGTCCCACTCGGCTTTGGTGTAGTACGGTTCCAGATCCGCATAGGTGATGGGCCAGTCGTCGAAACCCGTCCCTGAGATCGCGCCCAACCGGCTGCGCTCCATGAAATCGATTTCGCGAAAGCGCCAATGCGTCGCGGTATAGTGTACCGTTCCGCCTCCCACGCAACGTCCGTAGCTGATTGCGGGCGCCAGCACCGCTTTTTCTTGCTCGGTCTTGCGAAAGGTGTTCGGTTGAACGGAGTGATCGTTCACCAGGGCCGGCGTATCGCGGATTTTCAGCTCGTCGTACTTGAAGTCGTTTTCGCGCAGGTAGGGCCCCTGTTCCAAGACGACGACCTGGAAGCCGGCCGTGGAAAGTTCCTTGGCCACGACGCCGCCCGCGGCGCCCGCCCCAATGACGACGAAATCCACTTGCGTGCTGGGCTTGAACGTTGTCATTTAGACCTTCTTATAATTGGCGTCGTAATAGCCGAAGGGCGGCTTGTAATTGAAGTGGTCCTCGAACCCCATCAGCTTCCAGCCGATCTGGCTCTCGTTGCCGCCGTATTCCGGATTCGCGAAAAACCCGACGATGGTGTGCATCCGCACCAGCCCGAAGAATGGCGTCTTCTCGATAGCGGTCAGCACCTGGATCTGCTGTGCGCCCGTCAGCGTCGAAAACTTGCCTGAGCCGCCGGAGACTTCGCGCGCTTTTGCATCGAGATCCACGAGTCCCTGCGTATACGCGCTCTGCTGGTCGCGTTCGAAAGTGGCCAGCGCCCGGTCGATGAAATGCACCGTGCCCGCTTCACGCGCTCCCGGCGTCTCATCGCTCGGGATGATCTGCGCCGTGATTGCTTCCACTTCGGCGGCCTGTTCGACGGAGAAGAATTCCAGCTTGCCCGGTGCGCCGGATTGGACGGCTTGCTGGGCGTGCTTCTGCGCCGCCACGATCCCGGGCCAACTGGCTGCGAGCCACGCCGAAGCGGACCCCGCTAGAAAGGTGCGCCGTGAAGCTCCTGATTTTTTCATACTTCCTCGGTGGGACTCTATCACGCGGGATTGGCGAAGTCAATGCTACCCAAGCATGCTACCCAAGCAGCGCGGGTCAAATCAAAGCTCGACCGCCGCGTTCCTGGCCCGTCGCCGCACCCAGTGGCGAACCAACTCATATTGCGGTACCGCAGTCTTGGAATCCTTGGTAATTTTGATCAATCCGCGCCGCTTTAACAATCCAACCGCGCCCTGCACCGCCGATTTTGACAATCCCGTTAACTCCGCCAACTCTCGCAAGCTCGTTCCGACCGACCGCTGCTCCAGCCGGAACAGCTTCGTCCAGATCACGACGTAGACCAGAAACGCCGCGGGCGACCGGTCGTGCCCCGCCAAGTCAGGCAGCAGCACGTCCAGAACATAATCGTCAATCGCTACATGGAGCATAATTACTATAGTCGTTACCATCATAGCCGCTTGCAATCCCAGCGCTCGTGGCGCACAATCACGTGCAGAGGAGGAGTAACCATGATCAGAGGCATCAAATTCGCCAGCGTTCCTGTCACCGATCAGGATCGCGCGCTCGCTTTCTACACCGAAAAGCTCGGTTTTAGAGTGCTCACCGACCAACCCTTCAGCGACGAACAGCGCTGGATCGAGCTGGGCATCCCCGGCGCCGATACGCGTATCGTGCTGTTCCGCTCCTCCGAATCTCTTCAGCCCGGCAGCCAGATGAACCTGACGTTCTGGAGCGACAACGTGGAAGCCACCGCGCGCGAATTGAAAAGCAAAGGCGTGCAGTTCGTCATGGAACCCAAGAGCGAAGACTGGGGCACAGCCGCCGCATTCCAGGATGTCGACGGCAACTCCTTCGTTCTGAGTTCAAAGTGCTGAGTTCCGGTTAACCTCGGTCACACCTCGCCACCACCACGGTGATGTCATCGCCCTGCTCTCGCGGACTGAACCGCTTCACGTCATCGAGGATGGATTCGAGCAACGGCCGCGGACGCAAATCACGATGCCGCCGCAGGCTTTCGATCAACCGTCGTTCTCCGAATTCCTCCTCCCGATCGTTGAACGCCTCGGTCACGCCATCCGTGTACAGCACCAGCGTGTCTCCCGGGTCGAGGCGGCTCTCCCCGATCGCGCAATCCCACTCTTTGAAAAGCCCCAACACCGTGCACGTCGAACCCAGCCGATCCAGCGTGTCGTCGCTTCTCAAAATAAGCGCCGGAAGATGCCCGCAATTCGCGTAACGCAGACATCCGGCTTTATTGTCATATTCGGCGAAGAACAAAGTAGCGTACGCGCTCTCGATCGTGTTTTCGAAGAACAGTTGATTCACGGACTCCAAGAATCGCTGCGGTTGTTCCAGCGCGATCGCGCACTGGCTCCGCAGATTCGCCTGAAGATTGGCCATCAAAAGAGCCGCGGCGATTCCCTTCCCCGCGATGTCTCCCACCACCAGCCCCAGCCGCTCTTGACCCAGGTTCAGAAAATCGTAGTAATCCCCGCCCACCTGCCGAGCCTGCACGCAAACGCCGGCGTACTCGAGCGTGCCGAACGGAGGTTGCGATTGCGGAAACAGCCTGGCCTGCACCATGCGCGCAATCTCCAGTTCCTGGGCCGCGCGTCGTTCGGATTCCAGCTTCTCGGAAATCGCGCGGCGCTGCGCTTCCAGTGCCCGGCTCACTTCGTCGATTCCCACCAGTGAGAACGAGTTTCCATCCACATCTTCGAAGCGCGTGAATACTCCGCCCCAAATCGGCGGCTCTTCGCCCGGCCCTGGTTGATCCATGGGCCGCCCGCGCTTGATCCTCCTGAGCCGCGGCGTGTAGCGAAAGCGCACTCCGCGCTTGCTCCATTCGGCGAACTTGGCCACCACGTCTTCGGCAAGAAAAACGATCGGCGTGGCGCGGCCGATCAGTTGATAATCTTGCGAATCGGGATCGGGCGCAATCAGCCTGAGCACCGTCGTGCCGTCCGGAGGCGCCACCGCCACCAAACGATAGCCGCTCTGCAAACGCGTATCCAGAGCCAGATGGAATCCAAGCTGATTCAAATAGAAATCCAGGCTGCGATCCTGGTCCCGAACATACACGTTGACGGCGTCGATGCGCAGATAGGGGTTCCCCCGGTCCAGCCGAACCGTGGACGCATTCATCGCAGCACTTCCGGATTCACGACATTGATCGGCTGGCCGGAACAATATGCCGCGATCTGGCCGAAGATATCGGAGAATTGAATCTCGTATTCGTCGCGCGTGACGTATCCGATGTGCGGCGTGCAAACCGCGTTCTCCATCTCCAGCAGCGGATGGCGCGCGGCCAAGACCGGCTCTTCCTCGTAGACGTCCACCGCCGCCATTCCCGGACGCCCCGCCCGCAGCGCCCCCACCAGCGCGCCCGCGTTAATCAGCCCCGCGCGACTGGTATTCACGATTAACGCCGTCGGTTTCATGCGCGCCAAATCTCCTGCCGTCACCACGGCGCGCGTCGCGTTCACCAGTCTCAAGTGCAGCGAGATGACATCGCACTCTTCGAAGAACTCGTCCTTGTTGAGCGCCGTTGAGTATCCGTCCGCCCGCGCTCGCGCCCGCGAATCCTCGCTCGACCACACCAGCACCTTCATTCCGAACGCCCGTCCGTACTCCGCCACCGCGCGCCCGATCCGCCCGTATCCATAAATCCCGAGCGTTTTCTCCCTCAGACTGTTGCCCACTCCGATCTGCCACTTCCCCGCTTTGAGCGCCGCCATTTGTTGCGGAATCTGGCGCATCGCCGCAAGAATCAATCCCCACGTCAGCTCCGCGGTCGCATAGGACGGCGTTCCGGCATGCTGATTCGACGACACGATCACGCCCCGCCGCGTGCAGGCGTCGATATCGATGTGCGGGTACACGCTGCGTTGACTGATCAGCTTCAATTTGTTTAACCGATCGAGCAGGGGCCCGCGAATTTGCGTCCGCTCGCGTATTAATACCAGCGCCTCGGTGTCTCGCAACCGCTCCGCTAGCCCATCCACATCCTGCAAATGATCGTTCCAGATTTCGACCTCGTGGCCCTTCAGCTTCTCGAAACAGCGGAGCGTGCGCACAGTGTCGTGGTAATCGTCCAATATTGAAACGTTCATTTTGCCCGGACCCGTGCGTACAAGAATTGGTCCAGTATCCGACCATCCTTGATCGCGCTATTGCGCAACCGGCCTTCTAAAATATACCCAGCTTTTTCCAGCACCCGGCACGAGCCGGAATTATTGGCGTACGGCTCCGCATAAATCCGCGCCAGCCGAAAACATTCGAAAGCGTACTCGGTAAACTTCGCCACCGCCTCGGTCATAATCCCTTTGCCCCAATACGGCTCGCCCAACCAATAGCCCATCTCGGCCGTCAAACGATGAACATCTTGATTGAGTGAGACCCCTATCCCGCCGATGGCTTCTTCTTGAGCCGCAATTGCGAAAAAGGTGGTCGGATTCTGACGCGCCACCATTTCCAAGAACGCCCGCGCGTCAGCCGCGTCATAAGGATGCGGAAATGCATCCCGCATGTTCAGCCACACCTTGCGATTGTTGGCGTACCTCACCAAGGCGCTGGCATCCTGGCCACGCCATGGACGAATCGCCCCGAACGAAGTCAAAATGGATATAGTCGAATTCACCCACTTACATTGAACACCGAAACGCAGTCGCGCAGTCGGTCGCGTCTCAAGTTCTTCCTGCTGGTTTTCGCTCTTTCGATTCCGTTCTATTGGGCGGGAGCCTTGACGCCGCTTCAACTTTTGCCTGGCCTCCCGGTGAGTGCCCTCGCGTTCGTCTGCCCGGGGATAGCGGCGCTGATTCTGGTTTATCGGGAGAACAAAAGCGCCGGCGTCGCGAAACTGCTGAAGCGATCCTTCGACTACCAACGAATCACCGCCAAAATCTGGTACGCGCCGATCGTCCTTCTGAGGCCCGGCATCATGGTCTTGTCGTTCGTGTTGATGCGTTGGATGGGCGCCCCGATTCCAACGCCGCGATTTGCAATCCTGCCCGCGCTGGGCCTGCTGCTTGCGTTCTTCGCCGCCGCTCTTTGCGAGGAACTGGGCTGGTCTGGTTACGCCATCGATCCTATGCAGCATCGCTGGGGCGCCCTTCGAGCCGGCGTTCTATTGGGTTTGGTGTGGGCCGGCTGGCACATCCTACCTCTGATCCAGGTTGACCGGCCTCCGGCGTGGATCGCTTGGTGGTGCATGGACACGGTGGCGGCGCGAGTCCTCATCGTCTGGCTCTACAACCACACCGGCAAGAGCGTCTTCGCGGCGACTCTGTACCACGCCGTCAGCAACCTCGCCTGGCAACTGTTCCCGATCAACGGTTCGTACTTCGATCCGCGCATCACCGGACTCATCACCGCACTAGTCGCCGCAATCGTCGTGCTCCCGTGGGGCCGACGCCCTCGTCCGCGCCCGACTCCCTAGTCCGGCTCCCGAATTCTCAGTATCATGTGCTCCTCATCGATGTACGTCGAGCCCACCTTCAACGCGTTCGGCTCCGTCCCGTAAGCCTCAAACCCGAAGCGCCGATATAGCAGCGGGCGGTTCGCCGGAGAAGTTCCTGAAATCGCGGATGAGGTGGGCTGGTCATGGTAGCCGCAGTCGATGGCGGCGTCCACCCAATGGCTTCGATTGAAACAGCGCTCGAGTTGGCGCACGCCACGCAATAACCGGGGCGTCCTCAGTTCCTATCGGCGCTCCCGCTACAATATATCGAACGCCGCATGTCAAATTCCCGCCGTCAATTCTTTAACCGCACATCCGCCGCTTGCATGGCCTTCCTTGCCGCATGCCGCAAGCCTGCGCAGAATTCGGCCGCACCGCCGGCAGGGGCCCCGGTCGCTTTCGGGACCGCCCCCGACGCCGGACCGCCCGTCTCCGCTGCCACTTTCGCCGAAGCCGAAAAGCTCGTGCAATTCGATCTGAGCCCCGCTGATCGCCAAACAGCAGCCGGCAATTGGCGCAATATGATGGCGCCGCTCTACGAACGCCGCACCGGACCTCGCAAGTTCTCCCCGCAGCCGTCCCTCGCACCCGCCACGCGCTGGGATCCCACATTGCCCGGACAGCAGTCCGGTCCCACCGTCGACCGCTTCATTCGCACGCCCAACGACCAGCGCTCCCTGCCCGCCAACGACCAGGACATCGCCTTCGCTCCTCTGTCGCAACTTTCCCGCTGGATCGAAACGCGCCGGCTTACCTCCGAACGCCTCACGCGCTTGTATCTGGACCGCCTCCAGCGCTTCGATCCCAAGCTGCGCTGCGTCATCACGCTCACCGGCGATTCGGCCCTATCGCAGGCCCAACAAGCCGATCGTGAAATCGCCGCCGGCCACTACCGCGGTCCGCTGCATGGTATCCCCTGGGGCGCGAAAGATCTTCTCGACACCGCCGGCATTCCCACCACGTACGGCGCCGAGCCGTACCGTAACCGCGTGCCCGCCGAAGATGCCGTTGTGGTGAAGCGCCTGCGCGATGCAGGAGCCGTGCTGGTTGCAAAACTCAGCCTCGGCGCGCTCGCGCTCAACGACATCTGGTTCGGCGGACAGACCGTCAATCCCTGGCTTCTCGAAGAAGGTGCGTCCGGATCGAGCGCCGGACCGGGCGCCGCCACAGCCGCCGGATTGGTCGCGTTCTCCATCGGCAGCGAGACCGGAGGCAGCATTGTCAGCCCCTCCATGCGCTGCGGCGTCACCGGACTGCGCCCTACTTACGGTCGCGTGCCGCGCACCGGCGCGATGACGCTGTGCTGGTCGCTCGACAAGCTCGGGCCCATGACTCGCGGCGTCGAGGACGGGCTCCTCGTGCTGCACGCGATCTCCGGCCCGGACCCCGGTGATGTGTCCAGCGTCCCGAGCCATCTCGATTTCGACGCTTCCGCCCCCGTCGCCGGCCTGCGGGTCGGCTACATCCCCGCCTGGATGAAGGAAGCGCCCGCCACCGATGTCGATCGCGCCGCTCTCGAAACCGTTCGAAAGCTCGGCATGGTTCCAACCGAAGTCTCGCTTCCCGATTGGCCCTATGACTCGCTGAACCTGATACTTTTTGCCGAAGGCGCCGCCGCATTCGAGGAGCTCACGCTTTCCGGCCGCCTCAAAGAGCTCAAGGCTCAGGTCCCCGACGCCTGGCCCAACGCTTTTCGACAGGCCCGCTTCTTATCCGCCGTGGACTTCGTTCAGGCCGACCGCTTGCGTCGCGCCGTGGCCCAAGAAATGGCCAGCGTCTTTTCGTTAGTGGACCTGCTGCTCGTCCCGTCGCTGCGCGACGAGATTCTGGTGATCACCAACAATACCGGCCATCCGTCTCTCACGCTTCGCGCCGGATTTGTGGAGGTGTCGGAAGCACGCAGCGATTGGGCGCCGGACCCCGCACACCCGCTCCCCAAATTCTCGCCTCCTAGACGAGTGCCCCACGGCGTCACGCTCATTGGACGCCTGTTCGACGAAGGAACCATCGGGCGCGCTGGCCTGGCGTTGGAGCGGACGTGGAATGTCGCCGCCGAACGTCCGCCCGGCTTTTGAGGCGATCTCAGAACAGCGCGTACCAGGCCGCGAGTCCGACGCCCGCCACCACCACCGCGCCGGCCAGAAGGAAAATCAAACGCTCGGAACCGATCCTCGCAGCCCATCCGGTTTTCGTAAAGACGAACCCCAGTCCGAAGAAGAGAACGATGTCGGCGAATCCCTGCGTGGTCCAGTTATGCCCGGCCAGCGATCCCATGAACCGGCTCAACGGCGGGTACGCGTCTTTAACGCAGGCGAGCACCGTGTTGAACAGAATCGTAACTGCGGCCGCCAAAGCAAAAGCGGCGGAAGCGCGCCCCAGCCGCACAGTGTCATTCATGATTCTTGACACGCTCGCGCAGCAGCGCCACTTTCACGCCGTGATCGATCACCGCTCCCGCGCCTTCGATCGCCATGCCCGTAACGACGATCAGCAACGCGACACACAACGCCATCTTCCGCGCCATCGCGTTCGCGTAAAGCTTGTCCGCCGCGACGATCGGTAGGTACAGCGCCAGGATCAGCGTCAGGAAAAAAAGGTGCTCCTTGGTTTCCATGAACAGATTGTGCGCGAACGGCCAAGGCCCTCGCAAAATGATCGCCTTCTCAGAAGGATAAAAGTGCAGGTACCAATATCCGCCGAGAATATAAGCGAGAATCATCGACGCCGCCACACCCGCCGCGCCCGTCCGAATCCGCGACGCATTCCCCTCTCGCGCGTTGAGCGCCTCGACGAATACCCACAGCGCCGATAGAATCCCCAACGCGCCGAACGTCGCGTGCGCCAATAGGATCGCGTCGCTCGCCGTAATACTCATAAAGACCGCCCCATTCCGATGGGCGGACCCAATCGGCTCGTGGCCCCCTTCGCGTCTTTGTCTTTGCCCCAGGTCCAATACAGACCGAGATACGCGTAGGTTTCTTTCTGCCCCTCGACGGTGTGTCCGTAGCAAAACAGCAGTTGAAAACCGGGATCGCGAAATTTGTAATAACCGCCGATGTCGATCAGCGTGGCGTGCCGCGTCTGCGGCGTGGCCAACCCTTCAGGGCCGTGGTAAAAAGCCTCCGTCCCGAGCGTGAATTTCTTGCCCAGATCGCGCTGCACCAGCCATCCGGCGAAAGGGTAATTGCGATAGCCGGGCACGCGTTCGAACACCGTTTCCCCGCCGCCACCGTAAGTGGTCCACGGGCCGAAACTCTTCTGCACCCACAACGGCAGCTTGTACCAGGTCTTGCCGACGCCCAACCCCCGTTCCGGACTCCCGGTGGGAAGCTCGAACATCACGAACGTCCCGATCATCGGCCGATGCTTGGTCTCCTGCACAAAGCGGTACTTGATGCCCAATTCGATGTCGCCGATCCCGAACGCTCTGGGACCCGTGCCGGCCGGCGCGAAGCCGGGATTGTTGGATGGGAAAACCGTCGCGGCGGGAATGATAATGTGAAGGTGAACGTTGGGGAGCGCGCCCCAATTGAACTCCACCGCCGGCCCTTCGGTGTCCGTCTCCACCGGCGTGCCGTCCGAGTTGGCGAACGTATAGAATTCGTAGTGACGAAAGTCGATGGGCTCCGGATCGTCGGTCTGAAAAGGAGGGCCGCACCAGGCCGGTACGGAGAAAAGAAAAAGGAGGAAGCCAGCCCTCGTCATTTCTCCACATACTAACATCCCTCGCTAACGAATGTCGAAAACGAAACCAGAGCATACCGATTACGCCGCAGACCGGGATCTGTATTCGGGGCTGATTCGGCTGCACGTCCTGCACCACGCGGTAGAGGAGCCGATCTTTGGACTCGGCATGATCGAGGAGCTGGCGCGGCATGGCTATCGTGTCAGCCCGGGAAGCCTGTATCCGCTGCTGCACGGCCTGGAAAAAAAGGGTTACCTAAAGTCGCGGACCCAGCGCAACGGCAAATCTCTGCGCAAGGTCTACCGCGCCACTCCGCTTGGCCGCAAGGCGCTGCGCGCCGCCAACAGCAAGGTCCGCGAACTGTTCCGAGAGCTGATCGAAGGCAAATAACGCGTGCGGGATTTGGGGAAACGGCAGCGAGCTGCCATCGAAGCCGTCGCCAGACGGTTCTCAGCAACCTGGGAAATGGGTAGTGATCCTCCCGACGCCTTCATCCTGGTCGCTGGGAAGCGGGTTGCAGTTGACATCATCACCCTCAAACCGCGCGGGAGTGGCCAAGATAACGCCGCCAAGCCTCGTTTGAGGTTCGACAAGGTTGCCACCAGGGTCATCGAACGACTGCAAGCCAACCTTGGCGAAACCGTGCCGGCCGGCACGACAGTCGTGCTGACGGTCACCGCTCCCATCCGTTTGGCATCGAAAACCATCGCCTCGCTGGAAGACAAAATATTAGCTCTCCTCGGGCGCCAATCACCGGGTCGAGATGAGGAAGGCACGATCCACGGGAATCGTATCCGGATTCGACTTTTGAGAGGCACAGCGCAGCGGGCGCCAAAATTGATTGGCTTCGTGCACAATTTCGATTCAGACCCGCTTCTACTTCTGAACTTGACGGGGGAATTGCTCGAACTGATGCAGGCCGAGTCTGCAAGGCCGGCGCCGAGGTTTGCGGGTGAGCGCTGGCTCGTGGTCATAAGTACAGCAGGAATTTCATGCTTAGAGGCGTATCAATACATCCATTCGCAGCTGCGCATGACCACCGACTTGAAGAAGATTCTCATGGTGTTTGCCGACGGGCGCGTTGGAATTTTGGCAGGCTGAAACGAGCTTCCGCGCCCGCAAATGGTTCGAGACTGATCGAAGGGCAAATAACATGCCCATGAAGATCCCTCACCCCGGAGGGTTCGCAAGGTCTTCGGCAGCGCCGAAAGCTGGCTCGTGCAGCAAGCCCGGTACGATCTCGCCTGGTCCGCGCCGGCCGAACGAAGTCGAAGCGCCTACGCCCCCAGTTCGTTCCAGCAGGCGAGCAGTTCCGGCCTCATGAGGGCGATTCTAGCGCGTTTTTGGGCATTGACAACTGACAACATACGGTTTACGGTGTATCCTGATGGTTAGGAGCTTCAAGCATCGCGGCCTTAAGCGCCTCTTTGAACGCGACGACCGCAGCGGGATACGGCCTGATCTGGTGGACACGGTTCAGGAAATATTGACCGTACTTGAAGATGCAGCCACCCCGCAGGAACTAAACCTTCCCGGTTATTGTCTGCACCCGCTCAAAGGCGACTTGAAAGGGTTTTGGTCCGTGACCGTGCGAGCGAACTGGCGCATCATTTTCCGTTTTGAAGGAACAGACGCACTTGACGTTGAACTGATCGACTACCACTAAGCAAAAGGAGGACGACACCATGCCGATGAAAAACCCCGCCCACCCCGGACGCATCGTACGAAGCGCCTGCCTTGAGCCGTTGGGCCTATCAGTGACCGCAGGCGCAAAGGTTCTCGGTGTCACCCGGCAGACCCTTACAAAGATCATTAACGGCAGGTCTGGCATTAGTGCTGAAATGGCTATCCGGCTTGCGAAGGCGTTCGGCAGCACGGCAGACACGTGGGTGCGGATGCAGGGCAGTTACGATCTCGCACAGGCCCGTAAGGACGAAAGCAAAATCAAGGTGCGCCGCCAGCCCGTCCCGCAAGAATTGCGGATGCACTAGCCCCGGGACGCGCTCCACAATGGCCGATGGATAACCGCCCGATGAATCCCTATTCTAAGGGAACCGCGCCGCGGCCAAATGTTAGCGGAGCGAAGGCCATGCGTTGAATCGTACCGATGCGAAGCCGTCCCGGACCTCTGCCTTTCCAGCCAGAACACCCGCCCATTTTGGGCGCTACAGGACCGCTTGTCTTTGAGGTATGCGACGCCCCAGTGAGCTCCGGGAACAACTGAATCGAGGATAAGAGGATCGCGGTCGGCTCACAGCACTTGATCGCGATTGACGCTCAACGAGATTGTGTGAACAGGTTCTCGGTTGCCATCGCCCGGCGTGCTCGGGGAAGCGATCTTCCCAGAGAATCGCGAAGCAGTGGCCCGCACAGTCAGCGCTGTTGGTAGATGATAAAGCCGGGGTTCCGGAATACTTCGCGATAGCGTGCAGCCAGCGTCGTGCTCACGTGCTTGTAGATCTCCGGGTCCCGAGTCTTAGCATGGTCGAGCCATTCACCGTACCAGACGTCGCGCACAAAGAATTCGGGTTTCTTCCCCGTGAAATAGCCCAGCCGCACGTCGTCTATGAGCCGCCCGTCGTAGCCGAACTCGAAAGCGAATTGCCCGCTTGCCATGATGAGCGATCCTGGATGGCCGTGCTCCAGCATGTACGCCGCAGCCGGCAGGTGCTCATTATGATATTGGTTCTTGTGCACTCCAACACCAAGCGCAAGAAACTGTATGCATAGAATTATCGCTACCACTGAGGCACGCATGGATCGTCGCCCTTCGGTCCAATTCCAAATCCACAAAGCCCCGAGGCCCGCGAACAACGGCAGAGTGTGAACCATATAGACCCTCAACTTCAAGCCTTCGAAGAGCCACATGATAACGAAGTAGATTCCGGTCAGCGCAAGAAGCAAGCGGGCTGCTTTCTGGCTGCGGATGCGGCGGTCAAGCAGCGCGACGATGACTCCGCCCCAGTAAAGCGACAAGATCACAAGCTGTGTGCGGTACGGATTCTTCCATGAGTCGCCGTTGAACGGGCTCATGTAGCGGGTCAGGAGCTCGCGGCGCAGGGCCGACAGGGGATGCGTTAGACCGTTGAATCTGGTCGATCCCGTCGCCTCACCGGCCACGCCCGAGACATTGCCCGTGAGCTGCCGCACATACGATGGCCAATCTTGAAGGGCGTAGGCGCCGTAAGCAGCCAATCCCACGGCGCAAGGCAGCGCCGCCCACGCGAGAGCGCTCCAGCTTAAACGCTCGCGATCAAAACGAAACGCTAGAAAGACCAGCCCGCATACGGCCAGAATCCCGCAGGGGTGCGTCAGGCATCCTGCCACCGCCAGCGTCGAGCTTCCCAATATTGCCGCGCGAAGGGAGCGCTCGCGCAGCACCATGTATGTGGCGAGTGCGCTGTATCCCAGCGCCACGCACATCATATCCATGCGCCCCACGCCGGCCCCAACCAGAAAATGGAAGTCCACCCCGAGGAGCAACGTCGCCAGCAGCGCAATGCTCCGCCCCGCTCGCGAAAGCATCAGCAGGTAAAATGCCGACAGCGCCGTGAGAGCCCAGAAGATCGAGAGAGCCCGCATCGTGTAAAGGCCGAAACCAAAGGCGCGAAATAGTGGCGCCACGGCCAGCGGGTAAAGGGGAAGTATCCAGTAGGTGTGCCGATCGACACCTTCCAGCCAAGTGCCGGTGCTTTCCAGAATCGTTGTACCGAAAAATCCCTGGGTCTCTAAGTGGAAGGCGGGATCGGCAAACCATCCTTCGTTCGGCCCCACTAAACGAGTGGCGGCCATGCCCACTGCGAGCACGAGCGCAAGGCTCAATACGCCGACGAGCGGAACCAGCGTTTGCCCTGGGAGGGGTTGTGAAACTTCTTGTTTTTCGAGACCCGGAACCAATCTACGGTTTGCGGTTGCGGCGCCAGGCTGCGACACCAATGCCCGTCAAACCGGCTGCCAGGAGGACGATCGTGCTCGGCTCCGGAGTCGCCGCGACCCCATCCGAATCGCTGAAATTATAAGAAAACGCCAAGAAACAAAAGCTGAACACCATAGCCGCTACGCGCATTAGTCTCATGGGGTCCTCCTGAACAATTGAGCATATCTCCGCTGAACTCGAAGATGCAAGCGAATTCTAATT
>Ga0302325_10006218_pt1 | contig 26913 bp, 29 predicted proteins | sample Palsa_T0_2_FD_201948 | JGI IMG/M metagenome (GOLD analysis project Ga0302325, IMG submission 201948) | Peat permafrost microbial communities from Stordalen Mire near Abisko, Sweden - Palsa_T0_2 | ecosystem: Environmental > Terrestrial > Soil > Palsa > Peat permafrost | place: Sweden: Abisko... | reverse complement strand
CGCGCGGCGCGGCCGAACGCACATTCGTTTCGAGTGGGCAGTACCAGGGAACGAGGAGATCCGGACATCCCTGCGGGGATGTCATGGCGCGGCCCGCCTCGCGGCCGCACTACGGAACTGCTCGACTTCCTCGGGCCGTCAAATAACGAAACTCGCCCGGTCTCAGCGGACCCAACTCCAGAAACCCGATCTTCACGGGTTTCAGCTTCTCCGCCAGCCGTCCGAAATGCTTGAACATCTGGTCGACGCCCAGGTCTCTCAAAATCGGGCTATCGGGAGGTTTTCGGCACGCGTAGGACTTTTCTCCCATAGAATTAACCCGCGTTAAGGTTTACACATGGTATCCTATTGAGGACATTAACCAAAGGCTGTCGAGAGGGGGCGCTCTCGCCGCCCCGTCTGCGAGTTATTCAGGTTGGTCGACAGCCGTTGCGTCGGGATCGAATTCGTGTGCAGGGAAGGGCTACACGAGCGTAACGGAAAAAACGAATGGGACTTGAAAAATCGGACGTACCAGTCGAGCGGCGAGCGAAAAAACGCTTCGTCATGGAGCGTGAGATCCGCTACCGGGTTTTGGAGCAGGATAAGATCATTGCCGTAGGAAGCGGCAAAACCAAGAACCTGAGCAGCAATGGCGTGGCATTCGTCACGGATAGCGACTTGGCGGTTGGAGCGTTTATCGAGGTGTCGATCGCCTGGCCGGCGCTGCTTGAAAACCGGTGTCCCCTGCAACTGATCGGCTTCGGCCGGTTGCTCAGAAGCGAGGCGGGCACGGTCGCCTGCACCCTGGAGCAGTACGAATTCCGGACGCTCGCGCGGGTGGTGCCGGAAAGCGCCTGGTCGGCGCGCAGCGACCAGAAGCTACGGCGCTGGGCGGAAGCCGTCGCACGCAGCTAGATTCGGTGTGGGCCGGCTGTTCCGCCTGCCTAGTCCGATTTGGTGGTGCTGGAGGTTTCCTTTGCGGGCGTGGCGGCCGGCTTGGAGGCTTCGGTTTTTTCGCTCTTCTCGCTCTTCTTAGAGTCCGGCGATTCGGTTTTTGGCTTCTCTTTGCCGCCGGAGTCCCTAGGGCCGGAGCCATTTTTCCCGTAATCGTTCACATACCAGCCGGAGCCCTTGAATTGGAGGGCCGAAACCGACACCAGCTTTTCGACGGCGCCGCCGCAACCGGGATGCTCGTGCAGAGGCTCGTCGGAGAACTTCTGGATCAACTCGAAGACATCACCGCACTTGGCGCATTTATACTCGTACAACGGCATAGGAGTCCGATGTCCCAGGGACCATTCCTGTGCCCATTTTAACAGATCCCAATGCGCTGCGGCCAAACCGCTAACCATCCGGGGGTATCTGGCGTCTTAGGTATATGCGGATGCGAACGATCTTGATTACGGGCCTGATGGCCACGGGTTTGGCAGCCTCCCAGAGCCGCCACGTCTGCGCCAGGGCCGTAGAGCACTCGGCGCAAGCCTTCTGCCGGTACTTTCAGGCGCTGCAGCAAGAGCCGCTGAATCCGGTGGAGCGCGTGATGTTCAGCCTGGCGCTGGCCAACGCGCAGGCGCACCAGGAGTGCAAGCCTCCTGTGCATTCGTGACGTGCAGGCAGCGCGTGGCGCTGCCCCACAACACCCCCGGCTAGGATTTCTTTTTCGCCGTGTGATGCACCGGCGCCGCGGGTTTGACGGTCAGGCCGGTGATCTTGGCCTTCTCGACATCGAACGTCACCATGAAGGGATCCTTGGTGAACGCATCGCCGACGCCTTCGAACTCGATCTGGTCTCCGACTTCGGGCGTGCCGGTTAGCGGAAGCGGCTTGCCGTCTTCACCCACCAATTTCAGCGTAACGTCGGCCGGTTGATCCTTGCCCTCCATGCTGACCAGCAGTACCTTCGATTTAACAGGCGGATCGGCCTTGATCAGCCAGCCTTTGAACTTGGTAACGCCGCCCGCGCCACCGGGCAGCGCGGCGCCTTTTACGCTCTCGAAATATTTCTCCCCTTCCGCCGCAACCAGGCTCTCTTTGATGCTCTTCCACAGCGCAAATTGCGGATTGGTCTTCTTGAGTTCCTCTTCTTGCGCCGCTTCGATTTCGGCTTTGGTCTTGATCTTGAAGTCCGCTGGCGGCGTGGGGTTAGTCTTGGCCATGGCCTTCAACTCCGCCAAGCCGGAGGTATCGCCGTGCAGCGAGGTGTAAGCCTTGGTAAGGTACGTGTCGATCTGCTTCCGCCCGTCGGGAGCCAGCGCGCCCGGCCCGTCATAGGCGGCCGCCCGCGCAAAGTCATAGAACGCTTCGGACTGCTTCTCCGGCTTCTTCTCGGCCAGAATCGCGGTACCTAGCCAGTACGAAACCTGCACCGCGGTGGGATTGATGGCCAGGCTCTTCTTGAAATTCTCTTCGGCCACTTCGTTGGTCTTCCGCTGCATGGCGATCCAGCCCAGGGTGGTATAGGCTGCGGCATCGGTTTGAGACTTCGCCTTGGTCCAATCCTCGTCCTTGACGGCGGCGGGCTTCTCGGCGGTCAGCAGACCCTTGGCGGCCTTCTCCGCGGTGTCCAGTGCGTCCGCGCTGGTGTTGCCTTGGGTCGGAGTGAGAAAAGTGATCCAGTAGAGCGAGGTGATGTCCTTGGGTTCGATCGCCAGTATTTCCTTGGCCGTGTCGACCATCTTGTCGGGCTTCCCGAGTTGCTGGTAGGTGGGAAGGAAGATCTGCAACCGGTCCAACTTGAAGTCGGAGTCCGGATATTTTTCTCTCCAGGTGTTCAGCAATGCCAGTTTTTTGGTGGCGTCGGTTTCTTTGGTGACAGAATCGTAGAGGGTGTACTCCTGCTGATCCTTGTAATTCTTCTTCTTCTCGGCCGGCGCCGCTTGGCCGCTCTGCGCCGGCTGGCTGTTCTGGGCCGAGCCAAGCACGGCGCCCGCTAGAGCGATAACCGTAATCCCCGTTAGCCTTCGTAAGAATTGCTGCACTTCCTGCCTCCTGCCGATGTCCCTAAAGTTTGATCCGTGGGCCTGCTGAGCCGACTTCGTTCGCCGAACCGGTGCTGCCCGCCGTCACGTCCGCATCGGCGGGTATTTGGGGAGTATAAACCGAACGACATGCGCGGCGCAACATATTCGACGCCATCCGGGGCCACTGAGTTCCGAATTCAGAATCATAGCAGATAGTACTGTGCGGGTGGGGCAGACGATCGGTTTACGATAGAGCACAAGAAAGCGATGGCGGCGCACGGCGCCACCCTACCTGATGATAGAATGCGCCAATCCATGCGCTTCCTGGATCTGGCGGTCATTCTCGCCTATCTGATCGCGGTCACCTGGTTCGGGGCGCGATTCCGGAAAGCCCAGTCGAGCCTCGGCGATTATTTTCTGGGAGGCCGCCACGCGCCCTGGTGGGCCATCTGCCTGTCGATCGTTTCGGCCGAGACCAGCACGCTGACCATCGTAGGCACGCCCGGTCTTTCGTTCGCCGGGAACCTCGGCTTCCTGCAGTTGATCTTCGGATATCTGCTCGGCCGCGTGGCGGTTTCGCTGCTGTTTCTGCCCCAATATTTCCGCGGCGAGATGTTCACCGCCTACGAATTGATGCGGCGCCGCTTTGGAGAGCGAATCCGCCGGTTGACGGCATCCATATTTTTGGTCACCCGCGCCCTGGCCGAAGGCGTGCGGGTATTCGCCATTTCGCTGGTCGTCTCCGTGGTGCTGGGAACGGGCGAAGCCGCCTCCATCGTCCTGATCGTATGCCTGACGCTGTTTTACACATTCGAGGGCGGCATGACCGCGGTGATCTGGACCGACGTGGCCCAAATGTGTTTGTACGTGGCCGGGGCGATCGTCAGCCTCTGCGTGATCCTGGCCAAGATCCCAGGCGGTTGGACGCACGTGGCAGCGGTGGCTGGTGCGGCCGGCAAGCTGCAGGTTTTCGATTTCCAATTCTCGCCTACGATGCACTTCCTCTCCCAGAAATATTCTTTCTGGGCTGGCCTGGTGGGCGGCTGCTTCCTCACTATGGCCAGCCACGGCACCGATCAGCTCATCGTGCAGCGCCTGCTGAGCGCGCGCAACGAGGCCGAGAGCCGCCGCGCGCTGCTGGGGAGCTGGCTGTTGATATTCTTCCAATTCAGCCTCTTTCTGGCCATCGGCGTGGCGCTGTTCGTTTACTACCAGGATGCGCATTTGATCAAACCGGGCGAACTGGACCGACTTTACCCCGAATTCGTCTGGCGCCATCTGCCGGTGGGAGTGGCCGGCCTAGTGACGGCGGCGATCCTGGCCGCCGCGATGGCCAATTTGAGCGCCGCGTTGAACGCGCTGGCATCCACCACGGTGATCGATTTCGCGCCACTGATGAGAAGCGGCGGGGGGGGGCGTGCCGGCGCCACGGGATCGGTCAAGCTGGCGCGCACGATGACGGTAGTTTGGGGCATCGTCCTGGTCGCTATCGGCATGGTTGCCCGCCATTGGGGATCCGTGCTGGAGTCGGGCCTCTCGATCGCATCGGTGACGCTGGGGCTGCTCCTAGGTGTGTTTCTGCTCGGAGTGCTCACCCGGCGCGTGCGCGAATGGGCCGCCATGGCGGGAGTGGTGGCTGGGCTGGCCGCGACACTTTTTGTAAGATACAGTACACCTATAGCCTGGACATGGTGGGTACTAATCGGCTCGACAGTCACGTTCGCCACGGGTTATGGAGCGTCTTTTTTCCAGGCGGCCACTCGCGAGGTTCCCTATGAATGAATCAAAAGTAATAGAACTTCGCCGGGATCTGGGGCTATGGGGCGCCATCTCCATCGTGGTTGGGACGGTAATTGGAAGCGGCATCTTCCTGGTACCGCGCGCCATGGTACTGCGGGTGGGCTCGCCGTCGATGGTTTTTGCAGTGTGGGTATTTGGCGGCCTGTTGTCACTGTGCGGGGCGCTAAGTTACGCCGAGCTGGCGGCCGCCATGCCGGAAGCCGGCGGAGAGTATGTCTACTTACGGGAAGCCTACGGCCCACTCTGGGGCTTTCTGTACGGTTGGACACAAATGTGGGTCGCTAAGAGCGGGTCTATCGCTACCCTGGCCACTGCCTTCTTCTATTACCTGACGAATTTCTTTCCCTTGCTCGATGGCGTCTTCTACACCGTGCCCTTGCCGCTCGGAGCGCACGGCGCGCCGCTCGACCTGCGTTACGGACAACTGCTGGCCATGGCTCTGATTCTGTTTCTCGCCGGGGTCAATTATTTTGGAGTGAAGTTAGGGGGCGAGGTACAGATTATAGTGACGATTGTAAAGGTTTTGTTAATCGCCTTTATCGTGGTGGCCGGCCTGGGCTTCGGCAAGGCGCACGCGCCGGACGCCGTGTCCGCGCAGCACCCGCTCACCATCGCCGGGTTCTTCGCCGCGCTGGTGGCGGCCCTGTGGGCATACGATGGCTGGAACAACGTGAGCATGGTGGCTTCCGAGATACGCCGGCCGCAGCGCAGCCTGCCGCTGGCGCTGATCGGAGGCACGCTGGCGGTGATCGCCATCTACCTGGCCGCCAATGCCGCCTATTTCCACGTACTCTCCGCGCAGCAGGTTGGCGCGAGCGAGCGAGTCGCGGCGGAGATGATGCGGCGGGTGGTGGGCGGCTGGGGAGGCAACGCGGTTTCCATTGCCGCCATGATCAGCATCTTCGCGGCGCTCAACGGCTCCATTCTGACCGGCGCGCGGGTGCCCTACGCCATGGCGCGCGACCGGCGCTTTTTCGCATCGGTCGCCAAGGTCAATGCCGCCTATCACACGCCGGGGGTTTCCATCTTGGCTCTCAGTGCGTGGTCCGCGCTGCTGGTCCTATCGGGGCGCTACGAACAACTTTTTACGTATGTCATCTTCGCCAGTTGGATTCTGTATGGCATGACCACGGCGGCGGTGATAGTGCTAAGGTGTAAGCGGCCCGACCTTCCGCGGCCCTACAAGACACTAGCATATCCCGTACTTCCGGTACTTTTCGTGCTTGTTGCTATGTTACTAGTACTTTCGACCCTATTCGACTCTCCGCGCGAATCGCTGCTTGGATTAGGTTTCATCTTGCTCGGACTGCCCTTTTATTTTTATTGGAACCGCAAGCGCGGTGAGGTATCCATCGGTTCTATTGGTTCTACAACTTTTTGAGCTTCGTTTTGATACAAATGCGACCGAATGCCCACTTGCTATTCGCCGCACATTACGTTAAAAAAGATGTGAAGCCGGGTTACGGCACCCTTGTTCCGTCCATCCGGCAGCTAGCTAGAATCTACAAAGGCACGAAGTTCGTGGGGAGAGTTGAATGGACGTCGCAAAGATTCTCGTGGAATTACGCCAAGAACGGGAGCAAATCGAAGAAGCAATTCTGAGCCTGGAACGCCTGGCCCGCGGCCGCGGACGGAGACGCGGCCGGCCGCCGTCCTGGATGGCCGAGATTACGGCCAAACGGCGCGGCCGCCCGCCCGGTAGCAAGAATAAGAACACTCCGAAGTCAGTCGGCGCCACCACCATCGGGTGACTGCGCCGCCATTACGTATCACTGGCCCGGGAAGGCGGCTTACCTGTCTTCCCGGATCTTTTGCGACTGGCTGCGAATCCACCCTAAGAATTCCGGCCTGCTCCCCCCTATGTTCCGCCTTCCCCCTACAACGTTTGCGGCGCTTCCCCCACTTTCACGGCTACGCGATGTGTGCGTCCGTTCCGGTAAACCGTGAGATCCAGCACATCCCCCACTCGCTTCCGGTTCAAGACGCGCTGCAACGAGTCGGTAGTTTCTACTGGATGGCCGTCCACCGCGATAATGAAATCGCCTCCGATGCCAATCTGATAAATGCCCGCGATGGCCCGGCGCGTGGAACCGCGCAAGCCGGCTTCCGCGGCCGGCGATCCCCCTTCCACTTGCTGGATCAGCAAACCGCCCTCGTTGGGCAACCCCAGGTCGTCCGCGGCATCGCCGGAAATGTAGATGGTATGAATCCCCAGGTAGGGCCGGGTCACACGTCCCTTCGCCTGAAATTCGTCCAGCATGGCTTTGGCGCGGTTGATGGGCAGCGCGAAGCCGATGCCGATGTTTCCCTGCGGCCCGTAGATCGCCGTGTTGATGCCGATCACGGCGCCGTGCGAGTCCAGCAAGGGTCCGCCGCTGTTGCCGGGATTGATGGCCGCGTCGGTCTGGATCATGTCCTCCAGGCGGCGTCCTTCCTGCGGCTGCAAACTGCGCCCCAGGGCGCTGACGATGCCGGTAGTCAACGTGCCTCCAAGTCCAAATGGATTGCCGATAGCCAGCACTTTCTGCCCCACCTGCAGGCCATCGGAATCGCCCAGCTTCAGAAACGGCAGCGCGTGCTCGGCTTGTATTTTCACCAGCGCCAGGTCGTTGCGCGGGTCCGTGCCCAGCACCCTGGCCTTGTATTGCTTCTTGTCGCCCGCCAACGTCACGGTCAACTGTGCGCTGCCGGTGACCACGTGATTGTTGGTCAAGATCAGCCCGTCGGGCTTCACTACAAAGCCCGACCCGGTGCCTTCCGATGGAATTACCTGGAAGAAAAAATCCTCGTGGTAAACGACGCTGGTGATATTGGCCGCGGCCGGGCGGGCCAGTTTGTAGATATCGATGTTGTTGTTCTCGTCGGCGGTTAGGCCCGCCGAGTGCGCCGTGTCCGGCGCGGTCCACAGACGTCCAGTTTGGCCGATCGGCTGCAGTAGCCGGCCGGGATTCCAGCGCGCCACCGAAGTCAAATACCAGAAGCCGCCCACCAGCACGGCGGCCCAAATGAAAGGTCGCATTCTCATGATTGCTCCAATCTCCGCAACGATTCGTAGACCGCGCGCGCCTGGCGCACGGTTTCCTCTTTTGTGGCGGAAGTATCTATGATGAAATCCGCGAATTTGAGCTTCTCCGCGAGGGGCATTTGGCGGCTGAGGCGCGCCAGCACTTCCTCCCTTGCCGCGCCGTCGCGTTTCATGGACCGTTGCACTTGGCGTTCCACGTCGCAAGTTACCACGATCAGCTTATCGAACCGCTGGTGGCTGCCGGTCTCGATCAGGATGGCAGCCTCCACTACGGCGATGCCATGCGGGTCGGCGGCGGCCACGCGGGCCAGCCATTCCTCTTCCCGCCGCATGACCGGGGGATGTACGAAGCTGTTGAGCAGCGCCAGGCGCTCGGGCCGGCCGAAGACCTGCGCGGCCAAGGCGCGCCGGTCGATTTCCCCGGCTTCGCCCAGGACGCCGGCGCCAAATTCGCGCACTACCGGCGCGTACGCTTCACCGCCCGGCAGCAGTACCTCATGGCCTAGTTGATCTGCCTGCAGCACATGGCAACCCAACTCCGCCAGCGCCTCGCCCACAAAGCTCTTGCCGCAAGCCAGCCCGCCGGTGAGCCCCACTCTCAGCACAATCCTAATGATAGCGGCTTGCGGGTGCGGTCCGGGTTGCCGGGCGGCGGGCGCGGGCAAGGACGCCCAGCACCGGGTAAGTGGGTCAGTTTGCAGGCCGCCTTTTTAGTGGCCAGAGACGGCTGAAAACCGGCTGCGGGCAGAATTGCCCGCCCCACAAGCAAGCTCTCTCCCGCCGGCCCCCACTTAGCGGCGGATATGTATTTAACAGATTCTAACGAAAGAGAGCGTTGCCTCCGCCAAGTGCCGCTCGTTAACCTCACCTTGCGAGGTGGTGCTCGCGTACACTTCCGTGGACCGCTGGAGAGAAAATGGCAATGATGATTAAGCGGGCCGTAGCCGCCGTCTTGTTGAGCGTTTCGGTCGTGGGCGCGCTGACGGCCGCGGACGTCCAGGGCACCATCGTCATCAAGCGCAAGCTCACCAAGCGGCGGGTCACCGCGCCAGCCAGCGCTTATGAGCGGGGCGTTACCGTGGAGTTGGGCGCCGCGCGCGAAACGGATTTTCTGTCCTTCGAGCGTTCCCGCGTGGCCATCTACCTGGAAGGGCAATTCCAAACACAGCCCGCCACCGCGGTCCTGGAGCAGAAGAACCGCCAGTTTGTTACGGATACGCTGGTGGTGCCGGCGGGATCCACGGTTTCCTTCCCTAATAGGGACCCCATCTTTCACAATGTGTTCTCGTTGTCGAAGCCCAAGACGTTCGACCTCGGCAACTACCCGAAGGATCACACGCGCACGGTGAGTTTCGATAGGCCGGGGGTGGTCTTCGTGAACTGCCGTCTGCATCCGAATATGTCCGCCGCCATCGTGGTCGCCCCCAACCAATGGTGCACCAAGGCGGACGCCGCGGGGCGCTTCGCGCTTCCGGACGTGCCTCCCGGCAGCTATACCATCGTGGCCTGGCACCGCGCCGCCGGATTCTTCCGGCAGCCCGTGAAGGTGGGCACGGATCGCGCGAGTCCAGTCGAGTTTATCATTCCTCTCGACGAAAACGGCGACGCGAAAGTGGTGGCGCAAAGGTAGCCGATGCGTTTCGCCACGCGGACCTTTCTGTGGTCGTTCATCCCCTTCGTGGTCCTCTTGCTGGGGAGCTTTTGGGCTATTCAGAAGCTGGTGGAGCATACCGTGCGCGACGGTTTGCGCACTTCCCTGCGCCAGACGCATGTGTCGGTGGCGCGCGTGCGCGCCACCAGTGAACTGCAGAACAGCCGCTTTCTGGAAATCCTGGGGGAGAACGCCGCCCTCAAGGCGGGGTTGCAATTGCTGCTGGCGGCGCCGCACAGCGAAGATGCCCGCCGCACGGTGGAGGACCAACTGCGCGAGATCTGCGCGAAGTTAGGATTCGATTTTCTGCTGGTTTCGAATCCCGATGGCGCGGCGCTGGCGGGAGTGATGCGGGTCGGCGAACAGTTGGTGGGCATGGATGTCGCCCGCCTGCGGCCCCCGCATCGGGGATTTACGACGGTTGGCGAACGATCCTATCAGGTGGTTTCCACGCCCATCGATCAGGGCGACGAGAACATCGGCATCCTTTCGGTGGGCGAGCCTTTCGATTTTTCCACTTTCACCACCCCGGCCGTACTGGCGCACCGCGGCAAGGTATTGAAATCCAGCATTCCGGGAATTCCGCTGGAGGAAGTCGAAGCCGCGCTGAAACCTTGCAAGGAGCGGACGGAGTGCGAAGTGCGCCTGCGCGGCGAGGCCTATATCTCGCTGCCCATGGATAGTATCTCGTTCGGCGAGGGCTACGTGCTGCGCAGCCTGCAGAGCATCGACGCCGCCAGCGGTCCGGTGCAGGGCATTCTGCGCAACGTATTCGGGATCGCCGGGTTGGGCGCGCTCCTGGCCACCGCCATCGTCACCATTCTCTCGTCGCAGTCCATCGTGCGGCCCATTCGCGGCGTGGTGGCGCACCTAAAGGAAAGCGAGGGCACCGGATTGTTGCCCGAGTTCCGCGCCAAGCCCGCCCGCATACAGGAGATCCGCGAGCTGGCCGAGAGCTTCAACCGGGCCGCGTCCGCTATCCGCGAAGCGCGCTCGAACCTGCACCGCGCTTATGTGGAATTCGTCGGGTCGCTGGCCAGCGCGCTGGACGCCCGCGACCGCTATACGGCCGGCCACAGCCGCCGCGTCAGCGAACTGGCTTGCGCCGTGGCGCGATCCATGAACATGGCTCCGCACGAGCTTGAAGTGATTCGCATTGGCGCGCTGTTGCACGACATCGGCAAGATCGGCATCGTCGACAGCGTGCTGCAGAACCCCGGCAAGCTGACCAATGAAGAGTTCGCGCTGATCCAGCAGCACCCCACCATCGGCCGACGGATTCTGGAAGGCGTGCATGGATTCCAGGATTATCTTTCCATCGTGGAACTGCACCACGAGAACTGGAACGGCACCGGCTACCCGTGGGGCCTGCGCGGCGACGCCACCCCCTTGGGCGCGCGCATCGTGCATGTGGCCGACGCTTATGACGCCATGACCTCGGACCGCCCATACCGCCGCGGCATGAGCCTGGAACAGGCTATCCGCGTGTTGCGGCAATATGCCGGAACGCAGTTCGATCCCGCCATCGTGCCGGTGTTCGCCGGCGTGATGGCATTTAACCAGCAAACGGAGTCCGCCAATGGGGGACCCGGACGCGTGCATCTGCTGCCGCACGCCGTGAACGACGCGCATGAAGCATAAGCACCGCATAAACGCCATATGAAGCCGGCCCTGTATCTCGCCTGCGTGCTGCCCATGGGAGTCCTGGCGCAAGACGCCGACTCGGGATTCGATCTCCGCACCAGCATCGGTACTGGCGCATTTTACACGCCGCAGCTCACCGCCCCGCCCCGCGATGGCACGCCGGTCGCCGCCGGATTCCGGCTCATGCTGTATCCCACCTGGAAGCTGAGCAAACACTGGACCGTCTCCGGTGCGGTGGACACGCACTCGCGTCCGTACGCCTATGAAGAGTTTTCCACCCAGGGTTACGGGGTCAAAACGAACGTTTTGCAGGCTTACTTGAGCTACTCCCAGGTCTGGAATGGCGGTTCGGTGATGGTTCGCATGGGCCAGCTATCCACAGCCTTCGGTTCGTTTCTGCTGCGGTATGACGACGCCGATAATCCGCTCATCGATGTCCCCATCGCCTACGGCTACTACTACGACCCTGTTTCGATCCTGGGCCACGCCGGTGCGCAAGCGGACGTCAATGTGGGCAAGCTGGACATGCGCGCGCAGTTCACGAGCTCGTCCCCCGCGAACCCGCGCGGCATTTTCGACCGCGATCAGTACGGCAATTGGGCCGGCGGTGCGGGGTATACTATCCGGCAAGGCCTGCGCGTGGGCGTATCTTCCTTTCACGGCCCGTATCTGGATCGCCAGTATGAATTCTTCTTCCCGGGCGAAGCGCCGCCGCGCGATTTGCCTGCCACCGCACTGGGCGCCGATGCGCAATGGGGCCGCGGCCCATGGAATGCGTACGGCGAGTGGCAGTGGTTTCAGTTCGACTATCATGTCGTTCCGACGGTCCGCGAGCGCACCGGGTACGGCGAAGTCCGCCGCGTGCTGACGCCGCGCTGGTACCTCGCCGCGCGCCTGGGCTACATTCGCGCCAACGCCTTCACCGGCTACAACGAATATGAATTCGTGGCGGGCTTTCGTCCCGACCGCTATCAACTTGTGAAGATCGGCTACGAGATCCAGCAAGGCCCGCAGTTTCAGGGCGCCCAGGGGAACACGCTGGGCGTACAGCTTGTCACATCTTTCCGCGCTATCTCCATCGCCCGCGACTGAATCTCACGGCCGCGCATCCGTCCCACTGTTAAATCCGTCCGTGAACACGTAGATCTTACATAGATCTTACAGGTGTGAACATATGACTGCGTTAGACTGATGACGAGAGCGGATAAGAGCGGATATATTTGTTATGAGACTTCCAATAAGCGCGTTTTGGCTGTGCCTGCTCCTGGCCATCATGTCGCCCATCGGCTCAGTTGCGGGCGGGTCCGACCTCGCCTTCAACCCGGGCACCGTGAATTTAACGGCCGTGGTGGGCACCGAGACGGCCTCAGTGGACGTCCGTGTCACCAATGTGAGCGGAAAAACCATCACAATCGGCGGTATCACCCAAGAAGGCGGCGCCGGATTCAGCGAAATCGACAACTGCGTCGCCAGAGAACTTCGGGCGGGTGCGAGTTGCACGATGAAGGTCTCCTTCACCCCCTTAGCCGCCGGTGGACACGACCACATCACGAACGCCATATTCGGATTCGACGTGGCGGGTACCCAAGTGGCTTACCTGGATGCGCATGGCCAAGCGATTTAGCGGGCATAGACAATTCGTATTCGCGCTGGCTGCCATTCTCACGATGACGGCCGCCGCGCAAACACCCGGTTTTCAAGGGCTGGGCCAGATGCCCGGCGCCGCGTTTGCCGGCGGCACCTTCAGCACCGGCATCTCCGGCGACGGTTCGACTATCATGGGCTACGGGTGGGTCTGCGCCGGCGGGCAGAGTAAATGCAACTCTACGGATACCGTGCAGGCCTACCGCTGGACCGTCGCCGGCGGATACGAAATTCTGGGAAGCCCCGGAAACAGCGCTTTCTTCGGCGCGGGCGCCGTCTCGTACAACGGTTTGGCCATCGCCGGGGACACCCCATCGGAGACACCTTTGATGCCTTCCGCTGGACGGCCGCCCGCGGCATGATGCAGATTCCCATGGGCATCGCCAGCGCGATCACCGCCGACGGAACCATGGTGGCGGGCGGCGACCAGTGGTGGAAGACGTCGGGGCAGACCGGAACCTTCGGCCCCTTTCCAGGCGAGCAAAATCAAACCCAGGCGTACGGCCTCTCCGGGACCGGGGAGTCTCCCGTGGCGGTGGGTGCGGCTATCAAGGGTTCCGACGACAACGGGGCCACCTTTCATGCGTTTTCATGGACGCCCGCCGGCGGCTTGCGGGACCTGGGCGTCACCACGGGTACCCAGAGCATCGCGATGGCTATCTCCGCCAACGGCTTGGTGATCGTCGGCGAGGCCACGGACCCAAATGGCTATTATCGGGCGTTTCGCTGGACCGCCGCCACCGGCATGCGGGATCTGGGCACTCTCGGCGGACCGGAGAGCTACTCCTTGGCGGTAAATTCGGATGGCACCGTAATCGTGGGCAATTCGCTCATCACTGGCGACAGCGGTTCCGGCGTGGGCTTCGTTTGGACGGCTAAAACGGGAATGCGGAACCTCCAGACGGTGCTGCAGGCAGCCGGCGTCCACACGGCCGGCAAATGGGTCTCTCTCGTTGAATTGGATGGCGTCTCGGCGGACGGCACGGTCATGGCCGGGTACGGCATAAGTCCCAAAACGAAAGCGCTTCCATTCGGGAATTGGGAGCCGTTTCGCGTAGTCCTTCCGGTTCCATAATACGGTCGGACGGCCTGCTCCGGCCATGGACGTGCGCGTACAGTGGCGCTCCACCTGCACCCCTACTGGCGGACATGCCGAGGCCAGAAAAGGAACGCCGTCAGAACGTCCGCTTCCCGATGACCCTACGTGTGCGCTATAGCTTTGCGAAGGGCTCCGGTTGGGGACGCATCGTGAATATCGGCAGCGGTGGCGCCCTTTTCACCATCGACCAGCCCGTCAAACAGGGGCAACGCGTGGAATTATATATCGGCTGGCCCGTCCTGTTGCATGAAAAAGTACACTTGAATCTGATTGCCGAGGGCCGCATAGTGCGCGCCGGGGAGGGCCTCGCGGCGGTCAAGTTCGAGCGCTGTAGCTTCCGGACCGCCAGTTCCGCGTTTCGCCGGCAGGCCCTATTGCCGCCGCCCGCCAGCGGGGCGGAGTCTCATTGCTGAGAGGCCGCCACAAACCGGTATCCCACGCCGCGCACCGTGAGCAGGTGCCGCGGATGCGTGGGATCGTCTTCGATATAACGCCGCAGCCGCACGATGAAATTGTCGATGGCGCGCGTATCGGTGTCTTCGTGCAGCCCCCACACCTCTTCCAGCATGGCCTTCCGCGAGACGGGTTTGCCCTCGTGCCGGATCAGGTAGCGCAACACGTTGGCCTCCATCAAGGTCAGCGGAAATATCTGGTCGCCGACGTGCAGCTCCAACCGGTCGAAATACATCGTCTTGCCGCCGAAGCTGAACGTCTCGTCCAGCCCCGCGGGCGGCCCAGCCAGCGGCTCCGCCACATGATTCATCGACGCGCGCAGCCACTCGCGGCGCCGCAGCAGGCCGCTGATCCGGGCAATCAGAATCGCCAGCTCGAACGGTTTGGGAAGGTAGTCGTCGGCACCCGCCGCGAAGCCCTTGAGGACATCGTCGGGGTGGCCGCGCGCCGTCAACATCAGGGTGGGCACGAACTGCCCGCTATGCCGCATTGCGGACATCACCGCGAAGCCATCCATGCCCGGCAGCATCACGTCCAGAATGACCACGTCGAAGGGCGGCAATTCGGGCCGCAGCGCCTCTAGCGCCGCCTCCCCGGTATCCACGACTTGCACCTGGTAGCCTTCCGCCTCCAGGTTGAAGCGCAGCCCTTCGGCCAGGTGCTGCTCGTCTTCCACCACCAGAATCCGGCTCATTTCACTATTGGAAGTTGCAATACGAACGTGGCCCCGTGCCCCGGCCCGTCGCTCTCCGCCCAAGCGCGGCCACCGTGCCGCTTAGCCACCGACCGCACGATGTACAGGCCCAGGCCCGTTCCCTTCACGCGCGTCGCCAACGCACCGGGAACGCGGTAGAAGCGCTTGAAGATCCGCTTCAACTCGGTTTTCTCGATGCCCGGCCCATGGTCGGTCACGCGCAGCGCCACATACTTCGCGTTGACCTGCGCAGTCTCCACGGTCACCTTCACATCGCTTCCTGAAAACTTCACCGCATTGTCGATGAGGTTCGAAACCGCCGCCCGCACTTCCTCCGCATCGCCCACGACGGTGACCGGCGGACCGGGACGGTACTCCAGCGCTCCCGGCGCAACCTTATGCAGCGTCCGCACCCGCGCGACGCACTGCTCGACCACTCCGCCCAGATCGATGCGCGACAGGTTCAGCCGCCGGCTGGATGCGCCGATGCGCCCCGTGCGCAGCACCTGCTCGATGGTCCCCAGCAGCCGTTCGCTGTCGTCCACCATAATGCGATAGAATTCCAGGCGCTTGGCGTCGTCCACCGCGCGCGTCTGCAGCGTTTCCAGATATAGCCGGATGGAAGCGATGGGGGTCTTCAACTCGTGTGTGACGGCGTTGATGAAGGCGTCGTGCTGCGCGTTGCGCCGGATCTCGCGCACCAGGAAAATCGTGTTCAGCACCACGCCGCTGATAATTGCCGCCATCAGCAGGGCGCCTAAAACCAGCAGGATGCCGTGCCGCCAGTTCAACAGCACCCAGCCGACGTACAGCAGGATGATGACGCAGATCAGGCCGGCGCCCAGCGCGATGAAGAAAGCGATCGACTTCTGCCGTCCGGCGACTATCACATCTTCAGCTTAACTTGGCGCGGGCGAGTGATGCCGGCCTTAACTCCGTCCGCATCCGCATGTTGAGATTCTGTCTCTCAACATAGGACGTGCCGACTCGTCTATCGGCCGCCACTGACCGATTTCGCGGAGGTTCCATCCGCCTCCTTGCCGCGCTGCGTTTTGTCCCAATCGCAATCTGCGCGATAATAGATTCGTGTACATACCTCGCGGAGTCGCGTAGCGCGGCGCCCTCGACGCAGCCATAGCCGACATAGTGGGCGCGCTTGGACCGGATGTGGTCCACGTGCGCTATACGCTTGGCCAGGATTGGACCGGCGACGACGCGATCTTCTTTCGGGTCCTGCTTGCGGACCGCGCCAGCAAGGGAAATCGCCTGTTCCCCGCCACCAGGCGCGTTAGGGATCGAATCCTGCAGACACTCGATCCCGTCGCGCAATGGGGACTGCTTCCTTATTTCGAGTTCAGGAGCCAATCCGAACAGGCTGCTCTGAAAGATGTAGCCTGGGCGTGAGCGATGGCCTTCGCCGACGATTTACTGGAACAAGCCCGGCATCTGGCTAATCGCGAACGCAAAGAGCCACGCCAAGCAAGCCTGCGGCGCGCGGTTTCGACCGCCTACTACGCGCTGTTTCATCTCCTCATTGCCGAGGCGACGCTGAACTGGAAGCGGGTCGAATATCGCGACGCACTCGCCCACGTCTTCGAGCACGGAAAGATGAAGAGCGCGTGCCGAAAGAAGATGGGAGAGTTAGCCGCATACTATAAGACGAACCGGCGGGCCGGTTCCGAGTTGACTGTTGCCCAGCACGTGTACAGGGTCGCGGAGGCTTTCGTGGAGGCGCAGAATAGCCGGCATGCAGCGGACTACGACAATTCCCGCGCGTGGACGCGCACTACCGTCAAGGCCGAGATTGAGTCCGTCGCCGACGCCTTCGAAAGCTGGCGCGCCATACGAAATGAGAGCGTTGCCCAGGCTTTTCTTGTCTCGCTGTTCGGTGGTAAGGAACCCGGCAAGGAACAATGACCCTTCGGAGTCACCACCTCACCGCGCGTCGATCTTGACCACGAAATACGTGATCTGCCTGCCGCTCTCCACCAGCATCTGGTGCCAGCCGACGTACAGCAGGATGATGACACAGATCAGGCCGGCGCCCAGCGCGATGAAGAAGGCGATCGACTTCTGCCGTCCGGCGACTATCACAACTCCAGCTTAATATGCGGGCGCATGCCAGAGTACGCGCGACACACCAACGCCCCCAGGCTGCGGGCTTACTGGAGAAGGAAGCCGTGAGCCGCACCGCTCGCGTCAACGAAGTATCCCGCGATTGCCCCGGCGTTGTTTATGCTTGCGGCGAAGGTGCCCTGGCCCGCGTTTTCGCCCGCACCGGGAGCCTTGAATGTGGTTATGGCGCCACTGAGGGCGCGCACGAAGCCGTGGCTCCCGTTCTTGGCTCCAATGCAGTACCCCGTGATGGTCCCCGCCGTATTGACGCTTACGGCGAAGGTGCCCTGGCCATCGCCGGCGCCCGCACCGGGAGCATCGAACGTGGTTATGGCCCCACTGGCAGTGCGTACGAAACCGTGATGCGCGAGGCTCGCGTCCACGTAATATCCCGCGATGGTTCCCGCCGCGTTGATGCTCCAGGCCAGGGTTCCCTCTAGGTCGCCCGTGCCTGCGCCGGGGGCATCGAACGTGGTTATTGTGCCATCGGCGGCGCGCACGAAGCCGTGAAACACATCCCTCGAGTCTACGTAGTATCCCGCGACAGCCCCCGCGGCGCTAATGCTTTGGGGGAAGGTTCCTTGCGGCTTGGCAGTGCCCGCGCCGGGGGCATCGAACGATGTGAAGGCGCCGCCGGCAGAGCGCACGAATCCGTGAGCCGCGATGTTCGCATCGATGTAGTATCCCGCGAGGTCCCCCTCGGTGTTGATGCTCAACGAGTATGTTCCCTGAGCCGGGGCGGACGGGCCAGTGCCTGCGCCCGGGGCGGAGAACGCGGTGAGGGTACCATCGGTTTCGAGCACTAAGCCGAAGGCCAGAAGAACGGGGCTTCCCTCTTCCGGGTATACGTAGTTCAAATAATATCCCGTAAGCGCCCCCGCAGCATTGAGGGCCGATGCGTAGGTACCGATGGTGTCGTTTCCGCCTCGCGCAACAAAATCCGTTATGGCGCCATCGGTAGCGCGCACGAAGCCGTATACGTTAAGTGGTGAGGGGGCCGCGCCATTGTACGTTCCAGCGATAACGCCGGCCGCGTTAATGCCGGTGGGCGTGGTGCCTTGGCCCGCGGCGGTTCCCGCGCCAGGGGCGTCGAACGTGGTGAAGGTGGGCTTGGCGCTGTCCCGGGCCCCCGCCGTTTCCCGCTGCTGCGCGGGCATCCCCGCGGCAAGAACAAAGCAGAGACAGAAAACAGCCCTTCCGAGAGCACCGCTCCCGCCGGAACGCGGCCGCGATTCCAAACGATGCGAGGCTGAAATCTTTTTCTTCATTCCCTTTTCCTCCTTGATCCCGACCGGACTCTGTAATCATCCCACGTCATTATACATCGGTAGGATGAGATCGCACTATCGTCGGCGCCCAGCGCGACGAAGAACGCGATCAATTTCTGCCGCCCGGCGATTACCACAGCCCCAGCCTACATGATGTGCCGCGGCGCACGCTCTCAGCGTCGGCTTAGCATCGCCTTCCGCATCTCCCGTTTCCCTCATTTGTTCAAAATCAGTCCTTTTGCACCCACCGATATTACATCATTCCATAGTGGCGCACCGTTGAAAACGCATCGTGGGACGGCCAGTCCTGGCCGCAGGCCGTCTTTAAACGGCCAGAGCCGGCTGAAACACAAGAACCAGTTTTTGCGCGAGCCGGCTGGGCAAGATAATAGGACCTTTATGCCCTATTATCTCTGAAGGCAGGTTCGAATCATCAGTCGCAGCCGGCTTTCCGCCGGCGCCGGCCGCCTAAAAGGCGGCTGCGGGCAGAATTGCCCGCCCTACCTTACCTGGAATCGATCTTGACCACGAAATACGTGATCTGCCTGCCGCTCTCCACCAGCATCTGGTGCGCCGTCTTGATCGGAATATGCACTACGTCGCCCGCGGCCAGCGCCATCTTCTCGCCGCCGCGGATGGATGGTCCGCGCACCTCATGGGGCGCGGTGGTCCGCGGATCCACTACCGTTCCGCCCACCACCAGCGTGGCCTCGCCGCTCTCGATCACCATCACGTCGTTCTGGGTCTCGTGCAGTTCCGCCTCGCCGTTGCCTTCCCGATGCGCCACCAGGAAGCCGTGGTTTCCATAACCCGCCAGTGGTTGCGTAGCCACCTTTTGCGCATTCATCTTGGGCCCCAGCGTCTTTGCGAAGCCCTGCAGTTCGCCGCCGGTCCAATGCCCAACGCCCTCTGGCAAGCCGGCCGGCAGTGCGGCTGCCGCCACGATTAACGCAATTGCGAATGTTCTCATTGCTCCTCCTGTCCAAAGCCTATCCCACTGATGCAGATTACGCTCATGGCGGTCCGATCGAACTTTAACCGCACCGTTGTCAGCTTGGTTGGATCGATGCCCTGAAACGCCCCGAGCCGGACGCGCACCGTCTGCAACACCGGCTCCCAATCTTTTTCGTACGCCCAGTTCTCGATCGGATCCAGCTTGGTGAACTTCTCTTTCAGCGGCGGCGGAACCGCAGCGAATCGGCTCACGGGCGCGCCGGCCGTGACGCCATCGCTCGACACCAGCTCGATGGTGAAGTCCGGCGACTCGCGTTCCTTTCCGGATTCGTCCGCTGCATTGGACTTATCATCCTTTTGCTTGCCCGGCTTTTCACCAGGCAAAGGCGCGTCCTCGTCCAGCGCCGCCAGCGAGATCTCAATCGTGGATTTCTTCCCCAATTGCCACTTGGCCGCCGCGCCCTCGGGCAACGTCACTGTATACGAAGCCGCCGGCGCTCCTTTGGCCCGGTCCCATCCCAGAAACACGCCGTTATAATCGCGATCCCCGCCCCGCCATGGGATGCGCCCCTCGCGCCAGATGGATAGCTTCTCACCCGCGATGCGTCCGCCCGCCGCCGTGGTGGTGGTGATATCGGCATCCTCCTGATAGGAAGCCAGCGGCACATATGAGGCAGCCTGGAAGCGATTCACGTAGATCGTGTGCGGCAGCCACGCGCGCCCTACCCGCCAATCCTGGAATAACGGCAAATACTCGCGCCGTCCCTTCAGCGTGGCTTCCAAGAACGCCGCGATGTATGCCTTCGAGATGCGGCGCTGCTCGTCGCCCGGCATCAGCGGCTTCAGGTTCAGGAACCAGCTCAACGGGGTGCCCGCATCGGTCCGTCCCCATCCCGTGTTGAATTGCCCGTGATTGGCGCGGTACGCGTAGATCTCCGCCTTGAACCAGGGACCGGGCTTGGTAAATCGCACGTGCTCCCACTGCAAGCTGCCCATGAACTCCGAGACATCCCCATCGTGCGCGCCCTGCAGGGTCAAGTAGCTTACATCCTGAATGCGGCGATACTGTCCGGCGGGCTTGTACTGCCCCTCGGCCGGCGCGATCGCCACCACCGCCTGAATCTTAAAGCCATAATCGAAACGAATGTCCGCGTTGTCCGGATAGTATTGCAGCAGGTTGAAAAGCGCCGCCGTGGCCGCAGCCTCGCCGCCCCGCGAATGCCCCATCACCGCGATGTGTTCCATATCCACTTTGCCGCGAAATGGATTGCCCGGCGCCTGGTTCCATTCCCGCCACAGCTTCAGATGCTCCAGCAACATCCAGCCGCGCACCTGCTGCTGCTTGGGCGGATCGTTAAACAGGCCGCTGTTCAGGAAGTTCTCGTCGATGGATGCCAGGATGAAGCCGCGGCTGGCCAGCAACTCGCCCAGGTAGGCATAGCCCGGATCGGAAAACTCCGCCATGTTGTGGTTGCCGTGGACGATCAGCGCCAGCGGAAACGGTCCGTCGCCGTCCGGGTACCATACGCGGGCGTTCAGCGGCAGCTTGTCCATATCGAATCCCCAGTACTTCCGGCGCGCCCATCGCTTCCAGCCTTTAAAATCCTTGAAGAACACGGATGCATCCACCGTGCGGGTCTTGAGGGCCACCGAGGCCCCATATTCAGGACGGCGGATGTCGTTTCCCACGCCGTAGAACAGCTTGTTCACGTGGTGCGGCCCGTTCTCCGCGGGATTCGGCAAATCAAGCTTGGCCGGCATGGAGGCTGCCGGCGGCTCCCAAGTGACGATCTCGTCCATGGAACCCTGGTGCACGAACAACCACACCACCCAGATGTTAGCGGCCACCGCCAGCGTGCATAGCGTGATGTTGACGATCTTCTTGCCGATCGCCGCCTCGCCGAAACGGCCCGCCACGAACGTGGCGATGGCGGCTCCCAAGACGCCTTCCACTAAGCCGACTGCGATCGCCATCCAAATGCCGAGTTGCGGCGGCATCCAGGCCGCCATCACGATGGCGCACGATCCTACGATCATGCCGGTCGCCATGCGCGGCATTTTGCGCGCGATGGTCAGCAGCAGCGCGACCGCCAGAGCGATCAGAGGGATGCAGACCGCGGCAAAGACGGTGGCCAGCCCGAAGTCGAAGGCATAGCCGAATCCGGTCCGGGCATACAACCCCGCGATTACTACGCAGATGGCCGCCGCCGCGAGCGTACCCCAGACTGCGCCGCGGCGGCCTTCCGGACCTGGACGAAGCCGATCCCATTGCCGCACGCACCAGCCGCTCACCGTGCGCCAGAACTGTTTCACCCTATCCATCATGATCGCCAAGGTTAAATTTAACCACGGCGCGCAGCACCCACGACGGCGAGGTGGTGTATACTAATTTGGATCGGAGACTCACGCATGAAAACGAAACGCCTTGGAATTTTAGGAGTGATCGCCATATTGCCCGCATTCGCGCAGGTTTCGAGCGCGCCTTCTTCCATGGAAACACCATCCCCCCGGCAGCACCGGCCGATTCGCGACCGCGTGGACCACGGCGACGGCACCACCACCAGCAGCAACTGGAGCGGTTATGCGGTGCTTGGGACTTCCTTCACCTCGGCCAAGGGCTCCTGGACTGTGCCCCCGGCTACCTGCATCTCGGGCGACCAATACGCGGCGTTCTGGGTGGGCATCGATGGGTACGAAACCAATTCCGACACTGTCGAGCAGACCGGGACGGATTCCGATTGCGACGGGAGAAATCCCAGCTATTACGCTTGGTATGAGTTCTACCCGAAAGGGTCGTTCAACATTGGCAGCCTGACGATCAAGCCGGGCGATGAAATGTCGGCCAGTGTGACCTATAACGGTTCGGAATTCACCATCACAATCGAAGACGTGACCACCGGCAAGTCCTTCACCAAGAGCGAGACAGTAGCGAGCGCGAAGCGGTCGTCGGCGGAATGGATTGCCGAGGCTCCTTCGAGCGAGTTCAGCGTCCTCCCGCTGGCTGATTTCGGCACCGTGCTTTTCGGCAAAGACAGCACCGGCGTCAGCGGCACGAATGAAGCGACCGACAGCTCTACCAGCGGCGACATCGGATCGTTCTCGACGATCGAGCAAATCAACATGGCAAAGAAAAACAAAACCAAGGAAGCCACGACGTCGGGCCTGTCCGGCGACGGAACCAGCTTCTCGGTGCTTTGGATCTCCAAGTAGCGGATTGGCAGCGGTGGGGCAGGCGGTCCCGCCTGCCTCTTCCAATCGGCGGCTATCCGGGATCGTACGGCGAATCGCGAGGATCAAAAATGAGAGAGACCCAGAAACTCACGGCCACCGCCGTAGCCGAAAGGTTTCGGCTCTTCAAACGGCGACGTATTTCGCGGACCGCCGGGCGCGCGGACTTCAATGCCTTCGATAAGATCATGCGGCGGCGGGGCGGAAACCCGCCAAGGGATGGCGACGAAATGCCGCCGCGCAAGCGTCGGCTTTCGCCGGCTCAGTAGTGGTATCGCGCCTGCAAAAACTCTATCCGTGCATCGGAAACCCTGTAGGCCATCCGGTGTTCCTGGGTAATGCGTCTGGACCAACAGCCCGCGAGCAGATATCGCAGCGGCTCGGGTTTGCCCACCCCTACGAATGGATCCCGCAGCGTGGCTTCGACCAGATCGAGAACACGAAGCGCGGTGTTGCTCAGACTTCACCCAGTAGCGGAGATCCTCGCGGAACTCCGGATGAAAGACTGCGTCGCGGCTAGCTGCCCGGGTCAATGTGGATTTCTCGCCGCAACTGTTCCAAGGTTCCCGGCTTGGTCTTCCCAAGTTGCGCGCGCCGCAGCGCGGTCAACAGGCGCTTAGCGTTCCGTGGAGAGCGCAGGAGATGGGCAGTTTCGATTAGACCAGCCAGTTCGCTGGCGGGAACGAGGGCGACATCCTTGGCGCCCTTCCGGCGCACAATCACGATTTCCCGATCCTCGAACACGCGATCCAAAAAGCCTGCAAGATTCTCGCGAAGGCTGGTGTAGCTCGTTTCCATCGCCATGTGGCACCCTATCTGATTGTACGCGATCCCTGTACGCTGCCGGATGTCGAAACCGCGGCGCGCTCTCACACAATCGTAGCGCCGCCATCGACGATAATAGTCTGCCCCGTGATGTACCCCGATGCGGGCGCGGCCAGAAACACGGCGACGCCCTTCAACTCGCCTGCACGCCCCACGCGCGCCATCGGAATGCCGGACTCGATATAGGGCTGCGCGGCTTCCAGCACCTTCTCCGTCATGCGCGATGGGAAGAAGCCCGGTGCGATGGCGTTCACCCGGATGTTGTGCGGCGCCCACTGGGCGGCTAATTCGCGCGTCAAGCCCAACAGCCCGGCTTTGGACGACGCGTATCCGGCATAGTGTATCCCCTGCGGCATGGAGCTTTTCAGCCCGGCAATCGACGCGACGTTGACGATGCGCCCGTACTTGCGCTTGATCATCTCGCGTCCGCACGCTTGCGAGAAGAGGAACGCGCCCGTGAGATTCACGTCCAGCACCTGCTGCCACTTATCGAAAGGCATGGCCTCGGCGGGCGCGCCCCAGGTGACGCCGGCGTTGTTGACCAGGATATCGATCTGGCCATAAGTCGCCAGCGTCTGCTTCACCACGGCCTCGATTTCGGCGGGCTTCGAGACATCGCAGATCGCGCCCTCGCAGCGGAATCCGCGCTGCTTCATGGCATCCACCGTGGGGGTGAGCCATTGTTCGCGGCGCGCCAGCAGCATCAGGGATGCGCCCGCTTCGGCGAGTCCTTCGGCGATTTCCTCGCCGAGGCCGCGGGAGCCTCCGGTTACCAGGGCCACCTGGCCCGAAAGGTCGAATAGTTGTTTGAGTGAGGTCATAAGTTGTCAGTTGGCCTGTCGATAGCAAGCCGCGCGATGCGTTCGCGATGATAAGTCGCATCGCCGAACATCAACTCGGACGCCTTGGCCCGCTTGTAGTATAGATGCACGTTATTCTCCCAGGTGAAGCCCATGCCGCCCTGTACCTGAATGCCGCGGTTGCCCACCTCGCGATACGCGTCGCTGGCATAAGCCTTGGCGATGGACACCGCCACATCGGCCCCCGGCGCGCGATCCTGCAAGGCCCACGCCGCGTAGTAGGCCGCCGATCGCGAGCTTTCCGTGAGCAGCAACATGTCCGCGCACAGATGCTGCACCGCCTGGAACTGTCCGATGGGTTTGCCGAACTGCTTGCGCGCCTTCGCATACTCCACCGCGATTTCCATGACACGCTGCATGCCGCCCACCATCTCGGCCGCGAGCGCCACCGTAGCGACGGCTAACGCGCGATCCAGGGCGGCGCGCGCGGAATCGCCGATGGCCAGCACATCCTCTTCGGCGACGGGAACATTGTCAAACGCCACCTGGTAGAGCTTGCGCGTTTCGTCGATGGCCGGGAGCGGGGAAACGGTCAGACCGCGTGCGTCGCGCGGCACGATAAACAGGCCCAGGTCCGGGCCGCGCCGCGCCGCACAAACCAGGAAGTCCGCGGCGGCGGCGTCCGGCACGAACATCTTCCGTCCAGTCAGCGCGAAGCCCGCCGGAGTGGGTTGCGCGTCGAGCTGCACCGCGTCCGGGTCCCAACGCGCAGAGGCTTCCACCAGGGCGAGAGTGGCGTGAGCTTCCCCCATCGCGATGCGCGAAAGATACTTGCGTTTTTGGGCGGGATTGCCGGACGCGTCGATGGCTATGCCAGCCAGCAGCACCGTGGAAAGATACGGCCCGGGGAGCAGCGCGCGACCCATTTCTTCCAGCGCCACGGCCATCTCCACCAGACCCAGTCCCAAGCCGCCGTACTCTTCGTCGAACACGATGCCGGTCCAGCCCTGGTGCGCCATCTTCCGCCACAACGCGGCGTCGGCGGCGGTGGGCGTGTCCATCAGCCGGCGCACTTCGGCGATGGGGCATTCGGCCGAGAAAAACTCGCGCGCCGAATTCTTCATTACCTGTTGGGTTTCGGTTAGTCCGAATTGCATGGCGGTCTCCTCAGTAGCTCTTGGGCAATCCCAAAACGAAGTGGCCTACGATGTTGCGCTGGATCTCGGATGTGCCGGCTTCGATGGTGTTACCGCGCGCCCGCAGCCAGTTGTAGGACCATTGGCCGTCGTCGAAGGCGAATTCGGAGCCGCGCGTCAATTGGCCGTAGGGCCCCAGCAATTCCATGGCGATCTGCTGGAAGCGCTGATTCAACTCGCTCCAGAAGATCTTTTGGATGGAGCCTTCCGGACCGGGCTTGCCGGTCTCCATCACGCGGCTAATGGCGCGCATCTGGTTCAGGCGCATGATTTCGATTTCGGCGTAGCACTGCGCCAATTTCTGCCGGATCACGGGATCTTCAGCGGCGGGGCGTCCATTGCGCTCGATCTGGTGCGCCAACTCGACCAGCCGCCCGAACTGGCGTTTGAAGGTGATCTGCAGGCCCGCGCCCAGCAGCGCGCGTTCGTGCATCAAAGTGCCCAGCGCAACGTTCCAACCGTCGTTGACGCGGCCCACCACGTTCGCGGCGGGCACGCGCACGTTTTCGAAAAACAGCTCGTTGAATTCCGTTTCGCCGGTCATCTGGCGTAGCGGGCGCACTTCCACGCCGGGACTGTGCATGTCCACCAACAACACGGTCAGTCCTTTATGTTTTTCGGCGCCGGCATCGGTTCGGACGACAAGCTCGCACCAAGCGGATGCCCAGCCGTAACTGGTCCAGACCTTTTGACCGGTTACCACGAAGTGGTCCCCGTCGAGGGCGGCTTCGGTGCGTAGGGCGGCGAGGTCGGAGCCGGCGTTGGGCTCGGAGAATCCCTGGCACCAGATCTCCTCGCCGCTGAGGATTTTGGCGAGATAGCGCTGCTTCTGCGCCTCGCTACCGAAGGCGATGATGGTCGGACCCACCAGTTCGAGGCCCAGGATGCCGGGCAACGGGGGCGCTCCGATGCGCGCCAGTTCTTCGGTGAAGATGGCCTTCTCCATCAGCGTCGCGCCGCGGCCGCCGTACGCTTTGGGCCAGGAAAGGCCGGCCCAGCCGCCCTCGTACACCTGGCGTTGCCAATCGCGCAGGAAGGCGAAGCGGGCTTCCATGCTGTCGGTGGCGGATTGGCGCGCCTCCCAATCTCGGGGCGCGTGCGCTTCGAGCCAGAAGCGCAGTTCGTCGCGGAATTGCCGCTCTTGCGGGGTGGGGTTCAGGTCCATAGTTCACTCCAGGGTGACGAGCAATGAGTATATAAGAATCCGGGGCGCGATGCCAGGCCGTCATTCGGCGGTGTCAGCGCAAAATGATAATGTCCTATTTTCGCAAAGTAGAAATGTCCGGTTGACGCCGTCCAGGCTGGGGGGATGGAACAAGGACTACTACTGATGACACAAGCCGAACGGGACCGCCTGGTGGCCCTGAAGAAGGCGAAGAAGAAGTTGATCACGCAGAAGCAGGCGGCCGATGAACTGGGGATCACCGAACGGCACGTGCGGCGTCTGCTGCGGGAACTGAAGCGGCGCGGCGACAAGGTGGTGGCGCATGGGCTGCGGGGGCTGCCGTCGAACCGGAAGATCAGCGCGGACACCGAAAAGGAGGCGGTGGCCATCCTGTCGCAGGAGGCGTACTT
>Ga0302325_10006217_pt1 | contig 26919 bp, 13 predicted proteins | sample Palsa_T0_2_FD_201948 | JGI IMG/M metagenome (GOLD analysis project Ga0302325, IMG submission 201948) | Peat permafrost microbial communities from Stordalen Mire near Abisko, Sweden - Palsa_T0_2 | ecosystem: Environmental > Terrestrial > Soil > Palsa > Peat permafrost | place: Sweden: Abisko... | reverse complement strand
TTCAACCTGGCCGGGGAGGGGAACGGAGATATTCTTGAGCACCAGCTCATGATCCATGCGGACCGATTTACCCCGGTGGATGGCACGCTGATTCCGACGGGGGAATTGCGGAAAGTTAAGGGAACTCCCTTCGATTTTTCGACACCGACCGCCATTGGTGCGCGTATCAACGACGACGACGAGCAACTGAAGCGCGCCAAGGGCTACGATCACAACTGGGTTCTGGGTGGCGGGGAACCGGGAATATTGGCGCTCGCGGCGCGGCTTGATGAGCCGCGCAGCGGACGCGTTCTCGAAGTCTCGACTACCCAGCCTGGAATTCAGGTTTACACCGGGAACTTTCTGCATGCTGATGTTCATGGTAAAGGCGGCAAGACCTACGCTTTTCGGTCGGCTCTATGCCTGGAGACGCAGCATTTTCCCGATTCGCCAAATCACCCAGGTTTTCCTTCAACCGTCCTCGAGCCGGGGCAGCAGTATCATTCGATAACCGTGTACAAATTTTCGACGAAATAACGTCAGGGGGTTCGTTCCGCAAAAGGTGAAGCTGTCTGGCTGGCGTGATGCCAGTTGATTGAAGCTATGGACATCCGTGAAATTGCCAGACGTGCCAAGGTATCCACGGCCACCGTGTCGCGGGCGATCAATCGTGTCCCCACGGTCGATCCTCAACTTGCCAAGCGGGTTTGGAAGGTTGTCGAAGAGCTAGGTTATTATCCGAATACGCAAGCCCGGGCATTGGTTTCGGGGCGGAGCCGCATTTTCGGACTCATTATTTCGGAAATCACGAATCCATTTTTCCCGGAAATCGTCCAAGTCTTCGAACGGATTGCCGTACAACACCAATACGAGATTCTTCTAACCTCCACCGGGCACGATCCCAAGCGTGTCGAGACCGCCGTACGGCGCATGATTGAACGGCGGGTGGACGGCGTTGCCGTCATGACCTTCGGCATGGAAGACTTGTTGCTCGAAGATTTGAAGCTGCGCAAAGTGCCTTTGGTCTTCGCCGACGTCGGCATAGCACGGCCACACGTCAGCAACATTCGAATTGACTATTTGCACGGCATTCGCCAGGCGGTGCAACATCTCGCCGCCTTCCGTCACCACAAGATTGCGTTTATTTCCGGGCCGCTGCGTTTGAAATCGGCGGAGGCACGCCAGGCGGCGTTTCTCCGTTCCATGGAGGAGATTCGCCTCGAGGTCGACAGAAAGCTCCTGGTCGAAGGCGATCACACGATTGAGGGAGGAATTGCCGCCCTGGGACAGTTATTGAGCGGACCCATCCGGCCGACCGCCGTGATTTGCTCGAATGACATGACGGCGCTCGGTGTCATGCGCAAGAGCTACGAGGACGGAATTTCCATTCCACGGGACTTGTCCGTGATCGGTTTTGACGACATCCGTCTGGCGCAGTTTGTGCTCCCGGCCCTGACCACAGTACAGATGTCGCAAGCCGAACTGGCCCGCCTGGCGTTTCATGCGCTACTCAGCGAAGTGCAGCGCGAAGCTCCTTCGCCCACCGGAACCGAGTATGTGCTGACCACGCATCTGGTTTTGCGGGAGTCGACGCACCTGGTGTCGGGGCCAACCAAGCGGCTTCCCGGCGAGAAGAACTAGCTTTCATCCGCTTTGGCCGCCGGCGGAAGTATGGGTTGACGCGTTTGTGAGAATACGTTTACTGTTAACATCCAGCCGGCTGTTTGGCCAGAAAGCGCCGAATCTATGCTGCTGCAAACCCTGCGCCGACAAGTGCTGGATGCGAATCTCGAGCTCGTCCGCCGCGGTCTGGTGCTCTACACTTTTGGAAACGCCAGCGGCTTTGCGCGCGCCGAGGGCCTCATCGCCATCAAGCCGAGCGGTGTCCCCTATGACACGATGTCTGCGGAGGATATCGTCGTGACTGACATGACCGGACGCGTCATCGAAGGCAAGCTACGTCCTTCTTCCGATTTGGCCACTCACATCGAGATTTACACACGCTTCCCGGAGGTGGGCGGGGTCGCGCATACTCATTCCGAGTTCGCCACCGCATGGGCGCAAGCGCGCCGCTCCATCCCTTGTTTCGGAACCACCCACGCGGACTACTTTCACGGGCCGGTTCCGGTCACCGGCGAATTAACTTCAGAAGAGATTGCCGGCGACTACGAGAAAAACACCGGCCTAGCCATCACCCGTTTGTTCGACCGACTAGGCGACGCTAAGATCCCCGCTGTGTTGGTCGCCGGGCACGCCCCATTCTGTTGGGGCGCCACGCCTTCGGAAGCCGCGCATCATGCCGTGATTCTGGAATCGATTGCCCGGATGGCTTACTACACCATTGGCATTGCCTCGGATGCTGCCCCGCTTTCGCGCGCGTTGCACGACAAGCACTTTCTGAGAAAGCACGGTAGCGAGGCCTACTATGGGCAACCGGGAGGTTCGAGATAACATTTTGGTCTGGTAAAACCGGCTTCACCAAAAGGGGATAGAAAGATGCAGGGAAGCGGAATTTCCATCTGGTTCTTCATCGGGTTGTCTCTGCTCGTCAACGGAGTGTTGATCGCCGGCGCGGGGATTTGGGAAGTGTTCCATCCGCCCGCGAATCCGGTCGTGCTCTTTGCTTTGCACGCGAATGTCTGGTGGGGAGCGGTTCTGGCAGCGATTGGGCTTCTCTATTGCTTCAAGTTCGCTCCGGGACGAGAGTCCTAAGAACGCGTTTCATAACGAGGGGCGTGATGCCACAAAAGAAAATGGCCATGGGACTGATCGTTGGCAACCGCGGCTTCTTTCCCGATCACCTGGCCAAGAGCGGCCGCGAAGAGATGCTTCGTGTTCTAGGGTCTGCGGGCATGGATGTTGTGGCATTAACGCCGGAACAGAGCAAGCACGGAGCGGTCGAGACCCGCGAGGAATCGCATCGTTGCGCGGACTTGTTTCGTCGTAACCGGGATCGCATCGACGGCATTATTGTTACGCTTCCAAACTTTGGCGAGGAACGAGCCATCGCCGATACTTTACGCTGGGCGGATCTGCGTGTGCCGGTACTCATTCAAGCGACTCCGGACGATCCCAATCAAATGACCATCGCCTCCCGCCGCGATAGCTTCTGCGGAAAGATGTCGGCATGCAACAATCTCCAGCAGTATGGCATCCCTTATTCTCTTACCACTCTCCATACCGAGGCTCCCGATTCCCCGGATTTTGCTGAAGATTTGCGGTGGTTCGCCGGTGTGTGCCGGGTGGTCAACGGATTCCGCAATCTTCGAGTCGGGGCCATCGGCGCTCGACCCACCGCGTTCAACACGGTTCGTTATAGCGAAAAGATACTGGAGTCGCAGGGAATTTCGATTGAGACGCTCGACCTCTCCGAAGTTTTGGGACGGATCGATCGCATGAAAGACAACGACGATCGGGCGCAGGCGAAACTGGCGTCGATCAAGAAATATGTGGATTCGAGCGGCGTGCCGGCGGCAGCTCTTATGAAGATGGCCAAACTCGGGGCGGTGGTGGACCAGTGGATGGAGGCCACGGAAGTTTCCGTCAGCGCGGTTCAGTGCTGGACCTCGATTGAAGAGAACCTTGGAGTTGTGCCATGCACGGTGATGAGCATGATGAGTGACAGTTTGCTTTCGAGCGCCTGCGAAGTGGATATCTGCGGAGTGCTCGGTATGCACGCGCTGCGACTGGCATCAGAATCACCGTCGGCGCTGCTCGACTGGAACAACAATTACGGGTCAGACCCGGACAAGGCGGTTTGCTTTCATTGCTCGAATCTCCCCAAGCATTTTTTCCGCTCCGTGAAGATGGACTTTCAGGAGATCATCGCCGGCACCGTGGGGAAGGAGAACACGTTTGGCACCTGCATCGGATTGATCAAGCCGGAGAAAATGAGTTTTGCCCGCTTTTCAACCGACGATACCGCGGGCAGAATGCGCGGCTATGTGGGTCAGGGCCGTTTTACCGATGATGCACTCAATACTTTTGGCGGTGCGGGTGTGGTGGAGATACCGGCTTTGCAGAAGCTCCTGCGTTACATCTGTGAAAAGGGATTCGAGCACCACGTTGCCGCCAACCTGTCATCCGTCGCGGCTGCGGTCCATGAAGCCACCACTCGCTATTTCGGATGGGACATGTACTGGCACCGAGATCAAGGAGCCTGCTGATGGCGGTGGTGATCGGAGTGGACTTCGGAACGCTCAGCGTGCGTGCGTCCGTAGTGGACAGCGCAAAGGGAATGCTGGAGTCGGCTTCGGTCGAATACCCGCTTCATCGCACCCCCCAAGATCCAGACTTTGCGACGCAATCCCATGCCGACCACATGAAGGCGCTGGCGTCCGCAACGCGCACGGCGTTAGAGAAAGCTGGCATCTCGGGCGATCAAATCGAGGCCATCGCGCTTGATACCACCGGGTCGTCGGTCGTTCCTGTAGGCAAGAACCTGGAACCGCTCGATGACTATTACCTCTGGTGCGACCACCGCGCCAAGGGCGAAGCCGCGGAAATCACCGCCGTCGCACATCGCGAAGGGCTGGAGGCGATTGAGTGGTGTGGCGGAATTTATTCCTCGGAGTGGGGATTCTCCAAGCTGTTGCATTGGCTGCGCCATAACCCGGGAAAGCGTTCCAGTCTGGCCACTGCTCTCGAGCATTGCGATATGGTCGCGGCCACGCTCTGCGGCATCACCGATGCGACCAAAGTAAAGCGCAGTGTTTGCGCCGCGGGCCACAAATGGCTGTGGAACCGCCAACTTGGGGGCTTGCCCTCGGAAGCGTTCCTCGTCAAAGTGGATCCACTGCTCGAGGGCATTCGCAAAAAGCTCGATGGTGAATACGCCACCTCGGACGAAATCGCGGGAACACTCTCGCCTTACTGGGCGCAACAACTGGGCCTTAAAGCCGGCATCCCGATTCCGGTTGGTGCTTTCGACGCGCATTGGGATGCCATTGGCGCGGGCTGCGAAACCGATGACGTCGTCAACGTCATCGGCACCGCGATCTGCGTCATTGGCATAACACCCTCCGTGAATCTGGTTCCTGGTGTGTGCGGCGTGGTCCGAGGGAGTGTGCATCCGCAGCGGACTGGCATCGAAGCTGGACTGTCCGCCGCGGGCGACATGTTCAGCTCGATTGCGACTCGATGCGGCACGGACGTAAAAACGCTGAACGAAGGATTGGAGAAATATCACGCCGGGCAGACAGGACTGCTCCGCATGACTTGGGACAACGGCGACCGCACCGTGTTGGTCAATCCGAATTTGCGCGGGATCACGCTAGGCTGGAATTTACAGAGCACCGCCCAGGACGAGATGTTTGCGGCGATCGAAGGCACGGCGTTTCATACCCGCGTGATATTCGACCGCATGGTGGAACACGGCGTCACCATTAAGCGTGTGATTAACGCGGGCGGCATTCCCCGGAAGAATAACGTCTTAAACCAGGTCTATGCGAACGTCCTCGAGCGTCCCGTTCTCGTTCCTAGCAGCAACGTAGTTGGTCTTGGCTCTGCGATTTTTGCATTCCTGGCAGCCGGGACATTCCCCACAGTCGAAGCAGCGCAAAAAGCCATCTGCCCTTCCCACAAAGTATTTGAGCCGCAGGGCTCGGAGCAGCGAGTCTACGATGACTTGTATCCGCTTTATCGCAAGCTGTATTTCGCCTTCGGTGAACCTGGGAAGGGCGCGCTGGCAGATGTGTTGCCCGCGTTGATTCGAACCGCCGAGGCAGTGAACAAGCCTTCGTGAACCCGCTCAGGATTCCGGTGATGACGCGAATTGCCAAGGGCTCTCGGTTGCTTCCGCTCCTGATGATCCTCCTGCTTAACGGACGTTCGACGCCCGCGATAGCTCGGGAGAACAGGCCGCCTGAAAATACTGCTCCAAATTCCCAAATGTGGAACGCCGAAAACTTAGGCGCGCCCCTGGCCCGGGATCCTATTTTTGTCTACAACGACTGGTCAGCCTACGATGAACTCTCCGACAACATTCCGCTGACGGAGCAACTCGCGATGAAGGAGTTGGATGAAATCCTGCGCCTGCGACGCTTTGGGGTACGGGTCGACTACTACATGATGGATGCCTTTTGGTTCTCACCGGACGGCGGATATCGCGCCTGGCGCAAACCGAATTGGCCGAATGGCCCGGACGCATGGATCGAGAAATGCCGGAACAACCGTATTTTGCCGGGGCTGTGGTTCGGCACGAACGAGTTGGTGAAAATCAACCCCATTCCCGAGTGGCAGAATTCGCTCACCGCGAACAAGGGAGAAATGTCGTTCTTTGAAGGTGGCTTTCTCGCGAATTTCATGGACACAATGCAGTACTGGTATGACCACGGCATCCGGATGTTCAAATTCGATTTCGTGGATTTCCGCGCCGCTACCCCCGAGACCGAAAAGACCAAGACTCCGGAGGAAATTTGGTCGCGCAACGTAGATGCCTTTCGGCAGGCGCTTCAGAAATTTCGCCAGCGCAATCCCGACGTCGTTCTGGTGGCATTCAACGGTTTCGGCGGCGACGTCGAATCGACAGCCGGACCTTTTCCCTTTCATAGCCCGGTCGATCTGCGCTGGCTCGAGGTGTTCGATTCTCTCTACTCGGGAGACCCGCGCCCCTCCGATGTACCGGAGATGAATTTCTGGCGCTCGATGGACATCTACAGCGACCACATGGTGCGGCGCTACGAGCAAAGCTTTCTGCCCTTGGAGCGCATCGACTCCACAGGCTTCATGCTGGGAAACACGGGCACGATCTATTACCGCCGGAACCATGCCTGGAAGGGAGCGCTCATCCTGATGATGGCGCGCGGCGGCTGGGTGAACACAGTCCATGGCAACCTGGAGTTCCTGAGCGATGACGATGCCCTCTGGTTCGCGAAGGTCCAGTCGGTTTATCTCCGCCTGCAGTCGATGGGTCGCACCAAGACCTTCGGAGGAATCCCCGGAGAGGTTCAGCCTTATGGCTTCGGTTCGCTCGACGCCGAAGGCGAAGTGTACGCGGTGGTGAATCCGGCGCAAAGCATCGAAGAGATCCAGATGCCGCGACTTTCCCAAGAGCAGAAAGAAATGAAAGATGGTCGGGTGATCTTCCGCGATGCGGGATTTCTGCCCGTACTTGGAGGCAACAAAATCAAGCTGGGACCGGGGCAGATGGCAGTCGTTGGATACGGGAAATATGCGCGTCCGGAATATGACTTGGGCATTCAGGAGGACGTAGTGATTCCGCGTTCGATTGCGCCGGTCGAGGCTGTGTTTTCACCCCACGGAAAAAATGCAGTCGAGGCCACAGTGGCGGTCCCCCAGCAGGGCAGTTTGCGAATCATCATCCGACAGCGCTCCACAAAAGATGGCAACATTACCCGGAGTTGGAAGGGTGGTCCGCCGAGCGGAACGAATATGGGGAAGGTCTTTGTTTTGAGCGCATCTCAGGACGGAAAGCCCCTGCCGGTTGAGATCAACTACGACAAGATAATCTGGAGCGGCTTGTCGTGGGCCGTGGGAGAGATTCCGCACGGAGCGCTCAGCCCAGGACTGACAGTAACCATCGAGTGTTCGTCGGCCGAAGAAGGTCCCGTGCAACTCGAAGGGCACGTCTACGAGGTGGATTACTAGGGTTGAGGGCAAAGGATTACGCGGAGCTGCCTTGCTTTCGATCGACGACTCATTAGCATAGTCGCTTGACAATTGAAAGGCGCGAGACTATGTTTTCGAACGGTTCACCACGCTCACTCGCGTCCGCAGCAATGTGGCTTAAGGTCCTGTGAGTACACGTTTACTCAGTTCGTACGCAGGAGGCACCATGCGGCACATTTCCCGGTTCGATCGGTCACTCCCTCTCCTTATCATGATCGTGACAGCGATATTCTCGCTCTCCATCCAGAGTGCGTGGGCGCAAGCCACTACTGGTTCGATCTACGGACACATCACGGACGCTTCTGACGCCGTCATCCCGGGTGTGGAGGTGACCGCTGTCGGGGACCGCACCGGAGTCAGCTATCGGAGCAGTTCAGATGGGCTCGGGAACTTCGCCATTCTTAGCTTGCCGCCGGGACCCTACACTGTCATAGCAAAGAAGGAGGGGTTCGAAACTGCCAGGGCGACGAATATAGTGCTCGAGATCGACCAGAAGCAGCTTGTGAATTTCGAAATGAAGGTCGGCGCCACCACCACCCAAGTCACGGTCACGGCAGCGCCAACTATGCTGCAGACAGAAAGTTCGGAGACGGGCGAGGTCATTGGGTCGCGTGACATCCTCGATCTGCCTTTGCTCGGCAGGACCTTCTACTCTCTCATCGAGCTAACAGCCGGGGTCGTCCAGCAGGGTGGGAGCATTAACACCTTTAACTTTCAGGCCAATGGACAACGAGAATACGCCAACTCCATTCAGATCGATGGCATCGAATCGACCTCCAACCGTACTCAGGACATCACTGTGGTGCCTAGCGTCGATGCGATTGAGGAGTTTAAAGTCTCCACCTCGTCGTTTAACGCGGAATTTGGCAGATCGGCGGGGGCGGAGGTTTCGATTCAAACCAAGGCGGGATCGAATCAGTGGCACGGTGATTTGTATGAGTTCTTTCGCCCGAATTTCACAGCCGCCAGAAACTACGGGTTCCTCGGCATCAAGACTCCCCCTTCCGACTTGAAGCAGCACAACTACGGCGGCACGTTTGGCGGTCCTATCAGACGGGACAAGACGTTCTTTTTCGTTTCCTACGAAGGAACCCATGAGAACTCGGCCAACGACGGCGTCTTTAACACCTTGCCTATGAGCCAGATCAAGTTTGATCCCGACGGTTCTGTGGACCTGTCAGGATTGATTGATCCCCTGGCCGGTACACCTAATGTTCCGGCAGGCCAGGTCATTCCGATTTTCAACCCTCAAGTTTCATTCAGTTCATACGGCGGCGCTTCGCAGCCGTTTCCGGGGAATATTATCCCCGCCAGTCAGGTCAGCACGGCCGGCGTGAACACCGTTCTCGACTTTTTTGCCCAGCCCAATCTCCCCGGGGATCACAACGGATGGTTCAACAACTATCAGTACCATTACCCGATTACCTTCCGACAGAAACAGGCGGACGCTCGGCTGGACCATAACTTTTCACAAAAGGACAGGCTGTCGGCGGTTTTCCACTACAACGACTCGCAAACTCTGGACGAGAATATCTATTATGGACACACCGTCGTACCGGGTGCCGACGACACCGATTTTGCCAACAAACAGAACTCCGGTGCTCAATCTTATACGGTGAGCGAGACCCATCTGTTCTCCAGCCGGATCCTGAATGAGGCCCGCTTCGGATATACACGCTACTACATCAACCAGTACAGTCTTCTCGACGGCACCAATTACAGTGCTGAATATGGTGTGGGCAATGTCGGGCTCCCTGGATTCCCGGCCACCTTTGCATATCCATACATCCAGCTCTACTCCGGCTATTTTACGGGAGGATCCAGCTATAAACCCTTGCTGCTCAAAGACCACAACCTCCAGTTCACCGATAACTTCACGATAAGTAGTGTTGAAAGACATGAGATCAAGTTTGGCGGCGATTTCCGAAGGTTGAACTCGTTTCCGTTTTTTACGATCTTCCCCACCGGCTATCAGTACTACGGGGCATATTTTTCGCCCTCCACCAGCGATCCCACGTTTGGCTATTTCAATCCCTATGCATGGTTTCCAAATGGCGGATCCGACATTTCGGACCTATTGACAGGTTTGCCGTTTGTAACTTACATCGGTCTGCAGTTGACAAACCCGCATACGCAGAGCTGGGAGATGGACTACTACGCACAAGATACGTACAAGTTAACTCCGCGCCTGACTCTGAACTACGGACTCCGCTACGAGTTTCAAGCCCCATACGTAGACGCGAATAACAACGCGTCAAACTATGATCCGGCAACTAACAGTTTTCTCCTGGCCGGACGCGGATCTAACTCACGCGGATTGATCAATTCACAAAAAGCAAACTTCGCACCGCGTCTTGGCTTCGCCTTCCTGGTGCATCCCAACACCGTAGTGCGCGCTGGGATTGGTCTCTTCTTTTCTCCAGAAAATGACGGGCGCGAAGATATTCTGTCCCGAAATTATCCATTCTCGAATTTGAGCCAATACGAAGATTATTACTATGACGGTCCGTGCGCGTCTCCCCGGCAGCCCGCCTGTGACGGAATCTACAACTATCAACTGGATCAGGGTATACCGCGCAACACGTCGCTCAACATTCCGCCTGGGGCGAGCAGCATTCCGTCCGCGTCGATTCCGTTTGGTCAGGGACCCCTTTTGACTTCCTACTATGTAAATCCCAATCTGAAGACTGGGTACTCGGCGAACTACAATCTGTCTGTTGAGCAACAACTAACCAGGGATTTTGCTCTCGATATCGCCTATGTAGGCTCCCGAGGACGGCGACTTTCTTACGCAATTGGAGATTACAACTTCAACCCCTGTACTGTACCTACATCTACATGCCCTACCGGTGGGAAAGAGGGCCGCATTGATCCGAACCTCGGAAAGATTGAAGCTCAAACAGACGCGGGTTTGTCGAACTACAATTCGCTGCAGGCGAAGTTAACCAAACGAGTCTCTCGTAATCTAAACTTTCTTGCCACCTATACGTGGTCCCACTCAATTGACAATGGGCCTTCGCCATTCGATCTTGGACTAAACAGCAACTACCCACAGGATGCATACGATTTGAAACAGGAAATTGCGTCTTCCGACACCGATGTCAGGAATAATTTTACCTTTAGCGGGCTTTATCGCTTGCCAATCGGGCACGGGCAAGCACTCTTTAGCAACTGGGGAAAGGTGCCAGAATTTCTGCTGGGGGGCTGGCAACTCAACGGCCTTGTGATTGCCGAGTCGGGCGAGCCGGTGAATGTCGTTCGGGGAGCAAGTCTCAGCACTTGTCCTGGAGTGCGGCCCGATTTGGTCGGCGACCCCAACGGACCTCCTCCGCCGCAGCTTTCTGCGGGAGCTCCTCCCTATGCATTTAATGTCGATGCCTTCAGCGTTCCGCCGAGTCTTACGGGGTGCACTCCTGGTACGGCCGGTAGAAACCTCGTTCACGGTCGTTCTTACAAAAGGCTTGACTCTTCTATCTTCAAAGAGTTTGGCTTAGGCGAGAAATACAGGCTGCAGACGCGCCTGGAAACGTTCAACACGACCAACACCCCGCACTTCGGAGCTCCCGACGGAGTATTCACTGACGGCACTTTTGGGCAACTTACCGCACCTGGGTCCGGCACGATGCGGCAAGTGCAACTCGCCGCTAAGTTTATATTTTAGCAGGGATGTGACATCCCAGCGCGGCCTTATGGGCCTAGTAATCCGTTTCCGGTGAGTCTAGGCGTTACCAGCGCGGCGCGGGACCAGCCGCAGGGCACGCTTAAGACCGAACTTGTCTGAGTCGAAACTTAGACAAGATCGTCGCCTATTTCGAGAGGACTTTCCCCTTGCCCCAGGTGGTGGTCTAGACCAGGACACGATCGACTCTAATTTAGGACGGTAAGAAGGTTATGCAATCTGGTCTCACATTACGGCTTTGCCTGTTGCTCGGGAGCGCCGTTCTGTTTGGTTTTGGGAGTTCAGCACTCTCCCAATCGCCGCCGTTTGCTCCCGACAAGATGGACACTGTGCTTTACGGGGCCGCGTACTACTCGGAATACATGCCCTACGAGCGGTTGGAAAAGGATGTCCAACTGATGCAAGAGGCGGGCATCAACGTGGTTCGGATGGGTGAATCCAGTTGGGGGCTGTGGGAACCGGAGGATGGACGCTTCGAGTATGCCTGGATGGACCGTGTGGTCGACCGCATGCAGAAGGCAGGCATCAAGGTCATCATGGGCACCCCAACTTACTCCGTGCCTGCGTGGATGTACAAAGAACATCCAGAGATATTCATAACTCGAATCGACGGACAGACGATTACGTATGGCATGCGTCAAAATACGGATTTGGCCAGCGCGACCTATCGCTTCTATTGCGAGCGAGTCATCCGCAAACTTCTTGAGCACTACAAAAGCAATCCGACGGTCATTGGCTGGCAGATCGACAACGAAACTTCCTCCGGTGGCGCAGCGAACCATGATGTGCAGGTCGGGTTTGTGGCGTATCTGCAAAAGAAATTCAAGACGGTCGATCAGCTGAACAAAATCTGGGGACTAAACTATTGGGGCCAGCGGCTGAATAACTGGACCGAGATTCCTCCGCAGGAAGGCATCATCAATCCCGGGTGGAAGCTCGAATGGCAACGCTATTCACAGTGGCTCACCACGGATTTTCTTGCCTGGCAGGCTGCCCTGGTCAATGAATACAAGCGCCCGGACCAGTTCATCACGCACGATCTGGCCGGCCCCCCCAATCCTGTAGTCAACGAACATGACATCAGTCAATCGCTCGATATCGTTTCCGCCAATCCCTATCATGGCACCCAGGACCAGTTTGACGGAATTGGTTCGAGCATGGCTGGGGATTACACACGCTCGCTGAAGCAGACAAATTACCTAGTCACGGAGACCAATGCACAGACGATTGGCTGGGACTCTAAGGAACAATTTCCACCCTATGATGGCCAACTCCGTCTCGACGTCTACACTCACCTTTCATCGGGAGCCAACATGGTCGAGTACTGGCATTGGCACTCGATCCATTATGGTCAAGAAACATATTGGAAGGGTGTGCTCTCGCATGATTTGGAGCCGAACCGGGCCTATGCGGAAGTGAGCCGGACAGCACACGAGTTACAGCGGGTGGGACCCGACGTTGTCGATCTCAAGCGGACCAACAAGGTCGCGATTCTATACAGCAACGACTCCTATTACGGCATCGAGTTTATGAAGTTCAGCGACCACGTGAACTATCGTTCACTCATGCAGCAGATGTACGGCACTCTGTACCGACAGAACGTAAGCGTTGACTTTGTGTTTCCTGATAGCACGAACCTGTCGGCCTACAAGGTTGTGGTGGTTCCTCCGCTCTATGTTGCGAGCGATGAGCTTTTGAACAGACTCGTTGAGTATGTCCGCGGCGGAGGCAATGTGGTCCTGTGCTTCAAGAGTGGTTTCACCGACCAGTACGACACAGTGCGCTGGAGCTTGGCGCCTGGGCCGCTGCGCGAGGCGGCAGGTTTTCATTATCAGGAATTCTCCAATTTGCGCGAACCATTAGCGCTCAAGGACGATCCTTTCCATGCAGGTGCCGAAAACAAAGTCTCGGAATGGGCGGAGATGCTCATCCTCGACACTGCCGAACCGCTTGCTTACTATGATCATCCCTTTTTCGGAAAGTATCCGGCCATTACCAGAAACCGCCTCGGAAAAGGGACGCTGACGTATGAAGGCACGGTTCTCAGCGATAAGCTGCAGGAAAAGGTCCTGCTGGATGTACTGCGGATCGCCGAACTCGTGGGGCCCGATCAGCAGCTTCCGGCAGCAGTGCGCGTCAAGCACGGGGTAAACCGGAGCGGCAAGACGATTCACTACTATCTCAATTACTCGAGCGCTACGCAAACATTCCCGTACCCATACGGCGCGGGTTCTGATTTGTTGACACAAACTGCAGTTGTGCCCAGGCAGACGATTACTCTCAAACCGTGGGATCTGGTCGTCGTTGAAGAGAAGTGAAGCGGACGACCCCGCAGGAGGTAGCTTGCTGAGGTTGGAGCTCAAACATAGCCGGTGGCCTGCCATCGCAAGTTGTGCGATTGTCTTCGTTGCCGTGGCAGCCGCACAGACGCTGCACCCCACCGCAGCCGACGTGGAACGACGCGTTGATTCTATCCTCAGCCAGATGACGCTCGAGGAGAAGATTGACTATCTAGGAGGGATTAACGACTACTATCTCCGGGCGATCCCGAGGCTGGGCGTACCGGAACTGCGCACGTCGGATGGACCGCTCGGGGTCCGCAACTATGGACCTTCGACTGCTTATCCAGCCGGCATCGCGCTAGCAGCTACCTGGGACCCTGAACTCGTGGGCCGCGTGGGCACAAGCCTCGGGAGGGATGCGCGTGCCCGGGGAGTCCACTTCTTCTTAGGTCCTGGGATGAATATCTATCGTGCCCCGATGTGTGGACGCAATTTCGAGTACTTTGGCGAAGATCCCTATCTGGCCTCGCGGATGGCGGTGGCGGTCATCAAGGGCGTGCAGAGCCAGGGCGTGATCGCCACGGCCAAGCACTTTGCTGGCAATAACCAGGAGTTCGATCGCTACAATATCAGCTCCGATATCGACGAGCGGACGCTTCGAGAGATCTACCTCGCCGCGTTCGAAGCTTCGGTGAAAGAAGCCAAAGTCGGGGCCGTTATGGACGCCTACAACCTCGTGAATGGCGTTCATATGACGCAGAACGATTCTCTCAATAATCAGATTCTGAAGAAGGAGTGGGGGTTCGGCGGTATTCTGATGTCTGATTGGGACTCTACCCACGATAGCGTCGCGGCCGCTAACGGCGGGCTCGATTTGGAGATGCCGTCCGGCAAGTTCATGAACCGCCAAACTCTCATTCCGGCTATCAAGGAAGGCAGAGTGTCGGTGGCAACGATTGATGACAAGGTTCGGCGGATTCTTCGAAAAGAGATTGAGTTTGGATTTCTCGACCATTCCCAGACTGACCTGAGCATTCCTGCGTATAGCCAAGAGGGCCGGGAAGTCGCTCTCGAGGCGTCTCGGGAGAGCATGGTTCTGCTTAAGAATTCCGGGGCGCTACTCCCGCTTGATCGGACAAAACTGAAGACCGTGGCCGTATTCGGAACAGATGCTTATCCCGCGATCGTCGGCGGCGGTGGCAGTTCTCTGACCAAGCCCTTCGATGCGGTCAGCTACCTGGAAGGTATCAGCAACTATCTGGGAACGACAGTAAAGGTCTTATATGCGGTCGATCACACTCCGTTGCAAGAGGTGTTTGACAATTCCGAATTTGTGACCGACTCGAACGGAAATCCCGGGCTGAAGGGGGAGTACTTCAACAATCAGGACCTTGAGGGCCAACCGGCGCTGACTCGCACCGACAGACATATTGACTTCAAGTGGGGAGAGGGCAGTTACTCCGGAGACGGACCAGTGGATCATTTTTCTGTCCGCTGGACCGGTTACTTCGTGCCGAAAAAGACCGGGGACTACAATTTCTATTCTTCGGCAGACGACGGCGTGCGTCTTTATGTCGACGATCGGAAAGTGGTCGATGACTGGCTCCGCCACAGTGAAACGCTCGATACTTATAGCGCCCATTTGGAGTCCGGCCACCCCTACAAGATACGGTTCGAGTACTTCGAAGCAGTGGGTACTGCAACCGCCGGCTTCGGCGTGGCCTCAGCTGATGCGTCCATCGGCCGGGAAACCAAAGCGCTCGCGGCCAGTGCCGACGTCGCCATCGTTTGCGCTGGGTTCACTCCTTCACTCGAAATGGAGGGCGCGGACCGCACGTTCGCTCTTCCGAGCGGGCAGGATGAACTGATTCGCCAGGTTGCCAGTGTCAACAGGAACACCATCGTCGTCATTACTGCAGGCGGCAATGTCGACATGACACATTGGATCGACGCCGTCCCAGGGATTCTCTATGCATGGTATCCAGGACAAGAAGGCGGCCGGGCACTGGCCCAGATATTGTTCGGTGATTACAGTCCCTCCGGCAAGCTGCCTGCATCGTTCGAACGTCGTTGGGAAGACAATGCCACCTTTCACAGTTATTACCCCCGAGATGGGGAAATGCGCGTGGAGTACTCGGAGGGTGTTTTTGTCGGTTACCGGCACTTTGACCGCTCCAGTGTCAAACCGCTGTTTCCGTTCGGATATGGTCTTTCCTACACAACATTCGAGTACAGCAAGTTGTCGGTTACGCCTCGCAACGGGGATCTGAGCGAACCGATTGTGGTTTCTTTCGACGTGAAAAACTCAGGCCCGATGCCCGGGGCCGAAATCGCAGAGTTGTATGTCGGTGACGCTCACTCGAGCGTACCCCGACCGGTCAAGGAGTTGAAGGGCTTCGCCAAGCTCCGATTGAATCCCGGCGAAACAAAACGGGTCTCTCTGACGCTAGACCGCCGGGCCTTCTCGTATTACGACGTGAAGAAGAAGGACTGGAATGCTGAGCCAGGCGACTTTGCAGTTTTGGTGGGCAGTTCATCCGAAAAGATCGAGTTGAAGGGCTCATTCACACTGAGCCGTTGAGTTTGGCAATATGTAGGGAGAATGAAGTACACGCGTTGTTCGTTTTGTCGAACGCCAATGTTTCGGCTACTCCCACTGGCGGTATTGTGCGGGTTAGTATGCTCCTGCTGGGCAGATCCTGTTCTTCCTCATCTGCTTTCCGACCACATGGTGCTGGAACAAGGCCGCCCGATTCACATCTGGGGCAAAGCGGACCTCGGAGAAAAAATCACCGTCACGCTAGCGGACAAAACACGGTCCGTGTTGCCGGATGCTCGCGGGGTTTGGAACGTTGAACTTCCCGCCATGCGCGCGGGAGGACCATTCAACGTTGTGGTCCGCGGCAAGAAAACCATTCTCCTCAAAGATGTGATGATCGGCGAGGTTTGGGTCGCATCCGGACAATCGAACATGACCTTCGCCTTGAACGATTCACTGGGCGCGGCCGAGGAGTTACCCAAAGCCGATTATCCGCAGATCCGGCTGTTCACGGTGCCCAAGAAGATTACGCTCGAAGCCCAATCGGACACTCTTACCGCTGCCTGGCAGATCTGTTCTCCTGAAACAGCCAGGACGTTTTCCGCGGTGGCGTATTACTTTGCACGAGATCTGCATCGCAAATTAAACGTGCCCATCGGGATTATCGAGAGCGCGTGGCCGGGAACGACGATCGAAGAGTGGATCGACTCCAGAGTCTTGCAGGAAACGCCGGCACCTAAGCCATTTGCCGACCAGTGGGACGCCTCCTCTCCGCCAGTGACGGCGCCAGCGACGGGACGAAGGCCTTTCAATCTGGAGTTTGATGATTTCGAATTGATCCGCGATCCGTCCAGCCCCGGCACCGTGTTCAGCAACTTTGACGACGGCCGCTCGCGGAATTCGATGGGGGGTGAATGGTCCTATGACTGGCGGGCTGCACCCCAGACATCATTTGATCTTGTCGCGCCGGGAAATGGTGGAACAGGCTATGCCGCTCGTGTTGCCGGAAAAATGGACGCTTCGGACAGTTCGCGACTAACCGCGCATCTCCAATCAGATAACTCTGCCGCGGATTTGAGTTCTTACTCAGGGATCCGCTTCTGGGTACGAGGGGATGGCTCGTTTCGAGTGCGGACGCTCCAGCCTACGATCCGTGACGCGGATGACTACGGCACGCCCCTACTTCAGGCCTCTTCCGATTGGAAGCCTGTCGTCATTCTCTTCCGCGATCTTCGCCAAGAGGGCTGGGGAATAACTGAAGATTTCACGCCCCAGTCGCTCACCGGTTTTGCCATCGAGGCTTTCCCGGCGCTCGGCTACCCGCCACGTCCGCCGTCTGGCCTCTATGAAGGTATGATCGCTCCTCTAGAACCGTACTCAATGCGCGGTGTGATCTGGTATCAAGGTGAAAGCAATGCCCTGGAAGCCTACACCTACCGTAAATTGTTGCCAGCGCTGATTCAGAGTTGGCGCGCATCCTGGAATGAGGGAGACTTTCCCTTTCTGATCGTGCAATTACCGAATCACGGTGCGACCCCCGACCAGCCGTCCGAGTCTGCATGGGCGGAGTTGCGGGAGGCGCAGTTTCTAACGACCAAGCAGCTTCCGAACACCGCAATCGCGGTGACGATCGACATCGGAGATCCGAAGGATGTTCATCCCCATCGTAAAGCCGAGGTTGGCCAGCGGCTCGCGCTGTTGGCACTGGGTACAACCTACGAGAAACCAATTGTCTATTCCGGGCCGCTTTACCAATCGATGACGGTCGAAGGAAACAAAATCAGAATTCGATTTGCAAATGCCGGTAGCGGGATCGAAGCGCGCGGCGGCGGTCCTTTGGTTGGCTTCGCGATCGCTGGTCCGGATCAGCAGTTCCACTGGGCGGAAGCAACGATCGATGGAGTCTCGGTGGTGGTGTCCAGTCCGGAAGTGCCGACGCCAGTGGCAGTCCGCTACGCGTGGGGGGATAGTCCTCGTTGCAATCTGTTTAACACCGACGGATTGCCCGCGTCTCCATTTCGGACGGATAGCTGGCCGGGTATTACAGCGAAGTCCAACAAATAGGGTTAAACGACTGTCACTTGGGCGCCTCGGGGAGGGTTTCGTTTTCAAGCAGAACCGACACACCATAAGCCGGGAGGTCGACTCGAGAAACTTGCCCGTTTTCGAGAACCATTGTCATCGGGCGGGGCAGCGTGACGTGCTGGATCTCTTGCGTATGGTTGATCATGATGAAGACTTGCCTACCGCCCCCGATGCGGCGGCAGACCTCCACACCGTCGGGCACCGGACCGAAGACAGGCGTCACACGGCTCCCATCGACCATCCACTTCGCAGCGGCAGCCATCAGTCCATCGTCGAGAATTGCGCCAATGTATGCCATGCTGCCTCTCCCATACTTATGAGTGAGCGCCGCAGGTTGGCCGTCGAGCCATCCGTTACTCTTACCGTATCGCAACAGCACTTCAGCATCCGGAGCTGATGTCTTCAGTTGCTCGGCCCAGATCGTGACCTGTCCTTCGCCCCACCGACCCGAGACCGGAAAATCTTTCTCCAGTGCGTAGTACTGCTCGACCCGGCCCCCCAGCGCATCGGCCAAGAATCCGGGCTGCCTTTGCGGGAGCAAGGCATTGAACTCATCCTTCATGCCCGAACGCGGACCGAGCACAAGGTGACCGCCGTTGCGCACATATTCCAACAGGTGCCGAGCCAGATCTTCGGGGATTACGTTCAGATCGGGGGCGACCACAAGTTTGTACCCATCAAGCGGCGCGTCAGGACTGATGACGTCGATCGACTGCGACAGCGGCCGAAGATATCGGTAGTAGCTCTTGAGCAAGGCGATCTGATCGTACTTTGTAGTGTGCCGCTGAAAATCGATGGCCCACCGGCTGTCATAGGAATTCAGAAGCGCGACCTCGGAAACAGGCGTCGTGCCGCGCAAGCTGCTCTCCGCCTTCGCGAATTCGCTTCCAATGGTTTGGACTTCTTCGTAGAGCGGCACCGGAGTGCCATCCGGCCCAACCAAAGTGCCGTGATACTGCTCCTGGCCATTCAAGGCGCTGCGCCATTGCCAATATCCAACTTCATCGGCCCCGTGTCCAATCGCCTGCCAGGCCATGACTCGTACTTCACCTTTATTCAAAAAGTTATTGACGCCCGCCCAGTTCACAGCGCCGGGCTGGGTCTCAATCACCCAGAAATTCTCGCGCTTGAACCCGCGCACCAGGTCGTGCGTCAAACCATTCCCGACCGGATCGAGATGCCCGGTTCCGACATAGTCATCCCATGAGGCAAAGGTGAGAGGACGGGACATCGCATAGTGATCGAAACCGTCGAAAAATCCCATGAAGTTGCCGGTAATCAACTGCCGCGGATCGGCGTGAGGCCTGATGACGTCAATCTGATTCTGTTGGTAATCCGCCCACGTGTCGGTGACAAAGCGGTTCCAATCCAGACGAAGTCCGGGATTGTGGAACTCGCGGTCCTCCCCGGGCACAGGAATCTCGGACCAATCGTCGTACGACTGGCTCCAATACGAGGTCGTCCAGTGTTCGTTGAGGCGGTCGAGCGACTTGTATTTGGCCTTCAGCCACGCCTGGAAAAGATGCTGTGTGACGTCATCAAGTGACATGCGGGCATAGCCATATTCGTTATCGATCTGCCACCCGACAACGTTGGGATTGTGTCCGAAGCGAAGCGCCATGTGCTTGGCAATGCGCCGGCAAAATTCGCGGTAACGAGGAGACGTCACCGACCCGTGAGCGCGAATCCCGTGGGTCGCACGCCGTCCGTTTTCATCGACTCGCAGCGTGTCGGGATACTTGAACGTCAGCCAAGCAGGAGGCGCGGCCGTTGGTGTGCCCAGCACGGAAACGATATCGTGTTTGGCTGCAAGGTTGATCGCGCGTTCCAGCCAGTCGAAGTCGAAGTGACCCTCCGAAGGCTCCATGCGGCTCCATGCGAACTCCGCGATACGCACGACCTTAATATGAGCGGCTTCCATCAGGCGCAGGTCTTCTTCCCATCGCGATTCGGGCCACTGTTCGGGATACCAGTCCGTGCCAAGAAGGATGGCGTTGTGACCAGCAATCTGACTCGGAATGTCCTTGCTTACGGTTTGTGCAGACGCGGAGACCAACAGGACAAAGATTGCCGTAAGCAACTGAGAGACAGCGCGATTTCTCTTCGGAAGGAGGAAAGTCAGGTTGACCTTGATGGGTGCCTCATTCTGGCCCAAGAACGTCGGTTGAACGGTAACTCTAGTTGCTCTGCGGCAGCAGTTCATAGTGATGCGCTTTTGGCACGGCAGCGGATTTCTCCTGTTCGACGAGTTCGTTGTCCAAGGCGTCCAGCGCTCCGAGCGCCTCATTGATGTGCGGGGATGTTTCTTCCTGCAAGGCGACCTGCACACCTTGCCACCGCGCCATGCGCAGGGCGTGAAGCCGCCCAGAAAATGCATATACGCTAACAGACTGTTTGAGCATGGGCGTTTCGAGCAGGGCCAGATTGACTCCTCGTGCCAGATCTTCCCGTGCCCAGGTGCCGATTTCCTGGCCATCAATTTTCAAGGCATATTTCGGGGCCACCAGTCCCGTGACTTTGAGCAACTGCTGGTCGAGCGCCTCCATGATATTCGAGGATCGAAGAACCAGAGCGAGCACCTCATCCTTCGGATCAAATGGCATGGGTAGGGCGTTGTCCTGTTGCGTCCAGGAAAGACTTGGCTTCTGCAAATCAGTGATCCGGGTGTTCTCCCGGCGCTCGACTCGCATGCGGGAAGCGTCGATCTCGACCTCCGACACCACCGCTGGAGCGTTCCAGGCTTCCAGCATCGCGGCAGCCATGACCAGGCCACCGGCCGCCGATGGATGAATGCGATCTGGAATGATCTTTTCCGCGAGATCGGGATTAGCCAGATGGGCTTTCGCGAGAACCGCCACCAGCGGCGCATTCATGTCGATCACCTCGACGTGCTGCTGTTGAGCCAATTCGCGAACCAATTGCCCGTATCGAACGATAACCTTGTTGTAGCCCCCATCGTGCAGCGCGTATTGCGGGGGGCGAGTCACATCATCAAATGGAGACGGCTCAAGCAGCGTGATCCGCAGATTCGGCAAACTCTCGCGGAGAGCATCCAGGAGGTGCTGGTATCCCTTGGCATACACATCAAAAAACGCCTGATCAAAATCCTGGTAGGCCGCGTCATTCATGCCGAGCATGAATGTGGCCACGGTCGGTTTGTTGGCGACAACGTCTCGGGCCAGCCGCTCGTCGACCTTGCCGCCGCCGCCACCGACAACCCAGTCTCCAGCCCAACCGGAGTTGATGAAGCGGATGTTCAGATCGGGGAAGCGTGTGACAACGTAGGTTTCAATGAAGCCAACGTAGCTGCCGCGTTCAGTGATGCTGTCTCCGTAGAAGACCACGCGATCGCCTGGGCGGAGAAAGAAAGGATGAACCTGGGCCGATGCCTGAAGAGGTACTAGGAGCGCTGCGCAAACAAGAGCCAGAGCCTGCATACGGTGCAAACAAAATATGACGAAGAACCCCGGACGCGTCATAACGGAAATCGAGCGCACTGCCGCCTCCCGATCACTCCGCGACACGCATTATGTCATGCCAGTCCGCTATCCTTGCCATTAGAAGATAAACTTGGCAGCAAACTGAATGACCCGGGGGTTGGCGATCGTTTGCGTAATCTTGCCGAAAGTCCCCGCCTCACTTTCATCCCCCCCCGGATTTGCAAAGTGAGGAGTGTTCGCAAGATTGAAAAATTCAAATCGCAGTTGCAACTTCATGGTTTCTCTAAAGCCAAAATCTTTGAAGAACGAGAAGTCGTCATTCACATATCCGGGTCCACGCACCGGATTTCGGCCGGCGGTCCCGGGAGCGTAGCAAAGCGGATTGGTATTGGGTGTGCAATCGAAGCCGGCTATAGAAAATGCCGCGGTATTGAAATATTCGGCCAATGAGCGCTGGCCGCTGGGCAAAACGGGATTGCCCACCAGGTTGGGACGCAAGCCCTGCGTATCCTTTACTCCATTCACGCCATTGCCGTCCCGAACCACGTTAACAGGAGTACCGGTGCGGGCAAACAAAATGGTATTGACCTGCCAACCACCGAAAAGCAGCTCGCGAGTTCCTTGCCAATCGCCGAAAAATCGCTGGCCGTGTCCGAAAGGCAGATGATAGACCGAACTGAAAACGAAGTTGTGCCGCACGTCGTTATCGGAAGATGCGATTTCAGCGTTGAGATCGAACGGGTCTTGCGGCTGATTATGATTCTTCCCGAGGTTAAATGGCGCTGGTCCATTGTCTACACTGTGGCCGTAGGTGTAGGACGCAAGAAAATTCAAGTTTCTTGAAAGCCGCTGATTCGCCTTGATCTGCAAAGAATTGAACTTTGACCATCCGAGCGATTCCTGTGCCTCGATGGTTCCTAGCTCCTTCGTGATGCGGCTGGCCTGGTTGATGTCTCCGATGGCATAAGGCAGTTGGTGGGCGACCGATCCGACGTATCCCGCCTCCAACGAAAGAGAATTCGTGATTTCGCGCTGCAAAGTCAAGTTATAAAGCTGAGAATATCCAGTCTTCAGATTGGGGTCGACGTAGTAGATGGTTTGCACACTACCATCGGGGATTGTTGACGGATCGATACTCGACACAGTTGATGGGACTGGAATCGATGTAACGCGAGACACACCCGTGTTCAGGGCGTATAAGGGAGCACCATTGTAAAACCCGTTATAAAAATACTGTTGAACTGCAAACGGATAGTTCTTGGTCAGCACATCCTCGCGCGCGTCGTTTTCCGGGGTGTAGAAGAGACCGTAGCCACCGCGAATTACGGTGCGCGGCGTTATCTTATAGGCCGCACCTAAGCGTGGCGAGAAATCGTTCTTGCGCGCGTTGATCAATGCATCCGAGTTGCCTCCCCGTCCGGCAATCAGGATCGTGTTGGTTGTCGGATCGTAATCGGAAAGATTATTACCCGCCTCCGTATAAGGATTCTGGTACTCATAGCGGACGCCGTACGTTAGCGTGAGGCGGGGAGTAACTTTCCAAACGTCCTCGCCATAGAAGTGCAATTCCCAGCTCTGGGTATGCGGCGTCGTCAGTTGCAGTCCAATCTGAACCGACTCGGGAAGGCCGGTAAGCAGGTCGGCGATGTCGGAACCACCGTAGGGAAAAGCGGACAGTGGATTCGGGTCGTAGGGTACGTACGAATAGTCATTGAAAGTAGGATCGCCCGTCTGCTGGTTGTAGGAATAGGCCCCCGCATAATACTGATAACCCGTGGGGAAGAGGGAGAAAATCGGATGCGAGTTCAGGCGCCGATAGTCTGCGCCGAACCTGAATTCGTGAGCTGAACGGGTGTATGTAACGTTGTCGGCGAATTGAAAATTGGAATCGGTAAAGTAGAGCGGCTTATATGTCGAGCCACCAGTTTCGTAGCCGGACCCAAGATAGATGTAGGGAAATCCCGAGGTTTGCGGGAACCCAGGCAGGTTGACGTTGGGAATATTGTACTCATCAGCTAAATTCTCACCGTTGAGAAGACTGAAGTCATTCAGATGATAACGGTTGTACCCGAAGCGAAATTCGTTGAGCATGCGGCTGGAGAAAACATGGGTTTCCGTCGCTGAGATTTCCTGGCTTCGCGCGTTTTCTTTGTCTCCCTGGTCAGCATCGCCTCCACCTTTCACCGGGATCGCCCCCCAGAAGGGGTCGCCTTGGAGCGAGTTGAAATCGCTGTAGTGATAAGCAACCGACAAATGATCCTTTGAGGAAAGAGCGGGAAGATCGACTTTAGCATCGCCGTTCTTGCCGTTGTATTGGTAAGGCGCATTCACCTGGAAATTGTCGTACCATCCGTATCCGTTGCTAGGACCTGGAGTAATCGCGATATTGGGGGCGGGAAAGAATTTCTGGAGAATCGCCAATCCGCCGGCGGTCACTTCGCTTGCAGGAATGATGTACGGCGGACTGTATTGCTGGGCATAGTAACCATAATTCGCATAGCTGATCGCTGGATCGAAGAGCGGAATCATCGTGTTGCCATCGCCAGGGTCTCTTAGATTTGTCAGGTCAACGTCACCATTCGGCAGGAAGTTAATCTGGTTGGTCGGTGGGACAGAATCGATGTAATTGAATGCGTTCCGATTACGTACCTGCTCATAGGAGATGAAAAAGAAAGATTTGTCCTTGACGATCGGCCCACCAAAAGTGGCGCCAAAGTTGTGCTGGCTCAACTGAGGCGCTCTGGGGGTCTCGGTAGGGAATGCATAGTTCTCAGCTGCCGTTGCGCTCGGCCGATAAAATTCATAAACACTTCCGTGGAAGCGGTTCGTACCCGATTTTGTCTGAATGGAGATGACACCGCCCGCGGCGCGGCCGAACTGGGCCGAATAGTCCGAGGTTGCAACTTTGAATTCTTCCACCGCATCCACGCTTGGAGTGAGATTGGTATCGTTGTTGCGGTTTCCGGTCGCCTCGACGCCATCGATCAGCACTGAGTTTGCGAATTCTCTCTGCCCGTTCACTGAAAGATTGAGCGTATTGCCTCCCTCGCCGCTTATAACTCCAGGAGCTAGCAGCGGGAGCTGGAGAAAGTTGCGGCCCAATAATGGAAGATCGAGTATTTGCCGGGATTCGATTACGGTACCGGTCTCGACGCTCTCCGTCTGCAGGAGCGGCGCTTCCGAGGTCACCGTCTCCACCGTGGAGGTTGCGCCCACCTTCAGCTCAAAATCGACTTCGAGTCTCTGGTCGATCAAAAGTTCAAGAGCCTTCGCCACCGCCGTCTCAAAGCCGTGCTGAGTCACCGTAACGGTGTAGACACCGGGCGGTAATCGCTGAACCTCAAAGTTACCGTCCCCGTTCGATTTATTGGAGTAGCTCACACCTGTGTCCTGGTTCAGCGCGGCGATCTGCGCTCCGACGACCACAGCCTTGGACGGGTCTGTCACTCGGCCAACGATGGACCCGGTTGTAGCTTGGGCACCGGCGTTCGGAACTGAACACAACAGCTCGCAAAATAAACCGAACGCGAGTACAAAACCCAAAAGACAGCGACTCATAGATTCTCCTTTATCCATCAATCATTTTCTCGGCACGCCAAACATTGAGTAAACGTTTACCTACATTTCTATACTAAAAACTGCGCCTGAGCGCTGAGGTGCGGACCGCCAGAAAAGCTACTCCTGCGCTAATCCGGTGTCAAGCGGATTTCCGCATTTGCCGAACCAGAACCGTCATTTAAGACAAGCGATTGGGGAAGGCCGACCAGATCCCCGGCGGCGGCGGAACCGACGGAGAGGCAGGCCGCAGCAGCGCTTTTACCCACGGAGACGGCGGACTCTCTGGCTGTCACCGAGACCACCCTTGTGAGTGCGCTTGCGCACAAACGTGGAGTCATCGTGTAAACGCTTGCCTTTGCCGTTCGCAAGTTGCTAGGGCAGATCTTTATCCCTGCTTTTGAAATGAAACGCAATTTGCCGGGAGGATTCGCCGGCCGGAAACTGGACGCGAGCACTCACCGCGCCCGCGCTGTCCGTGAGCAGTTGAGCCCCGTCGACCGACGCAATCTGGCCCGGGTTCCAAACTGAAAGATCATACTGCCTGCTGGGGCTTCCGGAGAGTTCGAGAGTCAACCTGTCGAACGCCGGCGTCCAGGACTCGGACACGATGCGCAAGCCGTGGCTTGATTCCCCGAGCGGCGGCAGTTCCTGGGACATGCTCAGTCCGAAATCATTTCGCAGACCAATGCGTAACCTGCTCTGATTCGAGGAGAGCGGTAGTTGGACCGTTACATGCTGATCTTCGGAATTGGACTGGACATGAAAGGCGACCGGATGTCCGTTGATGTCGGCACCAACAACTTGAGCCCGCAAACTGAGTGCGGGCGAGAACTCCAGCGAGCAGTCGCCCGAACCGCTGCGCTGCACATCGAGCAGGATGCCGTCCGCAGTTCTGCTGTAATCGAGATCCAGGCTAACCGATCCCACGTGCAAATGTCCGATCCGAAATGACGTCCAATCAGCAGGCACATGGGGAGCGAAGGTCAACTGGTGCGCGGTGGCGTCCACTTCAAGGCCGAACAAACCGCGCAGCAGAGGGTTGACCACCATCGCGGCCGACCAGATCTGATGCGGAGAGCTTCCGAGCAGCGGCTGATTGAAATCTCCGGAGAGAACCTCGGTCACGTGGCCGAGGGCGCCGTCAAGGCTCAACAAGGCATTCGAACGCAGATTGGAATAGGCAGGAAACGAGCGATGGTAGCGATATTCGCCGGTGGAAGCCCAACCCGTAAAAAGGGGCCAGACTGAACCGTAGTGATAGCCTCCCGGATTGTACCGGGGGTCCCGCGCCGAAAGGATGCGCATCCCCCAGTCGGTTTGATGATCCGAATCCGCAAGCTGGTCGATGGTCGCCTGGGCTTTCACTTCCTGTAGCAAACCAAACCACATGGGAACGGTCGCGAGCACGCTGGTTGTGTCCAGACGTTTGTCGTCTTTGTCGAGAGCGTAGGCAAAAGCTTTCTTGTCTTGGGACCAGAAAACGCTATTCAGAAGCAATTGTTGCGAGCCAAATTGTCGCTCAAGATCTTCGCTGACGTCCTTCTTTTCTACCAGCAAGGCCAGGTGGGAGAGAGCGCGCAATGCTTCGAGTCCCAGCCCGCTTTGGTAGACTTCGGTCTTTACCGGCAGCAGGGGACCGCCTTCCACCCAACCGTGACCGAAGCCGGCATTCTGAGGGAATCCCCGCTCGTCGTAGGTGGAGCGCAGGAATTCATATGCCTTCCATAC
>Ga0302325_10006216_pt1 | contig 26920 bp, 22 predicted proteins | sample Palsa_T0_2_FD_201948 | JGI IMG/M metagenome (GOLD analysis project Ga0302325, IMG submission 201948) | Peat permafrost microbial communities from Stordalen Mire near Abisko, Sweden - Palsa_T0_2 | ecosystem: Environmental > Terrestrial > Soil > Palsa > Peat permafrost | place: Sweden: Abisko... | reverse complement strand
GCGTCGTCGCGTCCCGGCGGCTGGTAGAGAGCGCCACGACTTCCTGGGGCGTTGACGACGAAGTGGCCGCCGATGCGGCCCTGGCTGTCTCGGAGCTGGTGACCAACGCCGTCCTGCACGCCCGCACGGGCGTCCACGTGGTGGTGCGCCGGCTGGGCCGAGGCGTGCGCCTGGAGGTCGGAGACGGGAGCGGCCGGCTCCCCCTGGTCGGCGCCGATCGCCCGGAGGACCTCTTGGCTACCCGCTCGATGACCGGTCGGGGTTTGGCGCTGATCGCCGCCACTGTCGACCGGTGGGGCGCCGATCCGGTCGGGACCGGCAAGGTGATGTGGGCCGAGGTTGGTACCAGCCGGCGCCGTCCCCTGGCGGTGGACTCGCCGGCGCCGGTCAAGGTGTCGCCGGAGATCCCGGCGGTTCCCGCCGCTTCGTGGGCCGGCTCGACGTCGGTCACAGCCATGGCAGCCGAAGGTCGGAGGGTCCACCTCATCGGGGTGCCGGTCCGTCTGTTGGTCGAATCCGTTCGGCAGTTCACCGATCTTCAGCGCGAGATGGCGGTCGTCGAGCTCGACCAGCATGGTCCCGCCGAGCTCGTCGCCCTGGCCGAGACCAGCCAGGAGATATCCGCCCATATCTACAGCCTCCAGGCCGACAGCGATATCGCCGAGGCCGCGCTCGCCCGGGGCGAGTCCGTCATCGACCTCGACGTCGATGTCTCCGAGGACGCCATGGCCGCCTTCGACCGGCTCGGGTCGTTGGCCCGGCGGATGGGCGAGGCCGTGGTGCGCCCCCACGTGCTCACCCTCCCGCCAAGTGACGAGGTAACTGCTTACCGGAGTTGGTACCGAGACGAGATCGCGGCCCAGCTGACGGGTCAGCCGCCGCGGCCGTGCCCGTTTGCCGCGGCGGCGGCTTCCTGAGTTCTTCTTACAGCTGCAAGCTCTTGACCTGTAGGAACTCCTCCAGGCCGAAGCGGCCGTACTCCCGGCCGATGCCGGACTGCTTGTAGCCACCGAAGGGGGCGTTGGGGTTGAACGCGCCGCCGTTGATCTCGACCTGGCCAGTACGGAGCTGGCGGGCCACCTCCTCGGCCTTCTCCTGGCTGCCGGCCCAGACTCCGCCGGCTAGTCCGTACACCGAGTCGTTGGCGATCTCCACCGCCTCCTCCTCGCTGTCGTAGGGGAGGATCGACAGCACCGGCCCGAAGATCTCCTCCTGGGCGATGGTCATGTCGCGGCGGACGCCTGAGAAGACCGTGGGCTTGGCGAAGAACCCGGTCTCCAGCCCTTCCGGCTTGCCGAGGCCGCCGGTCACCAGGTGGGCGCCCTCGTCGAGACCCTTTTGGATGTAGCCCTGGACGCGATCCCACTGGGCTTGCGACACGAGCGGTCCCAGCCTCGAGGACTCGGCGAACGGATCGCCGGGTGTCATGGCGTCGGCCGTGCGCGCCGCGATCTCCTCGGCTTCGGCCAGCCGGTCGCGAGGGACCAGCATCCGGGTCAGGGCCGAGCAGGTCTGCCCGGAGTTGAGGAACGCCTTGCCGACCCCGTCGGCGACCGCCTTCGCGAGGTCGGCATCCGGGAGGATCACGTTGGCGCTCTTGCCGCCGAGCTCGAGGGCCACCTTGGCGACGCGTTGCATGCACAGCTCGCCCACCCGCCGTCCGGCTCGAGTCGAGCCGGTAAAGGACACCATGTCGACATCCGGATGTTTGGCAATCGCCTCACCGACGACCGGCCCCAGCCCAGACACCAGGTTGAACACGCCGGCGGGCAGGCCGACATCGTGGATGACCTCGGCCAGCACGAAGGCGTTGAGCGGCGCCACCTCGGACGGCTTGAGGACAACGGTGCAGCCTGCCGCCAGTGCGAACGCCGCCTTGGCGGCGATCTGGTGGAGTGGATAGTTCCACGGGGTGATGCACCCGACCACGCCGACTGGTTCCCGCACCACGACCGAGTTGCCGATGCGCTCCTCGAAGGGGAAGCCGTCGACGAGGGAGGCGATCACGCTGAAGGAGTGGTACGGCAACCCGGCCTGCACCAGCAGGCTCAGCGGCTTCACCATCCCGACCTCCTCGCTTACCAGGGTGGCGATCTCGTCCATGCGGGCCGCCAAGCCCTCGGCAATGCGGGAGCAGTACTTGGCCCGCTCATCAACCGATGTCCTGGACCACGCGGGGAACGCCCGGCGGGCGGCCTGCACGGCGCGGTCGACGTCCTCCGCGGTGCCCTCCGGAATGGTCCCCATGGTCTCTTCAGTAGTCGAGTTGACGACGGCGATGGTTCCGGTCCCCGTGCTCGGCAGCCATGCCCCATCGATGTAGATGTTGTCCCGTGTGATCACTGGCTTGTTCCCTCCATGTCGGTGCGCCGGCGGTCTGCGTCATATGTCAACGACGAGCGGCGGCGGGCGATCCGTTTTGTCCTGTTGTCCGGTGTTGTCCTGCTGTCCTGCCCCGCATGCTACGCACAGCCGGCCGAGGTGGGGGTCTGCGACTTGGTCCTAGGTGGTCCTAGGTCTCGGTCGCCGAGACGGCTCGCAAGGCCTCGAGGGCCTTGTCGGCGTGAGCCGACATGTTGATCTCGGAGCGGACGACGGCCTTGATCAACCCGTCACTGCCGATGACGAAGGTGGCCCGCTTGTTGGGGATGAGCCCCGGACCCCGGCGCACCCCGTAGGCCTTGGCGACCGACTTGTCCGCGTCGGAAAGCAGAGGAAAGTCGAACTCGTACTTGTCTGAGAACTGCTTCTGCTTGTCGACCTTGTCGGCGGAGATCCCGACCCGTTGGGCGCCGAGGCCGGCGAACTCCGCCGCCAGGTCGCGGAAGTGGCAACTCTCCCTGGTGCAGCCGGTCGTCATGGCCGCCGGGTAGAAGTACAGGACCACTGGTCCGTTCGCCAAAAACCCGGAGAGGCTCCGGAGGGTGCCGGTCTCATCGGTCAGTTGGAAATCGGGGGCTTTGTCTCCTGTGTCCATGGTCGGACGGTACTCGCCCGCGGCGCAGCTATGTTCCTATCTCGACGGTGGCGCTTGGATCTATGAGGCGCTGCATGAGCACCACGTCCAGCCAGCGCCCAAATTTGCGGCCCACCTCCCGCTCCACCCCTACCAACTCGAAACCGCAAGCTTGGTGCAGTCCGATGGATGTCTGGTGCCCACCGACGATGCGAGCCATGACCGCGTGGAAGCCATGGGTGCTGGCCAGCCGGAGCAACTCGAGGAGCAGTCCTTTGCCCACTCCCAGGCCACGCGCCTCGGAGTCGACGTACACCGAGTTCTCGACCGTGGTCCGGTAGGCGGGCCGCGAACGATACGGCGACAGCGAGCCGAATCCGCAGACCCGGTCGCGGTCGTCGATGGCCACCACGGCGGGGTGGGCGCCGCTGTGCTCGTCCATCCACGCCAACTGTTCCTCGGCGGTGCGGGCCACCATGTCGAAGGTGACCGTCGAGCCCAGGACCTCGGCGTTGTAGATAGTCCGGATCGCCTCGGCGTCGTCGTGGGCAGCCAAGCGGTACTTCATGGCCGCCCCAGCGTAACCGGGGCGGTCGCTGGCTCAGGCCGGTCCGGGCTGTCCGGGCGGGGGGCGGGCCGGCGGGCGCCGCTGGCTCGGGCCGGTCCGGGCTGTCCGGGCGGGGGGCGCGCCGGCGGGCGCCGCTGGCTCAGGCCGGTCCGGACGGGATAGCATGAGCGGGCTATCCAGGCTACCGGCGCGCCGGCCGGAGACAACACAGCAGCGCCCCCTTAGCTCAGTCGGCAGAGCACAGCCATGGTAAGGCTGGTGTCGTCGGTTCGATTCCGACAGGGGGCTCGGCGGCGTAGCTCAGTTGGTCAGAGCACTCGGCTCATAATCGAGTTGTCGTCGGTTCAAGTCCGACCGCCGCTACCAAAGCAAATCAATCAGCGCAGCAGAGCACGAGAGGTTCCATCCGTTGGCAAAGAACGAGAAGCGTGTCAAGATCACCCTGGCGTGCGACATGTGTAAGCGCCGGAACTACATCACCACGAAGAATAAGCAGAACGATCGAGAGCGGATCGAGATGAAGAAGTACTGCCGCTGGGATCATCAGCACACCGTCCACAAGGAGACTCGCTGAACCGGGAAGGGGCGCGGCTGGCCGTCTGGCCGGCCCCAACCGACTTGCGGTCGCTGGTGGAGGCGGCCCGGAGTGGTGATCGGGCCGCGCTCGACGAGCTGGTGCGGGTGACCTACACCGGTACCTACACCCTGGCCTACCGCCTGACGGGGAACGAGGACGACGCGCGCGATGTCGTTCAGGAGGCGTACCTGCGGGCGTACCGGGGTCTGCGGCGGTTCCGGGGGGACGCCCAGTTTACGACGTGGCTCTATCGGATCACGGCCAACTGCTCGGCGAACCTGTTGGCCAAGCGGGCCCGGACGCGCACGGAAACCCTCGCCGACGACGCCCTGGTGGTCGACGGCCGGGCCGAGCATGACCCCGAGGGCCGGATCGCCGGCGAGGACGACCGAGCCAGGGTCGCCGGGGCCTTGGCAGTCCTGCCCTGGCGGTTGCGCCAGGTGATCGTGCTGCGGGACATCTACGACCTGCCCCACGGCTCCATCGCCACCGAGCTCGGCATCAGCGAGGCCGCCGCCAAGGTCCGCCTGCACCGGGCCCGCCGCCGCCTGCGGGAGCTGCTGACCAGCGAAGCGGGGGCCGGCGACGGAAAGGAGGCGGTCGGTGTCCGGGCTAGCTGAGATCGTCCGGCTGCGAACCGTCGACTGCCGCCAAGCGGGCGAATTTCTCCCGATGCTGGCCGCGGGCGAACACGGGTCGGCCGGCCTCTCGACCTACGGGCGGCCGCGCTTGGCCGACGGGCGGCCATCCGAGGGCCGGTCGACCGAGGGCCGCGCAACAGAGGGCCGCGCAACCGAGGGCCCCGCAACCGAGGGCCGCGCAACCGAGGGCCGCGCAACCGAGGGCCCCGCAACCGAGGGCCGGGCATCCGAGGGCCGGGCATCCGAGGGCCGGTCGGCCGAAGCGGTGCCGGAGCAGGTCGCCGATCACGTGGCGCAGTGCTTGCGCTGCCAGGCCGAGATGGCGGCCTACCGGCGGATCCTGCGTCACCTGCGGGCCCTCCGCCATGATGACGTGCGCTCGCCGCCGGGCGCCTTGGCGGCCGTGCTCGCCGCCCTCGAGGTGGCGGCGCTGGAAGACCATGCGGGTGGTGCCAATCGGGCCTTGCGGGTCGCGGCCGTGGGCGGTATCACGGTCGCCACCGCGGCGGCGACCACCGCCGGCGTGCTGGTCTGGATGAGCCGGCGCCGGTTGGGTCTCGCCGAGACGGGCTGAGGCCGCCGGCGGGGACGGCGGGCGCGGGGCGAGCGGGGCGCCAGCGATCCAGAGCCGGCGGGCCAGAACCTTTTTTGTGATCTTTGACACCTTATGGATGTCAACTATCACAAAAAATGGAGTTGACCTACCGTCGGCCGGATGCCGCCCGTCGGGTCCCGCCTCAATCGGCAGGTTTGTCCGGTGCCTGCAGCGCCTCTCTGAGCAACTCGTCGAGAAGGGCTCGCCGGGCGGCCGTCAGCTTTGTGAGCGCGCACCGGTTGGCTACTGCGACCCAGGTTTGCTGGCTTACCGCCTGTCCCTCGTCGGTCAGGGCCAGCAACTTGACCCGACGGTCGGTGGGCTCCGGCCGGCGCTCGACGAGGCCTTTCGTCTCGAGCCGGTCCACTAGGCCGGTGAGGTTGGAAGCTTCGCAGTTCATCTCCTCGGCGAGTCGCCGCATGGGGCTCGGACCCTGGTGCCGCAGTCGCCGCAACAGGTCGAGTTGGGCGACCGACAGCCCCTCGTCATCGGCAATCTCGCGGATGTCCTGTTTTGTCCGGTCCATCAGGCGGACAGCCAAGGACGCTAAGTCCAAGTCGACGGGAGACACAGCAACCGGCGTCGAACCCTCTTTGGACGACTGGGCGTTCACCACCGCCCAAGTGTAGCCGATGTCACAGTAGCTACATAGTTGACAACATGAAGCATATACGTGTTGGATGATACATCGCCCATAACGGCGATCGAGTTTCTAGGAGCCCCCCCCGTGACGTCCGACTCCCTCCCTGACCCCCTCGACCGGCTTTCTCGCGTCGAGCGCTACCGCTGGCGGAGGAACGCCCGCACTGCGGAGCGGGCCCACGAAGCCGAGCAGTTGGGCGCGCTCCGGGTCTTGGCCGTCGACCGGACTGAGGTCCATCCAGTTGTGGCCGCCGGGCCGGGCCGATCCCTGGCCGGGTCGTCTTTCACCGCCTCGCCCTCCGCTGGCGCGGTCGAGGCCATCATCGGTGAGCGCCGGCTCGTCGCCGGCCGGGTGTCACGGGCGGCGTGGGCCACACTGATGGCGGCTGCCACCGGGCCGGAGCCGGTGCGGCTGGTGGGCGCCGGACGGTACGGTCCCTACTGGACGCTGATTTTTGAGGGGCCGGGCGCCCGTCTGGTCGTGCTTGCTCACCGGCTCGTCTTGGCCCGGCGCGCCAGCCAGGGCGGGAGTGATGTGAGTCGTCCGGTGCTGCAACTGGTCGGCTGAACGCTCTGTCGGGGGCCACTTCCCGCCGTCGTGGCCCATGCCGCGGTGGCCGGCGCCCGGCTGGCGCCCGGCCGCGCCAGACGCAGCCGCAACGACTGGTGCTATCCTCGTGGCGAAGGAACCCGACCCGCAGAACATCTGCAGAGGGCAGTAGCTCAATTTGGCAGAGCACCGGTCTCCAAAACCGGCGGTTGGGGGTTCGAGTCCCTCCTGCCCTGCTCCCCCAACTCCCGTGAGAAGGCCACGCACACGTGAGCATGAATAGACAACAGAGGCGGCTGCTCCAGCGGCAGGGCGAGATGACCGAGGACGGTGCCCCGGCGCCGCCCCGTCGGGCCGAGCCAGCCGAGCGTCGCACCAGACCAGTCCCGGGAGCACCGAGGCGCCGTACCTCGCCGCGCCAGTTTCTCCACGAGGTCAACGTCGAGATGCGGAAGGTGGCCTGGCCCACCCGAGCAGAGACGATCAACTACTCGACCGTCGTCTTCATCACTTTGGCTATCCTTATGGCGTTCATCTTCGGCTTGGACCTGCTGTTCTCCAAGCTCGCGGTCTTCCTCTTCAAGTAGCGGGCATGCCTGACGACCTCCCTTCACCTGATGACAACGCGCTCGAAGCCGGCACGCCGCCGGCAGATCCTGGCGCGGCTATCGACGGCGCCGCCGACCTGGACTCCGGCGCCGACGCCCCCGAGCCGGCTCCCGATCCGGTGCCGGTCGAGGTGGTCGCGCCTGTGGAGGCCAGCGACGTGATCCCCGCCGAGGTCCTCGACGAGGTGGTGGAGGACGTCCAACTCCCTCCGGAGAGTCCCTATGACCGGTCGGGCCAGTGGTATGTCATCCACAGCTACGCCGGCTACGAGAACAAGGTGAAGTCCAACCTCGAGAGCCGCATCGCCTCCATGAACATGGAGGAGCGGATCTTCGAGGTCGTCATCCCTATGGAAGACGTCATCGAGTTCAAGAACGGCAAGAAGCAGGTGGTCTCGAAGAAGGTCTTCCCGGGCTACCTCCTGGTCCGCCTCGAGCTCGATGACGACTCCTGGTATGTGGTGCGCAACACGCCTGGGGTGACCGGATTCGTGGGTCTGGGCGCCCGTCCCACGCCGCTGTCTCGCCGCGAAGTTGAGAACATCCTCCAGGTCAAGGCCGAGGACGGTGACGGGACGTCGACCAAGAAGAGCCGGCCGCGCATGGAGTACGAGCTCGGCGAGTCCGTGCGGGTACGGGAAGGCCCCTTCGCCGACTTCAGCGGCACCATCGCCGAGATCAACGAAGACCAACTCAAGCTCAAGGTCCTCGTCAACATTTTCGGACGGGAGACTCCCGTCGAGCTGGACTTCGCCCAAGTGGCGAAACTGTAAGAGGAGCAGAGCCCCATTGGCCAAGCGGCGCGTTACCGCCATCGTCAAGATCCAACTGCCCGCCGGCAAGGCCACCCCAGCCCCCCCGGTCGGGACCGCCCTCGGACCACATGGCGTCCAAACCATGGAGTTCGTCAAACAGTACAACGCCGCGACCGAGGACCGGGTGGGCCAGGTCATTCCAGTGGAGATCACCATCTTCGAGGACCGGTCCTTTACCTTTGTCCTGAAGACGCCCCCGACAGCAGTGCTCCTGCGGCAGGCGGCCGGACTGGAAAAAGGGGCCCAGACCACTGGCCGCGAGACCGTCGGTTCCATCACCGACGCGCAGCTGGCCGAGATTGCCCAGGTGAAGATGCCCGACCTCAATGCCAATGACCTGGACTCGGCGAAGGCCCAAGTCGCCGGCACGGCCCGCTCGATGGGGATCACGGTCGGCTAGCGGTAGCCTGATAGTCGTTTTACCGATGACGAGGCAGGGGAAAACCTCGCCCCACCCGTCCCATGAAGAGGGAGACAGCAATGTCGCGCAAGGGTAAGAAGTACATCGACGCGGTCAAACGGTTCGAACGGACCCGCACCTACGCCCCGGGGGAAGCGCTGGAGCTGGTCCGCAGCCTGGCCCACTCCGGCTTCGACGAGACGGTCGAACTGGCGATCCGCCTGGGCATCGATCCGCGTAAGGCCGATCAGATCGTCCGGGGCACAGTCGCCCTGCCCTCGGGTACGGGCAAACCGGTGCGCGTTGCCGTGTTCGCGTCCGGAGCGGCGGCCGAAGAGGCCCGGGCGGCAGGGGCTGACCTGGTCGGTGCGGACGACCTGGTGGCGCGCGTCGACGGCGGCTTCATGGACTTCGACGTCGCCATCGCCACCCCGGAGCTGATGGGGCAGGTCGGGCGGCTGGGCCGCAAGCTCGGGCCGCGGGGCCTCATGCCGAACCCCAAGACGGGCACCGTCACCCCAGATGTGGGCAAGGCCGTGACTGACTTCAAAGGGGGTCGGGTCGAATATCGTGCCGACACCCGCTCGCGAGGTGTGGTGCAGGTGCCAATCGGCAAGGTCAGCTTCAGCCGCCCGCAGCTGCTTGCCAACTTCCGGGCCGTGATCGACGAGATCCAACGAGCCAAGCCGGCCGCCGCCAAGGGCCGCTACATCAGATCAGTGGCGGTGAGCTCGACCATGGGGCCCGGTGTCGACGTCGACTCCACCGCCCTGCGCGTTACCGACGAGGATCTTGCCGAAGTCGGCTAACGACGGGTTTCGGTCCGCTCGTTTCGGGTCCGGTGCCAGCGAGGATCTCGGTCCGGACCAAGGTCAACGGAGGGTCAGTTCGCGACTGAGCCCCCCTCGCCCGCTGCCAGCGAGGATGTCGGTCCGGTCCGAGGACAACGGACCGACATCCTCGCTGCCACCGGGCGTCTCTACAGTCATCCCCAGACGTGAAGGAAACAAGCGATAGGGGTAGCGCTGTATCGCGTCGCGACGGGAGCAGGCGCCAAGTCGCTTCCTAGCAAAACGAGGAGCGTTTGGCGTGCGTGTCGCCGAGCTGAGTGTTGAAGCGGGCCTGGCGTGGCGAGTCGCCGGTCCGTGGACCTTTGGGCCGGCCGGCGGCTCGCATTGGCTGCCCCGCTGCGGGGCGCGAATGCCGCGACCGTGGGACCGCGACCTACGATCGAGGTTGTGCGCCAATGGGTCACCCCGAGGTCGTTGCTGTTGCACTTGGCCTTCGTGGTCATCGCCACCGGGTGCCTCATCGCCGGCTGGTGGCAGGTGCACCGGGCCATGCAGGGCAATACCTTGAGCTACCTATACTCGGTCGAGTGGCCGGCCTTTGCCGTCGTCGCGGGGATCGGGTGGTGGCAGATGTTCCACGACACCCCTGAGGACATCGCCGAACGCAAAGCCCACCACGCCCGCGCTCGGGCGGCATCAGCAGAGGTGGTGGCCCGCACCCTGCCGCGTTCGGCCTTGGCGATCACGGTCGGCTCGGACGAGGTCGGAGCCGGCCGCCAGCTCGCTGCGGCGTCGCCGGTGTTCGAGCTGGCGGCTGGGGTGGACGACAGCAAGGCGCCCTTGCCGGCGGAGTACTGGGAGCGATCACCGGCCATCCCCGCCGGGCCCGATGCCAACCTGCTGGCCGACGAAGACCAACCAACGGACGAGCTCACCGCCTACAACCGCTACCTCGCCTTGCTCGCCGTACGCGGCAAGGCCAAGACGTGGCGCAACCCGCACGGCATCTGATGAGCGTCGAGCGCGCCCTGTTCCTGTACCGGATCATGGCCTACACTGTCGGAGTCGGGCTGATCATCCTGGTATTCGTCGGCATGCCGTTGCAGTTTTGGGCGCACTACGACGGCGTCGTGCAAGTGGTGGGCTTCGTGCACGGCATCGCCTACATGGTCTATCTGGTCACCGTGCTCAACCTGCTGATCCGAGCCCGGCTCCAGTTGTGGACGTTTGTGGCCATGGTGGCGTGTGGGCTCGTCCCGTTCCTGGCGTTCGTGGTGGAACACTGGGTTACCCGGAGGCTGACGGACCCGGTGAAAGTGACCCGAATCTGACGGAGGAGGTGGCCGCCCCTTCGTCCGGGCGACGGCATCTCTCGTTTTGTGGGTCTTTTGTTCGGCAAACGGTCGTTTTCGCGGTCCAAAATGGCCGTTTATGAGAAAGAGAAGAAGGTGGTATCATGGCCGTTAGTTCTCATAGGTATCGTGTGCTGTCCTTCCCCATAGGGCGAGTAGTTATTGGTGCTATGGCAGGGAACCGAACCGGAGGTACACGTCCATGGGGCAGCAGGTAGGACATCGAAAGAGTCGCGCGTTCAAGCTCACCGCGGTAGCCGCGGCCGTAGGGCTTGTATCCGGCATGAGCATGATGTTGGTGGCCGCGACCGCCTCGGCAGCCCCGGTACCCTCGGCCTTCAACTGGAACAAGCTGACCCCCGCGGCGTCGCCTCCGCCGTCCAGTGACGTGGCGATGGCCGATGACACTGCGCTCAGCCAGGTCGTCGAGTTCGGTGGCCTGAGCGCTAGCGACTCGCCGCTCGGCGACACTTGGACCTGGAACGGAACCACTTGGAGCGAGACTTCGTTTGCCCAGCCTCCCGCTCGTTACTCGGCTTCGATGGCGTATGACGCCCATACCAACCAGTTGTTGCTGTTCGGCGGCTTGGGCGCTGGCGAGACACCACTCGGCGACACGTGGATTTGGAGCGGGACCGGCTGGACCGCTCTATCGCCGGTTGACAGCCCCCCTGCTCGATATGCAGCTTCTATGACCTACGATCCGGCCACCCAGAATATCGTCCTTTTTGGCGGTCTTGAGTCCAGCGGATTTCCGCTCGCCGATACGTGGACCTGGAACGGAAGCAACTGGACGCCGCAATCCCCTACGCTCAGCCCTCCTGCTCGGCACTCGGCCTCACTCGCTTATGACCCAGTCAGTACCGACCTGATTCTCTTCGGGGGCTGCCGCGTGCACGTGCTTCAGCCCTGCAACCTCTCAGGGACGGGTGAAGCCCTTGGCGACACCTGGAGCTGGAACGGGACAACCTGGGCTCGGCTGTCGCCGACTACGAGCCCCTCCGCCCGGACTGGGGCCTCGATGGCCACCGACACGGCCAGCGCCGTCAACGGCGCGGTGCTCTTCGGTGGGGAGACGGCCGGCGGCACGCTGCTCGGTGACACTTGGAACTGGACAGGCACCAATTGGACTCGGCTGTCGCCGACCACGAACCCTCCGGTGCGGTTCAGCGCCGGGCTGGCCTACGACTCGGTGAGCGGTGACCTTCTCCTCTTCGGTGGTCATGACGCCGCCCTCGATGACACGTGGGACCTCTCTTTTAGCGCCACTCCGGCGGCGACCACCACGAGCGTGGTGTCGTCGCTGAACCCGTCGGCGGCTGGCGGGGCGGTTACCTTCACGGTCACTGTCGCCCCTGCACCCGACGGGGGCACGGTGTCGGTCAGCAGCGACGGTTCCCCGATATGCACAGTGGCGGTCATCGCTGGGGTGGCGACTTGTCCCACTTCGTTCTCGACGGCCAACTCGTACTCGATCGTGGCGACCTACAACGGCGATCCGGACTTTGACCCGTCGACGTCGAGCCCGCCGCTGTCCCAGGTTGTCCAGAGCGCACCTCCGACGGCGACCACCACGAGCGTGCGGTCGTCGCTGAACCCGTCGGTGGCTGGCGGGGCGGTGACCTTCACGGTCACTGTCGCCCCTGCACCCGACGCGGGCAAGGTGTCGGTCAGCAGCTACGGCTCGCCGATATCGGGTTGCACAGCCCTGTCAGTCATCGCCGGGGTGGCGACTTGTCCCACTTCGTTCTCGGCGGTCAACTCGTACCCGATCGTGGCGGCCTACACCGGCGATCTGGACTTCGATGGGTCGACGTCGAGCCCGCCGCTGTCCCAGGTTGTCCAGAGCGCACCTCCGACGGCGACCACCACGAGCGTGCGGTCGTCGCTGAACCCGTCGGTGGCTGGCGGAGCGGTGACCTTCACGGTCACTGTCGCCCCCGAGCCCAACGGGGGAACGGTGTCGGTCACTCGCGACGGCTTGTCCATACCCGGCTGCTCGGGTCGGGTCTTGGCTGGGGGCAAGGGCACCTGTACCGCGTCGTTCGCAGCCGGTTCGTACTCGATCGCGGCTGCCTATACGGGTGATGGGGACTTCCGGGCGTCGACCGCGAGACCGGTGGTCCAGTCCGTGCTGCCCGGTCCCGTGCCGCCCGCACCGGTTTCCGCCCAGGGGTACTGGATGGTGGCCTCCGATGGCGGCGTTTTCGCCGGTGACGCTCCTTTCGGCAATGCCCACTTCTACGGGTCGACTGGAAACGTCCACCTGAACGCGCCGGTGGTTGGGATGGCTGCCACCCCCGACGGGCATGGGTACTGGCTGGTGGCGTCGGACGGCGGGATCTTCTCGTTTGGGAATGCCCACTTCTACGGCTCGACCGGAAACATCCACTTGAACGCGCCGGTGGTCGGGATGGCTGCGACCCCCGACGGGCATGGGTACTGGATGGTGGCGTCCGATGGTGGGATCTTCTCGTTCGGTGACGCCCACTTCTACGGCTCGACCGGCAACGTCCACCTCAACAAGCCGGTGATCGGGATGGCCGCGGACCCCAACGGTGACGGTTACTGGCTCGACGCCTCCGATGGTGGAGTGTTCTCGTTCGGTGACGCCAAATTCCACGGGTCGACCGGAAACGTCCACTTGAACGCGCCGATCGTCGGCATGGCCGCGACCCCTGACGGGAATGGGTACTGGATGGTGGCGTCCGATGGTGGGATCTTCTCGTTCGGGAACGCCCGCTTCTACGGCTCGACCGGCAACGTCCACCTCGACAAGCCGGTGGTCGGAATGGCAGCCAACTTCACAGGCGGCGGGTACTGGCTGGTGGCATCCGATGGAGGGGTCTTCACCTTCGGGAACGCGCCGTTCTTCGGTTCGTTGGGGAATCTCGTGCTGAACCGGCCGATCTTGGGACTAGCGCTCAGCCCCTGACAGCCCCTGGGCCTGGCCGGTCGACGCTAACCTGTCACGTCCCCGTCACCCATTCGCAATATGGTCGTGATGACCCATTTACACGCTTGGGGTTGTCGACTACTTGGACGGATGCTAGATTCGCCTGAGAGGTAGCCTGAGAGGTAGGTAGTCTCAGCACGTTGGGAAGGGGCTGTCTGTAGGCGCCAGAGCGTCCCCGCGGGCAGCGCGTTACGACGGGTGAAATATCGACCCAACAGGAGGGGCGGCAGGTGGCAGGAACGACAGAGGCGTTGTTTGCCCAAATACCTCCGTCGGAGAAAGAGGACTCATTTGCCCTGACGGTGATAGTCGACGCCGATCCTCGAGGCAGGGAACCGGCTGACAGCATTCGGGCGATCCAGGCGGCGGTGGCAGGAGTCGATGCCCAAATTATTTTGACATGCCAGGAACCACTGTCGGATGTTCCCGATGGGGTAGAGGTGGTCGTATTCCCATCGGCCGGGCAGGGCGACCGTTACGACGCGGCCGCGCGGGTCTCCAGGAGCCCGCTTCTGGCGTTCGTAGGCAGCGGGGTCGTCTTCAGCGCCGGTTGGGCCAGTGAAGTCGCCCGACTCTTCGAAGAAGACCCGACCCTGACCGTTGCCGGCGGTCCCGTGGTGCCTCAGGGGGAGCGACGCACCCAGCGGGTCAGCGCCTTGGTGATGACGCATTACCTCGGCGGCACACCGGCTGCTCACAATGCCCGCCTCGTGCCGGCCCGACGGGTACGTGAAGTGGGTTTGTCCAACCTCATCATCCGCGCCTCAGCTTTCCAGGCTGTCGGTGGTTTTCAGGCTCCTGCAGGCGGACACGGCGAGGCGGTCCGGCTCTGCTACAAGGTGCGGACCCTCTTGGACGGCAAGATCATGTCGCACCCCGGGCTGGCCGTCAAAGCACCCGCGCCGCGGTTTCCGGGGCCGCTGCTTCACGACATAGCTACCTATGGACGTTCCCGGGGCGACATGGCGCGTCGGTTGCCAGAAGCGGCGCCGCTCTTTCCCTACGCGCTGCCATCGCTCATCTCGGTGCTGTTCTGCGTCAGCGTTGGCCTCCTCTTTGTGGCAGGAAGGGGTGTTGTCCGTGCCGCCCTGCTCGCCGCCATCGCGGCGTTGATCTTGTTCTTCTTCGTTCAGTCGGCCCGCACCCTGCGGGAGTCCGGGTCGCTGGTTGGCCGCCTCCTCGCCGGGTTCGCGCTGCCGATCGTGCTGTTCATCTACGGGGTGAGCTTCATCCGGGGCTACTTCGGTCGAAGCATGGAGGACATCTCGCCACCCCGAGAGAGGACGGCCCCGCTCCGCGTGCTCATCCTCAACTGGCGGGATGTGACGCATCCTTGGTCCGGCGGCGCAGAGACCTACATACACCAGCTGGCCCGGCGCTGGGCCGCTGACGGTATGGATGTTGGCTGGCTGACCCAGCGCCACGCCGGCAGTGCTCGCTCCGAGGTCATCGACCGCATCCGGATCCACCGGATCGGCGGACCGGTCACGCAGTACGCATGGGTAGGCATGGCCTATCTCATCCGGTTCCGTCGCCGCTATGACGTCATCGTCGACTGCGAGAACGGGATCCCGTTCTTCTCGCCCCTTTTTAGCCGCCTGCCGAAAGTGCTGGTTGTGCACCACGTGCACCAAGAGATCTTCCGCCAACAGCTCCCTCGACAGCTGCGCTGGTTCGCCCTGTGGCTCGAGGGTTGGCTCATGCCCCGGCTGTACCGCAACGCTCAGGTGGTCGCAGTATCCGAGGGGACGCGGACCGATCTGGTGGCCTTGGGGTTCGACTCGGACCGGATCAGCGTGATCACAAACGGCGTCGTGCCACCCGAGAGCGTTGCCTATCCACGGTCGCTCCGCCCGACCATCCTGTGTATGGGTCGGCTCAAGCCGCAGAAGTCGGTGGATGTCCTCATTCGTTCCTTACCCGCCATCCTCGAGCGAATTCCCGACCTGCACGTGGACATCGTGGGTCAGGGCCCCGACCGCAACCGCCTCGAGCGCTTGGCCTGGTCTACCGGGCTGGCCGGGCACGTGCACTTTCACGGATACGTCTCCGCGAAGGTGCGAGACGAGCTGGCGGCGGCAGCCTGGGTGGCCGTCTGCCCGTCGTCTTTCGAGGGTTGGGGCGTGGTGTGCATGGAGGCCAGCGCCCGTGGCCTGCCGGTCGTGGCGTCCAACGTGGCGGGATTGCGGGAATCGGTCCGTGACGGCGAGACAGGTGTCCTTTTTCCGTACGGTGACGTACGGGCTCTGGCCGACACGGTGGTGTCGCTCTTGCAGGACCCTGAGGTTCGAAGCAGGATGGGTGTCGTGGGTAAGGAGTGGGCTGCTCGTCACACTTGGGATGGAAGCGCGTCCGTGTTCGGCGGCCTGCTGACCTCTCAGGTACGTCCACGATCGACAACTCGGTCGGGCGCCGTGGCGGCTTTCGCTTCATGGCGGTAGGCGACCCGCTCATAGCTGACCCGCTGCCAGATACGAAGCTGGTCTCGGTGATCGTAACCACGCGCAACTCGGCACGGACGCTGGAGGCCTGCTTAGCGAGTGTCCGCCGCCAGACGTACCCCGATGTCGAACTGGTCGTCGTCGACAACAGCTCGACGGATATTACGCCCGCGATCGCACAGCGCTACTGCGATGTGTTCGCGACGAAGGGTCCCGAACGGAGCGCCCAACGCAACTTCGGAGTGGAGCTATGCCACGGTGCTTGCGTCCTCTTCATCGACTCCGACATGGTGCTCGAAGAGGGGGTCATCAGCGAGGGGCTCCGCGCCCTCCAGGACAGCGATGTCAGGGGCGTGGTGATACCGGAGCTGTCCTTCGGCGATGGCTTCTGGACCAGGTGCCGAATCCTCGAGCGCCAGTGCTACGCAGGTGATGACGACGTGGAGGCGGCGCGCCTGTTCCGACGTGCGGACTTCTTGGAGACGGGCGGTTTCGATCTCGAGCTCAATGGCGCCGAGGACTGGGACCTGTCAACGCGCGTCGCAGGGCGCTCGGGCCTGCCCCGGACGTCGTCGATTATCCATCACGACGAAGGCCGGATCAGCCTCGGTGGCACCTTTGTCAAGCGCCGTTACTACGCCGGCGGTTACCTTCACTACCTCGCCAAGCACCGCGGCGGGGCCTTGACCCAGGCCAACGTGATCCTACGGCCGGCCTTCCTGCGTCACTGGAAGGATCTGCTGCGGCATCCCTTCCTCGCCGGGGGGATGTTCCTCCTCAAGATGGCGGAGTTCGCCGCTGTGGCTGAGGTGGCCGTCCAGCAGTGGGTGATGGGTCGGGCGCCGCGCCGGTCCGAGCATGTCTACCGGGCCGAGACGACGACGACGCCTGGCGCGCCGACCGCCGATGGTCAGCGCCACACCTAGTGAGCAAGGCGTTGGCATGGCCACGAACCATCTAATGGGCCCCGAGGAACCGGAGGAAGGACCTCCCGGGCCCGATGACCGTGTGGCCCCGGGCGGTGGCTCTCAGCGATCGGGGCGACAGCGTTTGGCCCGTGAGGGCGGCAAGTTCCTGAAGGCCAATGTGCTAGCGACCGGTTCCACTCTCGTCGCCGGACTGCTCGGATTCGTACTTCAGGCCGTCGCCGGCCACGCCCTGCACCCTGGTGAATACGCCAAGGCCTCCGCGGTGGTCAGCTTCTACGTCGTGCTGACGCCGGGCGCGGCCTTCGGCCGTCTGGTGGCCTGGCAGACCAGCCACGACCTGTCGACGCCGGACCGCGACCTGCAGAAGAGTGGCGTGCTGCTGCGGGAGGTCACGGTACGGCTCCTGATCGGTGGTGGGCTCGTCGTCGTCGTCTCCAGCATCATCGGCCCGCTGCTCGGTTCCTTCATGCACGTGCCAATCCGCTACATCATCGTCGGCTCGATCGCGGTTCCCTTCACGTTGGCCGCGCAACCACTGCTCGGGAGGCTGCAGGGCGAACAACGCTTCGTTCCGTGGAGCCTGCTCAACGTGCTCATCACGTTCAGCCGGCTGGTATTCGTCATCGCCCTGGTGTTCGGGTTCGGGGCATTCGGCGTCATCGCTGGGACCACCATCGGAAGTGTCGTCACCTTCGCCGTCTGCTTGGCCCTGCTGTGGCCCGCGGTCACCGCCTACAAAGGGCGGTTCCCGTGGCGACCGACGATCCCGTTTATCGTCATCGGGCTCGTGTCCACGCTCTGCATCGGGGTGTTCGTAAGCGTTAACACGATTCTCGTCGAGCACTTCTTCAACAAGGTCCAAAGCGGCCAGTTCGCCGCGGTCGTGGTTCTCGGGAACGCGGTGTACTTCCTAACAGGGGGGTTCGCCACTGCGGTCTTCCCGATGGTGGTAGCACGCCACGCTCGGGACCGGAGCACCCTCGGGGTCATGGGTGCGTCGCTGGCGCTGTGTGCCGCCGCCGGACTGGCTGGAGCCCTTGTGCTGCAGCTGTTCGGGCATGTGATCCTGCTGGACTTCGCAGGTAAGGCTTACGTGGGCGGCGCTTACTACCTCGGCTGGTACGCCGTCGGGATGGCGGTCCTGGGCTGTGCGATCGTGCTCGTATACACCCAGCAGTCGCTCAACCGGCTGAACATGCTGTGGGTGCTCATTCCAGTCACTCTGCTGCGACCTATCCTGATCGTCATGTTCCACCGGACCCTAATGACTGTCGTGGTGGTAAGCGATCTGAGCGTCACGGGTTTTGCCTTGGCGATGCTGGTGTTGTACGTCTTCACCGAGCGGGCGCGGCTCCGCTCGGAAGGTGGCCCGGATGGGACTCTTTCAGGTTCCGGCGCCGCCTCCTTCGCGAGATCTGTTGGCTGACGTGGAGGGCGCTCCGGCGCCGGGTAATCGGATGGATCTCGTGCAGAAGCTGCGTCGGCGGACCGAGTGGCTGGTCACCAAGCCCCGTGCGGTAGCCGTGTTGCTCGCTGCGGTCGGCCTAGCCGTATGGCACTCGTGGATCACCACACTTCCACTTGCGTCTGGCGACTGGAACTGGCAGGCGCCTGGCAGCATCAGCGTGTACTTCCCGTTTCCTTCGGTTTGGAACAGCACCCTCGGGCTGGCCGGCGAAAACCGGTTCGTCGACGCGTTCCGCTTCCCGGTCTACGCGCTCGACGGGATGCTCAGTGCTCTCGGCGCCTCATGGGCATCCGTCGAGAAGATCGTCTATTTCATTCCCTTCGCGGTGCTCTTGCCAGTCGCGGGGTGGCTCTTAGCTCGCGAGATCCTCGGCAAGACACGGTGGGCCCTGCTCACGCCAGTGCTCTTGCTGGGAAACGCTTACTTCGTGATGGAGGCGAACACCGAGGTCCCCCTCACTCTCGCCGAGGCCTTCGGCTGTTTGGCTCTCCTGACGTTCATCTGGTCGATGAAGCGCCTCTCGCTGCGGTGGGGCCTGGTCACCGGCCTGCTCGTTGCGATCAGCGCCGTGTTCGACCTACGGCCGACGTACCTCACGGTCTTGCTCATCACTGCGTACTTGATCCTCCTCACCATCGCCGAACCGAGCTGGCGGCTGCTCCGTCGCCGGATCCTCCTGGCGGCCGCCGCTGGACTGGCGTTCGGTGGGAGCCAGGCCTTCTGGATCCTCCCGCTGGTCACTTACCACGGCCACGCCCAACTCCCGATTCCTCCTCAGCCGAACTTCAACATCACCACGTTGGAGCATGGCATCGCGGGAGTGTCCTCGTTTTGGACGTATGGCCGGGCGGCCGATTTGGTGCAGGCGCCGCTCAACCCGTGGTTCATGGTGCTGCCCATCGTGGCGATGGTGCCGCTCCTTCGGAGGCGGGTGCGGCTGGAATTCGTCTGGCTCGCTCTCGCGGCAGTGGTCTGCGCATTCCTGAGCAAGACCAATACGCCACCGTTTGGGGGAGTATACGACTGGCTGTATAGCCATGTCCCCGGCTTCGACCTGTTTCGGGAGGGATCGAAGTTCCTGTACCCGGTCGCGATTGCGTATGCCATTCTCATCCCGGCCGCGTTCCGATCGATGGTCGAGATCGGAGGTGGGCTCGCGGGAGCCACCCGTCGGACCATTCGGGTGGCCACCGTCGCATTGCTCGTGGTCGTGCTCGGCGGGACCGGCTCCGTCCTCCTCGTGCTCGAGCAGGGCAAACTCGGTTTGACGACGACGCCGCTGCAGGTGCCGCGGGCGTTCTCCGAGATGACCGCCCTGCTGAGCGCCGACCACCAACCCGGCTCCGTGCTGTGGCTCGGCTCTCCTGTCTACAAAACGAGCGATGTGCAAGAGCTACTCAACGAGCACCGCTACGTGCTATCCAGCGCCACTCATCCCATCGCAAACCTGAGCGGCAACGCCCTGACCTTTCAGGTCAATCGTCGGGACCCGTTGCAGTACTTCTGCCCAATAATCAAGCAGGCTTACTGTTACCTGACGCCATCGCTCTTCCCGTATCTCGCCAACATGGCCGGGGCCACATACGTTGTCAGCCCAGCCGATTCCAGCGTCGGAAAGCTGCGGCCTGGTGTCACCCGCGAGTGGGTGCGCCAGCAGGTGACGGCCATGTTCGGGGCGCCCCTGGTGCTCGGCAACGTCGGTGCCCAGCTACTGGTCTGGCACATCCACAGCACCCAACCCGTGATCGCTTCCTACCCGGCTGTCGGATTGGTGGACTCGGGCCCGTGGTCTCTGCCAAACGTGCTTCCCGCTCTTCAAGCCATGGGCGTACCGGCCGCCTACCAGCAATCGCTCGATGTCAGGGACTACCCCCCGGCGCCGGCCGGGCTGCCTGACTCGATTGCTGTCCTCCCTCGAGTCAACGGCGGGTGCCAGAGCAGTTCGGCCGCACAGGTCGGGATCATGGCGGAGACAACCAGTGCCACTCTCCCGGTCACCATCGGAGGGACCTCGTCGAGGCTCAGCCTTCTGTCCCGGTCGAGCCGGCTGCCTGGGTGGGGGCTGTTTGGACCGACCTCCATCCCTACTGGTCTCATACCAATCGAGACCTCGTCCGCTGACGTTCAGCTCGGTCCCTGCGTGGCATGGTCCGCACTGACGGGGATCGCTTTTGGCGTCCATCCGAGCGCGACTGGACCAGTCCATCTCGGTGCCGATGGAGAGAGGCTGACGGCGTCCTCGGGGGGCACAGCCGGACCGTGGACAGAGCTGCGCCGTGGGTACGACGGAGGCTGGCTGATGAGGAGGCAGGCTCCGACCGCCGTGGCTGACGGCCTGTTCAACCTGTACTACCAACCAGTCGCCGCCAAGGGGGGATACGTCTTTACCTTCTCGACGCTGAAATGGGAGCACAGAGGACAAGCGGTCGCGGCCCTGTCGGTCCTTCTCGCCCTCCTGCTCATCTGGCGTAGCGCGCGCAGGGAGCGGAGGCAGACGCCAGTCGTTGTCACCGAGATCGATCTCGAGAGCCGAGCGGCGCCCATGGTTGGCGGGTTCGCGTTGGCCTTCCTCGGACTCACCGCGATTGCTACCACGTTGGCCTGGTTCGGCGTCCCGTCGCGAGCTCCATGGACGGCTATCACTTCGGATCCATATCGTCTCGACATCGTCTTCGGATTCATGGCGCTCGTCCTGCTGCTGTTCGCGATGGTCGTCAGACTTGTTGAGCACGTTGTTCGCTTGCGGTATGTCCGAGTTACCTCCTTCGTCCTCGGTCGTCCGCGCCAGGTGGCCACCTTGGTCGTGGCGGCATCCCTCCTCGTGGCGGGATGTGCGGGGGTAGGGCAGAACGCCGCTCATCCGCTCGGCAATGTCCCCGGCGCAGCGCTCACCGACGGCCGGGTCCAGAGCCAAGCCAAGAACTCCGGACTGTGCATAGCGGACTACACGGAGGCCCTAAGGAGCTTCCCGACGCTTCTCAATGCCTACATCGGGCGGGCCAGATGTTACCTGGGTGCGGGCCAGAATGCCGTCGGTGCCGTTCACGACCTCGACCAGGCACTGAAGCTTTCACCCGGCAATGCTGTCCTGTTGTTCTTGCGGGCAGAAGCAGATGCGGCCGTCGGGGACGTGAGCGCGGCAGCCAACGACTATCGAGCGGCAGCTGACGCCCCGGCATCGACTCCGAGCCAGATCGTGTCCGCAACCGACGGGCTCATCGCTATCGGCGAGCTCGGGGATGCGGCCAGTGTGGTGCAAGCGGCACTGATCCGCTTCCCGATAGATCCAGTCGTCCGTCTGGCCGTGGCGGATTTGGCCGTTGCCAACGGCGCTGACAGTCAAGCGACCGCGGCCTTGGCTGAAGCGAGTCAGCTAGCTATTCCCATCCCGTCGGACGTCGGCATTGTCTTGAGCCGGACCTGCTCGTTGGAGGTCGCGCGGCTGGAATATCAGGCTGCGGTAGCCACCTGTCAGCGGAGTGTGCAGTTGACCGTGGGTGCCTTTGGCGCGTACGACAGCCTCGCTGCGGCCGAGGCCGCACTCGGCCAGCTCAATCAGGCGATTGTCGATATGACGAGCGCGATCGGTGCTTTCCAGGGCGCTGTCGGCCCGAACTCGCAGCCGACCGGCGTCGATGGTTTCGGGCTGAACAACCTCTACGAAGCTCGGGGACGGCTCTACGCCGAGAACGACCAACCCCAGCTGGCCGTGGATGATTTTCGCGCCGCGCTCGGGGTGTTGCCCCCCGGAGAGCCCGACATCGTCATCCGACTCCGGTTGGAGATCCGCGCCGCCGCAAACGTGTGACCTGGCGCGTAGGTGAGGTGGGTCTTCACACAACGCTCACCAAGTGATCAACGTTCGACCATCAATGACTGTGTACGATGCCTGATATGTTTGAAAGCCGGTCCAGGATTGGTCGTAGAATGCTGCCCATAGCACTGGCAGTTCTCCTGATTATCGGAGGCGTGGCCTGGTACCTCAGCGAACATCATTCTAGTTCAACGCCGAGGTCAACGCCGACTTCAACTCCGAGTGCACCACCCAACTCCTCAGTACCGAGTCCCGCCAATGCCTTTAATGTCGTCACCTACGGCGCGGATCCGAGCGGACGCGCCGACTCTACGCTGGCGATAAGGCGGGCGGTTGCGGCGGCGTTAACAAAGGGTGGCAATCAAACTGTCTACTTCCCGGCTGGCACCTACCTTCTCAACGACGGATCGGGGGCCATCACGGAGGATGGTGTAAAGGTCGATGTGCCCATCAATGGAGCCAACGGCTCCGTGATAAATATTTTGGGTGCGGGCGAGAACGTCACCAAGGTCATCGATGAGGTAGGGGTCACCAACCCCGCGTATCCCGGTCTCAGGCGCGGCGATACTGCCTTCGTCTTCAAGAAGATGAACGGCTTCTACTTCAGTGGCCTGACGGTAGACGCCGCCACTTATACCTCCGGTGACACGCTGGACGTCTACGGGAGCGATAGCACCATCGAGAACTCCGACTTCCTCGGGGCCAACGAGACGAACCCTCACCTTGACGAGAACACGTTCGACATACGCGTACTCTCCCCGAAGCCAAACAGCTGCAACTTGAACTCGAGTGCCCCGGGCTACACCGGAGATACCTATGCCACCGGCAACACCGTCAAGAATGTGAGCGTTTCCGGCGAGGGTTTCGGGTATAACGACGACCTGGACTTCTCCTGTCAACACAATGGCACCCTGTCGAATATTGTCGATACCGGCTGGGGAACGGCCATCTACATCGACGAGAATGTCACGGTCAATGGTTACATTTTTAGGCCTGGGCCTCGCAAGCGTACCTACCCAGGATACGTGATTACGGACTCCCGCGACATCACGATCAACGACTTCACCACGTCCGGAAACGGTGGTGTGATATCCGTTGACAGGTTACTGACCAACCACAAGATATATCTAAACTATCCGTCCTCTGATATCGTCATCAATGGCGAGAGGATGACCACGCCCGGTTTTGTCCTGCAGATCAATGATGCCAGTGATGTCGCGATCAACAACAGTACGCTTACCGGAATGGCTCTGACGCCGTTGACATCCATAAGTGATCTGACTCTCACGAACTCCTCGGCCGGACCCGTGACCTGCAGTCCTCGAGCAGGATCGGTGCGCAACGCGCTGTTTAGCGACTCTGGTACACCCGCCGCTCCCATCACAGGGTTGCATGGCATAAGCTGCTAGGGCTCGCTATTGGGTTCTGGTCAAAAGCCACATATCGGGCTCGTACTTGGAATACCGAGGCGTGACCGGGTGATTTGGGATGCTTAAGGGGTCTGAGAGCCAATCAAGGATTGTTCGCATAATGCTGCCCATCGTTCTGGCAGTTCTCCTCATCGATGGAGGCGAGGCCTGGTACCTGAGCGAACATCATTCCAGTTCGACACCCTCAGCGCCGATCTCGTCGCCGAGTTCAGCACCCAAGTCGACGCCGGGTGCAAAACGCGAGTCGACGCCGGGTTCAACCCCGAAGTCGACGCCGACTTCGACATCCGGGTCAGGGCCGGCTTCAACACCAGAGTCCACGTCGAGGGCAACGCCCGGTTCAACGCCGAGTGCAACCGCGCCACCCACCTCCTCAGTACCGAGTCCCCCCATCAACGCCTTTGATGTTGTCACCTACGGTGCTGATCCGAGCGGGCATGCCGATTCTACGCTGGCGATAAGGCGGGCGGTGGCGGCGGCGTTAGCGAAGGGTGGCAATCAGACTGTCTATTTCCCAGCTGGCACCTACCTCCTCAACGACGGATCAGGGGCCATCGAGGACACTGGTGTAAAGGTCGATGTGCCCATCAATGGATCCAAGGGCTCGGTGGTAAATATTTTGGGGGCCGGCGAGAACGTCACCAAGGTCGTTGATGCGGTGGGTGTTACCAACCCCGCGTATCGGGGCCTTGAGCGCGGCGATAGTGCATTTGTGTTTAATCATATGAACGGTTTCTACTTCAGTGGCCTGACCGTAGACGCGGCCACGTATACCTCCGGTGACACGCTGGACGTATACGGGAGCGATAGCACCATAGAGGACTCGGACTTTATGGGCGCTAACGAGACGAACCCTCACCTGGACACGGATACCTTCGACATACGCATACTGTCTCCGAAGCCGAAGAGCTGCAACTTGAACTCGAGTGCACCGGGCTACACCGGAGATACGTATGCCACCGGCAACACCGTCAAGAATGTGAGCGTTTCCGGCGAAGGCTTCGGGTATAACGACGACCTGGACTTCTCCTGTCAACACGATGGCACCCTGTCTAATATTCTCGATACCGGCTGGGGAACGGCCATTTACATCGACGAGAATGTCACGGTCAATGGCTATACCTTCCGGCCTGGACCGCGGAAGCCGAACTACCCGGGATACGTGATTACGGATTCCCGCGACATCACGATCAACGACTTCACTACGTCCGGCCAGGGCGGTGTGATATCCGTCGACAGGTTGCTGACCGACCATCACATATATTTGAACTACCCGTGCTCTGATATCGTTATAAATGGCGAGAGAATGACCGCGTCAGGCACGCTGGGTTACGTACTGCAGATCAATGACGCCAGCGATATCACTATCATCGACAGTACGCTCACCGGAATTGCTCTGACGCCATTGACATCCATAAGTGATGTGACACTCACGAAGTCCTCGGTTGGGCCCGTGGTGTGTGATCCTCAATCCGGGCCAGTGCGCAACGAGCTGTTCAGCGACTCGGGCTCACCCAGCGGTTCCATTTCGGAGTTGCATGGCCTAAGTTGCTAGGTCAACGCTAGGGCGTCACCAGGTTCCAGGTGCCGAAGTTGGTTTCCACACCGTTTCCGTTTCCCTGGGCTTGGAAAATCCCGTTGCTCGTCACGGTGACCTTTTCGAATGCATAAAGGTAGATGAGCTGACCGTTATAGGTGACCTGGTTGCCTTGAGGGGTGACCAGCGTGGACACCTTCGCTGCTGAGACCCCATTGGTAACCCCGGGAGTGCCGCTGGTGAGAACGGCCGGCCACTGGCGGGCACAAGCACCATTCCCACAGGCGCTGTGTTTCGGCGTGTCATTGCTGAAGCTGTACACGGGGAAGTTGACCCAACCATCAAGGGTGAGCATCTGGCTGGCCAGGACCGTCTCCCCGGCGATATCCATGGTTGTCAGCGTTCCAGTCCAGGGGAGGGGCTGTCCACTGGGTGACATCAGGTACCAGATGCCGTGCCACGGCGGGAGGTCGGGCTCGTCGAAGTCCTGTCCTGTGACCTCGCCAGGACCGGTGTCGAAGAGGTACAGCGGATGGCCGGCGTAAGTAACCTGCGTGCCGAACGAGCGCTTGACCGTGCCAAGCAACGACTGGGTCACACCAGGGCCGGCCACGGGGGTACCCACGGTGGTGAGACCTGGCCACTCGGCCTTGTTGTCTCCGGAAGGACCGGCGCAAAGGATCGAGCCGATCGCCGTGTTCACCGGGGTGCTGGTGCAGCCATACGTCGTTCCGTGGTCGAAGGTCAGGTAGTACAGGGTGTAACCCGCGAACTTGCCTGAGCCGATCACCAGCGCGGTCCCGAAGGGGGTCGTGGTGGTGGAGATCTCCACTCCCGTGGGGGTGGTCGTCGAAGCCGCGGACGCGTCTCCGGCCGCAGCAGGTCCGATACCCAAGGTCGCGAGCGCGACGGCCACCGCCACTGCTCCCACCTTCACTCGAGCCCGCGACGGGCCACCCTTCCCTGCTCGACGAGCGAAATGGCATCCTCTTTGCATCAGTATCCCCTTCTCTATGCTGCTGGTTGAGGCCGTTGCCTGCTGGCTGACCTCGGGCTGCCCAGAGGTCAGGGTGCGCTGGGTCTAGGAGCTGCTGGGGGCGAACGCGAGGAGGGATCCTCCGTTGTCGCCATAGAAGATCATGCCGTCGGACACCGCGGTCGAGGACAGGATGCTGCTGGTGCCCTTGTGGGTCCAGACGAGCTTCCCGGTGGTTAGTTGGAAGCCGTATTCGTTGTCGCTGAGGTCGCCGATAAAGACGACTCGGTGGCCGGCAGGGCCCGATACGGCCGGCGACCCCAGAATCCCGCCGGAATCGGGTAGGGCCACCCGCCAGATCACCGCCCCGGTCGTGGCGTTGAACTCGTAGAGGTAGTAGTCGAAGTCGACGACAAGGTCGTTGCCGGTCAGGGCCGCGGTCGATTCGGCGTCGTAGGTGGCGCCGGTGTCGGTGCCCATGTCGAACGACCAGATCTGGGCTCCGGTGGCCAGATCCAGGGCGTATTCGATCGTGTCCTTACCGTCGACGTAGACGACCCCGCTTTTGAACCCGTTGACACCGGGACCGCTGATGGTCGGCCCGGCGCCGACGTCGGTATCTTGTCCGGTGACCTCAGACTGGAACCGCCACACCAAGGCGCCCGTCTCGGCGTTGAGCGCGTAGACCGAGTCGTCGGGGTTGGCGCTGCCGAAGACATCCAACCATTCTCCTGTGCTGGTCTGGGCCAGAGCGGGCGGTGACCACGACCCGGTCAGGTTCTTCCCCGGGTTGTTCCAGGCGTTGAACGACCATTTCACCTGGCAGCTTCCGCCGGTGTTGCCGTAGCCGGTGACGGCCCATTCGTGGCCGAGC
>Ga0302325_10006213_pt1 | contig 26923 bp, 24 predicted proteins | sample Palsa_T0_2_FD_201948 | JGI IMG/M metagenome (GOLD analysis project Ga0302325, IMG submission 201948) | Peat permafrost microbial communities from Stordalen Mire near Abisko, Sweden - Palsa_T0_2 | ecosystem: Environmental > Terrestrial > Soil > Palsa > Peat permafrost | place: Sweden: Abisko... | reverse complement strand
CCGGCGCAGAACTGTTGTACAGCGGCGACCCAGCGGACTCTCCGATCGTAGCCTCCCGCTGGGAGGGTACCCGTGTGCACGGCCGGGCACCGCTTGTTTACGCCTATGAACGCGAAAACGTTTCGATCGTCGGCAGGGGCCGCCTTAACGGCCAGGGCTCGAACTGGTGGTGGCGAAACGGGGTGCATGATCCGCTCCGCGCCCAATCCGCGCTCGCGGCGATCCACGCGTGGAAGAGCCTCTACGCCCAAATCGAGGCGGGCGAGCCGGTGGGGCCCGGAGCGTTTCTCGCCGCGTCGGACTTCCTCCGCCCCTCCTTGGTCCAGTTCAATGGGTGCCGGAATGTCCTGGTCGAAGGAGTCACGCTGACCGAGTCACCGATGTGGATGCTTCATCCGGTATTCTGTGAAAACGTGGTGGTCCGCGGTGTGACCCTGATTTCCACCGGTCCCAACGGAGACGGCATTTCGGTGGATTCGAGCCGCGACGTGCGCATCTCGGACTGTTTTTTTGACACGGGGGACGATTGCGTGGTGATCAAGTCCGGGCGCGACGCGGACGGTCGGCGCACAGCGCGCCCCACGGAGAACGTGGCCATCGCCAACTGCGTGATGCACCGCGGCCATGGCGCGGTGGTCGTCGGATCGGAGACGGCGGGCGGCATCCGCAACGTCGTCGCGAGCAATATCGTCTCGCGGGGTACGGACCGCGGAATCCGCATCAAGAGCATGCGCGGCCGCGGAGGGGTGGTGGAAAATCTGCGCTTCGAGAATTTTGTGATCGAGGACGCTCTGAAGGAGGCGCTCGAAATCAACGCCCTTTATCAGCCGACCGCCGAGGAGCCGGTGTCCGAACGCACGCCGGCATTCCGAAATATTTCCCTGTCCAATCTGACGATCGTCAACGCGGAGCGCGTTGCCCGGATCGAAGGCCTCCCGGAACAGCCCATCACGGGCCTGCGCCTGGCCAACATCACGGCCACGGGCCGCACTGGCGTCCACTGCGAACACGTTGCTGACCTCGATATCCGCGATGTCCATGTCGACCCGGCCTCGGGACCGGCCTTCGACTATCGGCACATCGGGGTTCTGCGCCCCGCGGCGACCTGAGTCAGGCCGCTGCCGCTTTCACATCGATGGCGGCCGGTTCCAGCTTCGGCGCCAGCGATTGCACCGCCAGCCACGCGACGACATACGCCACGCTGGCCGCGGCGAATATGGGCAGATAGTCGCCGATTTCGCCGCGGGCCTGGGCGGCATCGCGGATGTGTCCGGCATAAAAGAAGAGGATCATCGCGCCGATCGATCCCGCCATGCCTCCCAAGCCGGTGACGGAGGCGACCACGCGTCTTGGAAACATGTCCCCCACGAGGCTGTAGAGGTTGGCGGACCACGCCTGATGGGCCGAGGCGGCGAGGGTGAAGAGAGCCACGGCTGTCCAGGCGACATTCGTCATCGCGGCGTAGAATACAGGCGCGACCAGCACCGCGGCGGTGAGCATCGTGACCTTGCGGGCTTTGTTCACCGACCATCCTATCTTGATGAAATAACCGGCGACCCAACCCCCCGCGATGCTTCCAAACGATGAAAAGATGTAGATGCAGGCCACCGGTAATTCCCGGGCCTTGGCGTCAAAATGGAAGCGATCGGCGAAGAAGAGCGGGGCGCTGAAAAGAAAGAACCACCACATGCAGTCGGTCAGGCCCTTTCCGATGGCGAAGGCCCAGGTCTGGCGGAATCCGAATAGGCGGCGCCAGGGCACCCGAACCTGAGGCTCGGGCGGCTCACTGTGGATGATAGCGAGCTCTTCGGCGGACACCTTGGGGTGGTCTTGAGGCGGGCGGTACACCCTTAGCCAGACCAGGATCCAGGTCAGGTCGATGACGCCGGTCACAAGGAAGGCGCCGCGCCAGCCTATAAAGTGGCTGCCGAATTGCGTGTCCGAGAGAAAAGGCAGCACGGTGCCGACCCTCGTTCTCGATAGAACCGGCAGCAGGCTGGCGACGAGAATGGGGACAAGGATGCCTCCGACATTCGACCCTGAGTTGAAGAGACCCGTGGCAAACGCCCGCTCGCGCTTCGGAAACCACTCGGCGACAGTCTTGATCGCCGCTGGAAAGTTGCTTCCTTCGCCCAGCCCAAGGAGGATTCGCACGACAAAGAAACCCATCACCGTGCTCACCAGCGCATGACTCATCGAAGCCAGCCCCCAGAACGCCACCGCGAGCGTGAATCCCCACCGCAGTCCGAGCACGTCCATGAGCCTGCCGCCAATCAACAGACTCACCGCATAGGCTGCGTTAAACGCGATCTGCATGTACCAGTACTGGCCCGCGGTCCAGCCGATGCGGCTCTGAAGTTCAGGGGCGAGATTGCTGAAAACGCTCCGATCGATGTAGTTGGCCGTGGTCACCCAGAACAGCATCGCGCAGATCGCCCAGCGATAGCGGCTATGAGTCGGGGCGGTCCGGCTGGCAGGGGATTCCATGTCGCGCAGGATCGAAGCTGGGTGGCGCTTTCTGTGTTGTCATGCAAAAAGGCACGTATCCGTGTAATTATTATTATAACGTTTGCCGCAGCGGCGGTCGTCGCGGCGAGGGCGGTGCCCGTGCCCGGCCCCGCCGAAGCTCCCCCCTGGGTTCCCGATTCGGGCGACGGTTCCTACCACAATCCGGTTCTATTCGCCGACTATTCGGACCCGGACGCGATCCGCGTCGGATCCGACTTCTACCTGGTGGCCTCGAGTTTTCAGTGCGCGCCGGGCCTGCCGATCCTTCGCTCCCCCGACCTCGTCAATTGGACTTTGGTGGGGCACGCCCTGCCGGCGCTGACGCCGGCCGATCATTTCGCGTCGCCGCGGAGGGGCGCGGGCGTATGGGCTCCATCGATACGGGAGCACGCCGGACGATTCTTCATCTACTATCCGGATCCCGATTTCGGAATCTTTGCGGTCACGGCGGCCGCGCCCTCGGGGCCGTGGTCGGCCCCCGTTCTTGTCGAGGGCGGCCGCGGGCTTATCGATCCCTGCCCATTTTGGGACGACGACGGGCAGGCGTATATCGTCCACGGATGGGCGCGGAGCAGGGCCGGAATATCCAATCGCCTCACGCTGGAGCACCTGAGTCCGGACGGCCTGGGCGTTCTGCCTCCGGCGCGCACGATCATCGATGCCGAGCTCATGGCTGGGTGGCGCACGCTCGAGGGCCCCAAGATGTACCGCCGCGGCGAATGGTATTACATATTCGCGCCGGCCGGCGGCGTCACCCAGGGCTACCAGGCTGTGTTCCGCTCGCGCAGTCCCTGGGGCCCCTACGACAACCGCGTGGTGCTCCGCCAGGGCTCCACCCCGATCAACGGTCCGCACCAGGGCGCCTGGGTGACCGCCCCCGACGGGACAGATTGGTTCCTGCACTTCCAGGACCGCGGCGCCTTTGGGCGCGTGGTTCACCTTGAGCCGCTCAACTGGCGAGCTGACGGGTGGCCCGTGATCGGCTCGGATCCGGAGGGCACGGGATGCGGTTTCCCCGTCGCCGGCGGACTCAAGCCCGTTGCGATCCATCTCGCCAGCCCCCTGGTTCCCGCCGCTTCGGACGCATTTGACGGCCCGGCACTCGCTCCGCAATGGCAATGGCAGTCCAACCCAAGCCCTTCCTGGTGGTCGCTGACCGAAAATCCGGGCCATCTGAGCCTGCGATCCACCGCGCCGCCCGGTCCCAATCTTGGGTCGAGTGGGGCGCTCCTCCTGCAGAAATTTGCCGGTCCGGCGTTTGCCGCCGACACCTTGCTGGATTTTGGCGGGGCTGCTCCCGGCGATCGGGCGGGGCTGATCGTTTTCGGCGCGGACTACGCGTGGATCGGCCTTCGCCGGACGGCGGACGGATTTAGCTTGGTCCAGTCCCTTTGCCGGGCCTCGGGAACCGGTGCGTTGGAAACAGAGGCCGCAACGCTCCCATCGGTGCCCGCACGCGTCTGGCTGCGCGTCGAAGTGGACGCTGCCGCCCAATGCCGCTTCTTTTGGAGCGTCGACGGCAAGTCTTTCGCGGCGCTCGGATCCGAGTTTTCCACCAAACCCGATCTTTGGGTGGGCGCGAAGGTCGGGCTTTTCGCAGCCGCCGCGGATTCCCGGATTGCGGGCCGAGCGGATTATGATTGGTTCCGGATGACCCGACTGGTTCGCAACCCATGAAATTCCATTACTTCCCGAGTCCGGCCCAGACCAACGTGCTGGGAACAGAACAGCTGCGAAACGACTTTCTCATTGGCGGGATTTTTCGCCCGGGTGAGATCGTCGCCCACTACACCGACCTCGATCGCATGATCGTGGGCGGAGCCGTTCCTTCGGCAGGACCGCTCGCCCTCGCTCCCGATAAGGCGACCGGCACGGCATTCTTCCTCGAGCGGCGCGAGATCGGCATTCTCAATATCGGCGGTCCGGGCGGCGTCCGCGTGGGTGGCACGCTGCACGAACTAGGGACGCTGGATTGCCTGTATGTCGGTTTGGGCGAGCGCGACGTGATATTCGAGGGTGCCGCTGCGCAGTACTATTTCGTCAGCACACCCGCGCACGCCAAGCATCCGACCGCGGTTTTTCGGAGCGCGGACCTGAAGACCGAGCCGATCGGCGATCCAGCAAAGGCCAACCGCCGCCGGATCAACAAGTGCATCCACGTCGACGGCATCAAGAGCTGCCAGCTCGTCATGGGATTCACCGAGTTTGAGCCCGGCAGCGTGTGGAACACGATGCCGCCGCACACCCACAGCCGGCGCACCGAGGTGTATATGTATTTCGACCTTGGCGACAACGTGGTGGTCCACCTGATGGGCGAACCGCAGGCGACCCGCCATCTCATTGTCCGCAACCGCGAGGTGGTGCTCTCGCCGTCCTGGTCCATCCATTCCGGAGCGGGAACGGGCAGCTACCGATTCGTCTGGGCGATGGGCGGCGACAACCAGACTTTCGCCGATATGGACGCGGTGCCACTGGCCACGCTTCAGTGAGGCGCCGGCGCCCGCGTTCATTCTTATGAGCTCCTATCTTGAGAGCCGGTTCGGCCTCGCCGGCAAGGTCGCGCTGGTCACTGGCTCGAGCCAGGGCCTGGGAAAGGCGATGGCCAGAGCGCTTGCCCAGGCGGGCGCCGATGTGGTGATCAACGGCCGCGACGCAGCGAAACTCGGGCCGGTGGTCGCGGAACTTTCCGCTCTCGGTGCCCAGGCGACGGCCGTGGCCGCCGATCTGGGGAGCCGCCCCGACGTCGAACGCCTGATCTCCGAATCGATCGCCTGGCGCGGCAGGCTCGATATCCTCGTCAACAACGCGGGAATCATCCGGCGCAAGCCGGCCACCGAACATTCCGACGAGGATTGGGACGCGGTCCTCAGCGTGAACCTCAACGGGGTATTCACCGCGTGCCGCGCCGCGGGCCGCCACATGGTCGCCCGCGGATCCGGAAAGATCATCAACATCGCCTCCCTCCTGACCTTCTTCGGCGGGATCACCGTTCCTGGATACGCCGCCAGCAAGGGCGCCGTAGGCCAGCTCACGAAGGCCCTCTCGAACGAATGGTCCTCCAAGGGCGTGCAAGTGAACGCGATCGCCCCGGGCTACATGCGGACCGACAATACGGCCGCGCTTCAGGCGGACCCGGTCCGGTCCAAGGAGATCCTCAGCCGGATTCCCGCCGCGCGGTGGGGCGAGGCTTCGGATCTGGAGGGGGCGGTCGTTTTCCTCGCATCGCCCTCATCCGATTATCTTTCCGGCCAGGTCATGGCGGTCGACGGTGGTTGGTGCGGGCGCTAGCGCCCGCGAGATAGGCCACGACACTCGTATCGGATGGCGTGCGCACGCGTCGCGCCCGAACCCAAAAGCATTCTGCCGCGTCTTGCCGCACAGCTCATGCCGCTCGCACGCCGCCCCCGCTTTGCTCTGATTGCCTGCTTCTGGTTCGTTTGCGCGCTGCGCGCCTCCGATCTGCCGATGGAGTGGACCGACCCGGACACGGGTCACCGAATCGTGCAGCTCTCGCGGGAGGGGGGCACGCAGAGCCTCTATTTCACGCAGAACGCCTACACGCTCGACGGCACGCGGATTCTGGTGACCTCGCCCACGGGTCTGTCGGCCATCAATCTGAAAAGCGGGGAGATCACCAAGGTGGTCGAGGGGCGCGTCAACCTGGTCGTCACGGGCCGCAAGACCGGGGCAATATTCTATCAGAAGGAGGGGATTCTCTACGCGATGGATCCCGACACCCGCGTCATTCGCCAGGTGGGCAAGCTGCCAGCGCGCGGTTCGGTGAGCACCGTCAATGCGGATGAGACCCTTGCCGCGGGCGCGATCACGCTGGGCCCCCCCTGGGCCGGACGGTCCGGCCGCGGAGAGGATAGGGCCGGGGGTTCGGGCAGCCCCGCGCCCGGCGGCGGGGCGGCGGGCTCCGCGCCTCCCGCGGGCTTCGTGCCTCCGGGCTCGGTCGCGAATTTGGACCCTCCGTCCGAGGCCATGATCCCGGGCAGGCCGGTTCCCGGGCATGATAATTATCCCGGCAAGGGCGATATGATGGAGCGCCGGCTCAAAGCCCATCTGCCCATGGTCTTATTTACCCTCAATCTAGTGACCGGTGAATACAAGGAGTGGCTTCATTCGACCGATTGGCTCGGGCATCTGCAGTACTCGCCGGCCGATCCGACGTTGCTCATGTACTGCCACGAGGGTCCCTGGCATAAGGTGGATCGCATCTGGACGATTCGAACGGAGGGCGATCATCCGGAGCCCAAGCTGATCCACAGGCGCACGATCAAGATGGAGATCGCCGGGCACGAATTCTGGGGCGCCGATGGGAAATGGATTTACTACGACCTCCAGACGCCCCGCAGCGAGGACTTCTGGGTGGGCTCCTACAACGTAGAGACGGGGGCCCGCATCTGGTACCATTTGGACCGCAGCCAATGGTCGGTGCATTACAACGTCTCCCGGGATGGGCTGCTATTTTCGGGCGATGGCGGGAGCCCGACGGGCGTGGGCAAATCCCACGAAGACCAGTGGATCTTTCTCTTCCGCCCGGATCTGGTTCCCGATGATGATATTCCCAGCGAGGACACTCCTCTGATCCAGAGCGCGGTGTTCAATCCGGAGAAGCTCGTGAACATGGCGCGGCACGATTACTCCGTGGAGCCGAACGCGACCTTCTCTCCGGATGGCAAATGGCTCGTCTTTCGCTCCAATATGCGGGGGCCCACCCAAGTCTACGCGGTTGAAATCGCCCGCGCGGACCCACGCCCCGCCGCCGCCGATCCCTCGCGTTCCCGCCACCGCAAAGGATCTCGTCCAGCAAGCGGCGGGACGCCGGGCACCCCGGGCGCTCCCAATGCCGGCGGCACCGGAGTCCCCGAAACGCTGGGCGTGCCGCCGCCTCCCGCACCCTCGGAACATTAAAAGGGGGCGGTCGGGAAGTGGGAACCTTCCGCGGCGCAGAGCGTCTCGACAAAGAAGGGCCCTTAAACAAGTCTGGGCCGGCGTCACGCTGACCTCGAAACCCAGAACCTCATGCGCTGCTCCACGTTTCCGTATTCCCAACACCGCCGGACCGGCCGCGATGCGCGGGCCGCCTTTACCCTGCTCGAGATCCTCGTAGTCCTGGCGATCATCGGCCTTCTGGCCGGCCTTGCGATTGTCGACGTAGGCAAGATATTCGGCGGCAGCCAAGCAACGGTGGCCAAGCTCTTCGTCAACGAGAGCATGAAGACGGCCCTCACGAGTTACCGGATCACCGTGGGAGACTATCCGTCCACGGAGGAGGGATTGCAGGCCCTGTTCACAGCGCCGGCGAACAAGGCGGACCGTTGGCGCGGCCCGTATGTGGCGGAGGGAACGAAGTGGCCCATTCTTGACCCGTGGGGCGAGCCTTACCAATACCGCTATCCGGGCACCCATAACAAGAGCGGCTATGATCTGTGGTCCAGGGGCGGCGACAAGACGGATGGATCGGAGCATGAGATTGGAAACTGGTGAACGGCGGGCTTTTACGCTTCTCGAGATCCTGCTAGCGCTGGCGCTGATCGCGCTCCTCGCGACGGTTTTCATAGGCGCTTCGTCGGCGCTCTTGAGCGACAAGCCCCTGTCCCCGGACGACCAGTTCTGGAGGGTGGTTTCGCAATCCAGAAAGTCGGCGCTTGAAAACGAGCGCGATGTCCTGGTCAGCATAGATCCCAAAACGCGTTCCTTCGTCCTGAACGATGGAACCGCCTCGCAATCGATTCCGATCACAGGACCCAGGGACTTGGTGGCGGAGTTCCTGAGCACGCAAACAGACGCCAGCGCGATTCTTCTCGGGGGCAACCTGGTCGAAACAGCCACATTGCCTTCGGTGACCTTCTTTTCCGACGGAACCTGCTCGCCCTTCAGGGTCCAATTCCGAGTGAGCGGAGGAAGTCATGTTCTCTCGATCGATCCGTGGACCTGCGCGCCCATGCTGAGCACCGCCGATGATAAAGCCTAAGCGACGTCTGCTGGGTCGGTCGCTCCTCGCCTTCACGTTGATCGAGGTTTTGGTGGCGCTTCTGATCTTCGCCCTCGCGGCGGTCGTTCTGGGCGCGGCTTACGTGAATGTCCTCAACGACTACGAGATCGCCAAACGCGTCAATCAGCGCGATGAGGCGCTCGACTACGCCCGCTCCCAGTTGCTGGCCCAAACGGACCTGCAGACCGCCGAAACGGGCGCGGAGTTTGACGATCAGGGTCCGACGACGCTGCTTTCACCCTCCGCGACCACCAGCCGCCACGTCAAATGGTCCGCGGAGATCGATCCCAGCAATACGACCGATCTGTTCAGCGTCACCTTCACGTGCGAGATCACGGAATCGGGCCAAGCCCAGTCGCAGAAGTACGTGGAGAATTTCATGCTTGTGCGGCCCACCTGGTCGGATCCCACCGCGCGCTCCCAGCTGCGCCAGGGAGCGGCGAGCCGGATTGCCATTCTGCAGGGGAGGCAGCCGCCGTCATGACCAGGCGTTCCCGCCGGGCGTTCACGCTGATCGAGGTGCTGCTCTCGATGGCGCTGGTGGCGCTGATGCTTGTCTCGCTCAACACGTTTGTCTTTTCGATGAGCGAACTCTGGGGAACGAACAGTGACAGCCGTCTCTTCGATCAGCATGTCCACGCGGTCACGCGCTACCTGCAACAGCAGATGCGCGACGCGTCGCTGGCGCCGGCAGCGAGCGCGAACGCGACTCCGATCGGCGTGACGCAGATCACCCCGGCCAACGGCCCCCAGGATTATCTCATCACCTACATGCTGCTGGGAGGGACCCGGATCCTCAACTGGGCCGACCGTCCGCTCCCCGAGGTGATGTGTTCCCTTCAGCTGCGCGACGGCAAGGGCCTATTCCTTCTTTGGCATTCGGACCTGGAAATGCACTACGCGACCGACCCGCCGCGCGAGACCCTGATCTCACCGTTCATCACCACCCTCGGCTACGACTACTTCGACACCGACTTCAACCATTGGACGACCGAGACGACGATGCGCAAGGACAACAGCGGGAATACTGTGGCGCCTGCGCGCCTCCACTTGCTCTTCGTGTACCGCAAGCTGAAGAGCGAGACGATCGTCGACCTCCCCACGACGCCGCAAGGCGTACCCAACACGTGGTGACACCATGAACGGCAAACGCCCGCTGCGCTCGTCGGTGATTGTGATCGTCCTGATCACGCTGCTCTTCACCTCGGTGGCGCTGACCGCTTTCATCGAAAAGGCCGGCAACGACCTCATGGTCCAGTCCCGCGACTCGGCTTCAACCCGCCTGCGCCAGGACGCTTTTTCCGCGCTGGAAGTGACGCTGGGGGTGCTCGAGGATTTCCGGGAGGCGGACAGCGGACTGCACGGGGTTGCCGAGGGCTGGGGCGATCCGCTCGGCTGGGCGGGCTGGGCGCCGGCGGAGGGCCGGACGGTGGACATCGCTTTCCAGGACGAAAGCGGCAAGCTCCCGCTGCGCCACGTCGACATGACCACGCTGACGAATCTCTTTGAGTATTGGCAGATGGCTCCGTCCGATGCGAAGAACCTCGCCGACGCCCTGCTCGGCTGGATGCAGAACGGATACGTATATTCGACTCCCCTCAATCCAGACTATGAACAGGCCTCGGTTCCTTACGATGCGCCCGGGCGCCCGCTCCGCTCCTTCCGTGAACTGGCGGCGATCGATGTCGCCAAGGACGTTTTTTTCGATCCGGAGACAAAACAGCCGAACGCGAACTACTGGCGCTTCGTCAACGACGTCTCGATCTTCACCTTCCCCCATCCCAACGTGAACGGAGCCAACGCCGATGTCCTGACGGCGGCCGGCAATTACACCGACGTCCAGGAGCAGCACATCAGCGACTACCTCTCCGGCGCCGGCGAGTACACGCAGCAGGGCCAGCAGTGGTTCAAGGACACGACGACCTTAGCGGGTGTTGCCGGCGTCGGGGGTAGCGCCGCCCAATTCACCACATCCATCAGCGCTTTGCGTATCTTGATCACGGTGCATGAAGGGCGCTCTCAATACCGCCTTTCGGTGGTGGTGGCCCCCCAGGGTGGGGCGACGCTCAACCAAACCGTCGCGGTGAATGCAACCGCGGGCAGCCCTTCGGGGTCTGCCAGCGGATCCGGCTCCGTCACCAACACCTCCCAACCGTCCTCTTCGGCGACCACGGCGCAGGCTTCGGCGGCCGCCTCCCAGAATCTCAATTATCCCTTTACGATCCTGGAATTGCTCGAAGATGATCGAATACCGCTACCACCGCCGCTTCCGCCCCCTATTCCCGGCTCCGCCTGAGCATGTGCGCCTCTCCGTTTAAATTCCTGAGCGCAGGACCGCCGCCTCCACGCGTCGTCCTGCTACGCGACGCGCTGTTCTTCTCGCGCGCCGTGCCGGTGCTCGCGACCGCCACCGCGGCGGAGGTCTCAGCCCAGGCGGGGCTGGCCCTCGAGGCCATCTCCCCCTTTCCGCTCGCGCAGCTCTATTACGGGCTGTTCTGGGTGCCAGGCTCGGAACGCGCCCTGGTGTTCGCCTCCTACCGCCGCCGCTTCACGGTGGAACAGACCGAGGCATGGCCCGCGGCCGAATGGGTGGTTCCGGCGTTTGCATCGGTTTTGGGCTCCGCGGTCGCGCCCGCGACGACGATCGTGCTGTCCTCGCCGGACGGCCTGACTGCGGTTCATTGGGAACAGGGCCCGGTCCCGTCCCTTGTGCTTCACCGGCCGCTGGCGCCTGAGGCGACCGATGAGGATCGCTTGCACCTCCGCGCCGAATTGCTCCGCGCAGTCGGCGAAAGCCGGGCCATCGTCGACCTGGCCGAGCCCCCGGCCGCGCTCCCGTCGCACAGCGACAAGGAAGTGGTCTTCAAGTCCGGCGGCTTCGAGGCGACCTTGCCGACCTCCCTCATGGATGGGCTCGATGTGCGCGACCGCGACGAGCTGGCGATGCTTCGCCGCGCGCGCAAACGGGATCTTGTCCTCTGGCGCGCGGCGATCGGCTGCGTCGCCGCCTGCGGCGTGTTCGCCCTGGGAGAACTGGCCCTGATGGGCGCGGGTCTTTGGCAGAAGGCCCGGGTTCTCAATATGACCGCGCAGAGCCCGCTGGTCGGGCGCATCATGGAGGACCAAAGGCTCGCGGGCCGTATCGATGATCTCGCGACAAAGCGGCTCTACCCGCTGGAGATGCTCACGGTCGTCTTGAGCAAGAAGCCCGCGGAGGTCCAACTTTTGCGAGCGACCACGACGGACCTGGACCACCTCAAGGTGGACGCGCAAACCACGAACTCCGGGCAGATCTCCGGATTCATCAGCGCTCTCCAGGCCGCGCCCGAATGCGCCAAGGTCGATATCCCGGATCAGAGGGCGCACGACAATTTGGCGACCTTCACTCTCATCATCACGTTCAAGCCCGGGGCGCTCAAGCCGATGCCGCCCCCCGCGACGTCCTAAGGCGCCATGATCCGCACCCTCCGCGCCTTTTTCCTTTCCAGGCTGCTGCGCGAGAAGCTCCTTCTGGGGACCTTCGTCCTGATCGCCGCGCTGATCTGGGCGTCGAGCCTGTTCGGGCGCGTGGGGCGCCTGACCCGTGAAGCCCGCAGCACAACCCTCGCGCTCAAGGACCAGTCCATGTGGCTGACCAACCGGACGACGATCGAGGAGGCGGCCCGCAAGGCGACCAGCAAGCTCACCCCCGACCAGACGGTCGACGACACCCGGCTTCTGTCGGAGGTCAATGCCATGGCGAGCGAGGCCGGGTTGCGGAAAACGAATATTTCCGAGCCGCAGGATGTGAGCAACGGGCAGATCGCGATCCACACCCTTCAGTTGGGCATCACCCAGGCCGATTGGAGCTCCGTGGTGGCGTTCTACGTCGCGGTGCGCGCCCGCGCTCCTTACATCGGCATCGAGAAGTTCGCCGCAAACGGGAACCGAACAAATCCGCTCTTGCTCGACATCAATATGAGTATCTCTTCGGTGGAGATTGTTCGAAACTAAGCACTCCGTTTCAGATTGCCGCTGCTTCATTTCAGGCGCCGTAGCCTCGGCCCTTTGGGCGCTGGTTGCGCGCTCCCCGCTTCTCGCGGAGGACTCGGTTTCTTACAAGTACGAGAATTACAGCGAGACCGGCAACCGTATGACGGTCCGGGCCCAGAGCATGCTGGCCCAACAGGACCTGGGAACCGATACGCACTTCCAGGTAAACGGCGTGATCGATGCGATCGCCGGCGCTTCTCCCAATGGACTGCCGGCGCCCGCCGGCAGCGCCCAAGTCCCGCTGACCGAATTGCACGACCGCAGGAAGGCGTGGGAGGGGGATCTGTCCCATCAGTTTGACGGCGTGAACATTTCCGCCGGATTCGCGGAGAGCCGCGAACACGACTACATCTCGCGGGGCTGGTCGCTGAACACGCTGTGGGATTTTAATCAGAAAAACACGACCCTTCTCGTTGGCGTGGCGGGCCACAGCGACGACGTCGAAGTGTTCTACGATGTCCACCATCCGTATGTCGCCAAGCAAAGCGACGAGGGAATCGCCGGCATCACCCAACTGCTGGATCCACTCACGACCGTGACGGTCAACCTCTCCTGGGGGCGCGAGACCGGCTATCTCGCGGATCAGTACAAGCTGGTCGAGAAGAGCGTGGCGATCGCGCCCGGAATTTTGCTTCCGATGAGTTTTGCCGAGAGCCGGCCGGGCATGCGTGATCACGGGCTTCTCTTCGCATCGATCGATCGTTCCTTCCCGGGCCTGAAGGGTTCGCTCGAGGTGAGCTATCGGTACCATGCGGACACCTACGGGATTGGCTCGCACACGATCGAGGCGACTTGGTTTCAGCACGTGGGTTCGAGCGTGGTTGTGGAACCCAACCTCCGCTTCTACGTTCAGGACGCGGCTCGCTTCTATCATTACGATCTGGACACCACCACGCTCGTGCCGACGTTCATCCCCAATCCCAGCGCGCCCGCATACTCTTCAGATTATAGGCTTTCCTCCATGCTCACCGACACCGCGGGGCTCAAGGTGGTGTGGACGGCGACCGGATGGCTTCAACTGGACGTTGCCTACAGCCGTTACGACATGCGCGGGCGGGATGGGACGACGCCGCAGAGCGCTTATCCCAAGGCCAATATCCTGACCGGCGGAGCCAAGGTATCCTGGTAGGCTCCATGGCTTTTATCTCCCAATCCCAGCGCACTCCCGAGCCCGACCGGCCGACGCTGGGCTCTTCTGTGCCGTTGCGCAAATTGGCCTTCAAGGCGCTGGGGACCCTCTGTGAGATCCAGTATGCCTGCGAGGGCGGTGACGGTCCCGCCGCGGAGTTCGAACGCGCAGCGGTGGCCTGGGTGGAGCGCTTCGAAGCGCGCTATTCCCGCTTTCGGCCGGACAGCCTTGTGAGCCGGATCAACGAGGCGGCGGGCCGCGATTGGGTCGAGATCACTGAAGAGGACGACGCGCTTCTGAAACTGTGCGAGACGCTGCAGTTCATGACCCAGGGAATCCTCGATCCCACGGCTCTGCCGCTGATACGCCTTTGGAATTGGAAGGCGGATCCGCCGGTGATTCCGACGGCTGAAGCGATCGCCGAAGCGCGCAAGAAGGTGGGCTGGGCCAAAGTCCGCCGAGAGCCCGGGCGGATCTTCCTCCCCGTGCCGGGAATGGCGCTCGATTTTGGCGGCTTCGGCAAGGAATACGCGGTGGATGTCGTGGCCCAGATCGCTCTCAACCAGGGGATCCGGGATGTGCTGGTCGACTTTGGCCATGATCTGCGGGGAATCGGGGCGGCGCCCGGCAAGCCCGCGTGGCACATCGGCCTCGAGGATCCGCGCAATCCAGGAACAGCCTGGGCGAGCGTTGCCCTGCGCGACCGCGGGATCGCCTCCTCCGGAGACTATATTCGGCGCTTCGTCGTCGAGGGGCGGCGCTATGGTCATATCATCGACCCGAGAACGGGCTGGCCCGTGGCGAATGGCTGCCTTCAAGCCACGGTAATCGCAGGGACCTGTTTGCAGGCGGGCATTTTGTCGACGACTGCTTTTGTCTTGGGGATCGGACCGGGTCTCGAATTGATCCGGACGGTTCCGGGAGCCGAAGGGCTTTTGATCACCGAACGCGAACGCGCCCAAACCCGTGGATTTTACCAATATATCGTCTCGAAGTGAGTGGGGGTGGATAGTGGCTGCGCTTGTGTTTGCCTGTGCCTCAACGGGCCGCGCGCAAATCAAGGTGGGGGATGTATTTCCCCCGCTCGCCGCGGCGGGATTGGCCGGCGAGGCTCCGCCTGCTCTGGCCGGCAAAGTGGCTCTGATCGATTTCTGGGCGTCTTGGTGCGCGCCGTGCAAGGCCTCGTTTCCTGTCTATTCGCGTCTGCAGACGGACCTGGCGTCGAGCGGACTGGTGGTGATCGCGATCAGCATCGACGAGCGGCCAGCCGACTACGCGGCGTTCGTGCAGAAAATGCGTCCGACCTTCGCAGTCGCCCACGATGTGAAGCAGGCGCTGGTGAAGGTCGTGCAGGTGCCGGCCATGCCCACGTGCTATCTGGTGGACCGGTCGGGCCACGTGCGTTTTGTGCATGCCGGATTCCACTCGGGCACAACGGAAGCGCTTATTCGCAGGGAGATTGGAACCTTGCTGGCCGAGCCGGCGTCACTATGAATGCAACTGGATTGCCTTGGGCCGTCTTTCCGCCCTTTGGCTCCTTTCCTCAGCTTCCTTTCGCCATTATCTATCGCCCTCCTTTTATACGAAATAACATAAGCCAATGGACAATAGCCCCTTAAAATATGCACGACTCATGGCTGCGATCGGCCTCGCCGGCCTTGGGGCGCTTTTCGGGGGTTGCTCGAGCGTTTCGACGGTCCGGGTTCAGCCCTGGCAGCGCGGTGCGCTGGCGGATGCCACGATGAATCCGGCCCGGGACCCGCTGGCCACGATGAATGCCGAGCACATCTACACCTCGCGGGAGAACGCTGCGGGCGGCCGCGGTGTCGGGGGTGCTGGATGCGGCTGCAATTGAAGATTTGGCTGGGGCGCGTCGCCCCTTGGGTGCAATTCCCTTCGACGCTCCTTGTGGCCCTGCTGCAGCGGACGCCCGTTCTGCGCGTGGCCGCGGTGACCGAAGACTTCGTTCTGGCCTCGCCGATCGGAGCTTTGCTGAAGTCCGCGGTGGGGTTGGGTGCGGGGTTGGGTGCGGTCGACGCCTTGGCCGGAGCGACGACCTACAGCCTCTCGACCAATAGCCACGCGAGCCCCTACACCGTGGCCACAGGCAGTCAGATAGCGGCGGTGGCTTTCGCTGTCGTCCCCACGCAAAATCCCGCGGACTACTGGACGATCGGGGGCCAGTTCCCGCCTGGGCTTGCATTTGGGTCGGCCACGGCGCCGGGGACACTAACCTCGCCGGGCACCCTCAATACTTCGACTCCAATTTTGTCGGGAACGCCGACGACTCCCGGTACGTACACGATGACTCTGGCTGCGGTGTATACGGCCACCAATACCAACTCCGGAAATATCCCGTATACTGTGGTTGTAATCAATAGTGGGCAATCGGCTCCCGAAATCGCTACCCAGCCTTCGAGCCAATCGATCTTAGCGGGGCAGTCGGCGACCTTTACTGTGGCGGCAGCCGGCACTGCGCCGTTTACATATCAATGGACTTTCAACGGGTCTGCGATTTCGGGGGCGAACTCAGCTTCATATTCGATAGCTTCTGCCGCGACATCGAATGCCGGATCTTATGCGGTTATTGTCACTAATGTTTCCGGATCGATCACCAGCTCGTCCGCAACGTTGACGGTGACTGCCTCCGGCGTGCCTGCGTTTATTGTCCAACCGTCCTCGTTCACAATTGCCGCTCCAAACACGACGATCTTCAACGCTTTGGCGTCTGGAAATCCCTCTCCCTCCTATCAATGGAAGTTAAATGGAGCGGCGATTGCGAGTGCGACAAGCCCGACTCTCGTCATCGCAAGCGCGCAAGCGTCTAACGCAGGTACCTACACCTGCGTTGCAAGCAATTCTGTCGGCTCTGCGACGAGCAATGCCGCGACCTTGACGGTAATATCGACTACGAACTCCGGCCGACTCACCAACCTTTCGACGCGGGCCATGGTTGGCACCGGAGGAAATATCTTGATTGTCGGATTTGCGCTCGGTGGAGCCGGCACATCGGGAAGCAAGCCAATGCTGATACGCGGTTCGGGACCGGCTCTGACGACGTTCCAGGTTACGGGTGTGCTTCCGGACCCTGTGCTGACACTTTACCTAGGTTCGACGTTGGAAGATTCGAATGTCGGTTGGAGTACAAATCCTCAGGCGGCGCAAATCACTGCCGAAGATACCGCCTTGGGGGCATTCACGCTCATGCCCGGGAGCGCGGATTCTGCGCTTTTTGACACCCTGCTTACGCCGAATACATATTCCGCCCAGATCGGCGGCAAGTCCGGCGATACGGGTGTGGCGCTTGCCGAGGTCTACGACGCTACTGCTTCCTACACCTTGAGCACACCCCGTCTCACGAATCTATCGGCGCGGGTCCAAGTGGGTACAGGTGGCAATATATTGATTGCTGGCTTCGCCATCGGCGGGGCTACCGCGAAGACGGTACTCATCCGAGCATCAGGGCCCGCGCTCATACCATTCAGCGTCAGCGGCACGCTTCCGGATCCCGAACTCCAGCTCTTCAGCGGGGTATTTGTATTCGGAGCAAATACAGGATGGGGCGGGAGCCCTCAAATCGCCGCCGCTGCTTCTCAGGTAGGCGCATTCAAGTGGAGTGATCCATCGAGTGCCGATTCAGCTTTGCTTGTAACGCTTCCTCCGGGGACCTATTCGGCCCAGGTTTCGGGGGCGAGCGGGGATACAGGGGTGGCGCTTGTGGAAGTGTACGAAGTGCCGTAGGCAGCCGGCTTCTGCGGTTGATGGGCTGAAGGTCCTAGGACGGGCCGATTTCCATGGCACGGAGCGGGCGGGTGGGGTTAATCGCCGCGTGATTTGCGGCGAATATCCTTGTTTATGCGGTGAATAATGGGCCTAATCACCGCATAAAATGCGGTGATTATATGTATATCCACGAACGAAAGGAATGGCCCGCGTTTGAGTGGGATAGGGAAAAGCTAACCGACCCGCTGGCCGAAGCGCGGCATTTGCAAGGCCGACTCTTGGGAAGAATGGAGGCGCTCGGATTCAAATTACGTGAAGAAGCGACACTGCAGACGCTGACCCAGGACGTCGTCAAGACCAGTGCCATTGAGGGCGAGAAGCTGGATACCGATCAAGTGCGTTCATCGATCGCCCGACGCCTCGGCATGGACATTGGCGCTGCGCCGCAAATCGACAGGAATGTGGAAGGGATTGTGGAGATGATGCTCGATGCTACGCGCAAGTATGAAGCACCGCTGACGGCGGAGCGCCTGTTTGGATGGCACGCATCGTTGTTCCCGACCGGTCGAAGCGGCATGGGGCGTATCACAGTCGGCGGATGGCGCGGCGAAGGAAGTGGCGCAATGCAGGTGATTTCCGGACCCTACGGACGGGAAAGGATTCACTACGAAGCACCTGCCTTTAATCGGCTCGAGATGGAAACGGCCCGATTCATCAAGTGGTTTAACGCCTCCCCTGGATCCGATCCGTTGATCAAGTCAGCGCTCGCGCACTTTTGGTTCGTGACGATTCACCCTTTTGACGACGGCAACGGGCGGATAGCGCGTGCCATTGCGGATATGACGCTGGCACGAGCGGAGAGGAGCCCGCAGCGATTTTACAGCATGTCTTCGCAAATTCAGCGCGAGCGGAAGGGTTATTACGATGTGCTGGAGTCCTGCCAGAAAGGGTCGCTCGATATCACCCCCTGGATCGAGTGGTTCCTGAATTGCTTCAAGCGCGCGATTGCTGCCTCGGACGGAACACTGGAATCGGTCCTGGTTAAAGCGCGATTCTGGAAGGCCCACGAAACCGAGGAATTCAATCATAGACAAAAGGAGATCATTGATCGCTTGCTCGATGGGTTCGATGGGAAGTTCACCTCCTCCCAATGGGCGAAGCTGACGAAATGCTCGCAGGATAGCGCGCTGAGGGACATCAACGATCTCCTCAATCGCCGGATCCTTAAAAAAGATGAAGCGGGTGGCCGTAGCACGAGTTATGGGTTGAGACGGACGGCGTAAGGCCAGTTGGCACCTTCGGGACTTATCCACGCTTGAATTCTTAGCCGCGGCTTACGTCCAAAGGGCACTTTCAGCCGTGCCCTTTGGGCGCAGGCCGCGGCGCTCAACCCATCTTGAAGCTCGCACTGACTTGGAACACCGCACTTACGATCGAGAACGCAATGAAGCCTACGAAGACGAACACGCACATCAGCACCCCGCTCGCGATCACCTTCGTGAACATGTTGAGCTGATTGGAAATCAGCTTCTGGTAGGCCCGCGACACGTCCTTGAGGCTCGGGACCACATTGCCCGTGTTTTCACCCACGCTCAAACGATCGAGCACCAGATCGGGGAAGCAGCCCGTCCGCGCAAGGGCGGCGGAGAGCGCCTCGCCCTCGAGGACGCGGTCGATCGCCGAGTCGAAGGCGGCGCGGTGCACGCGGTTCTCGATCTGACGCTCCGTCATGCGAAGCGCATCCGAGGCGGTGATCCCGTTTTCCAAGAGCACCGAAAGCGTCTGGCTGAAGGCCAGCACCGTCTGGGAAACGATGAACGGGCCCACGAGGGGCAGCTTGAGCAGCCACGCGTCGCTGCGCGCGCGCCCGGCCTCCGTGGACCGCCACCGCCAGACCGAGATCACCAGCGCCGCGGCGGCGATCACCACCACAATGCCATAGTGGAGCGCGAAGCTGGAGACACCAATCAGGATCCGGGTCGAAAGCGGCATTTCGCCATGCAGCGCATTCAGCAGCGTTTGAAGACGCGGCAGAAGGAAGAACAGGAAGAAGAGGATGACGCCCGTGGATACGCCTACCATGAATATCGGGTAGGCCAGGGCCGTTAGGAGCTGGCGCCTCAGCTCGCGCTGCTCGGTGAGGTGGGAGATCAGGCGGGCGACCGTTTCATTGAGCGAGCCGGTGGCTTCGCCCGCATGGATGAGGTTGGTCGTCGACGGATCGAAGACCGCCGGGAAATCCTCCATCGCGCGCGAAAGCGGCGCTCCTTCGCTCAGGCGGGCCCAGAGGCCGGTGGCGAGTGCGCGCTGACGCGCTTCCTTGATGCGCACGGACAGGAGGCGCACCGCCTCGCCAGCGGACAGCCCACTGCTCGTCAGGTCGTGCAGGGATTCAAGAAAAGGCAGGCGATCCGCGCGCCGGGGGGTGACGTCCCGGCCGGATGTCAGAATCGATGGGCTGTCCTCTGCGGTGGCCTTCGTTCCGAGGCGGCGGCTCACCCCGCCTTTTGCCCCGCCTGCTGCGCTGGCGGATTCGGCGAGGGCGGCGATCGTGAGACCTCGGGCCGTCAGCAGGCGGACCGCGTCCTTTCGGGTCGGCGCCTCGATGGTGGCTTCAACGGGCTGGCCGGCGCGGTCACGGGCGCTGTACGCAAAACGGGGCATGAGAAGCGGCTGCCGACTACTTCTCGGCGACGGTCATGACCCTCAGGACCTCGTCGAGCGTCGTGAAGCCGGCTTTGACTTTCTGCCAGCTGCTCTGCCCAAGGGTGCGCATGCCGTGACGCCTGGCACATTGGGTGAGGGTTCGCGTGCTCTCGCGCTTGAGGATCAGCTCGTGCAATTCGTCGTTCAGACGAAAGATTTCGAAGACGCCGATACGCCCGCGGTAGCCGGTGCCGCGGCAGCGATCGCAGCCCACGGGCGATTTGAGCGTGCTGATCGCGTCGGCCTCGGAGGGGTCGCATCCGAGGATCGCTAGGGACTCGAGGAGCTTCACCTTGCTGATCGGCTCGGTTCGCGTGCAGTCAGGGCAGAGGCGCCGCACCAGCCGCTGCGCGATCACAAGCTCGATCGCCGAGGCCACCAGGAACGGCTCGATTCCCATGTCGACCAGCCGGGTGATCGCGCCCGGAGCGTCGTTGGTGTGAAGGGTGGAGAAGACCAAGTGTCCGGTCAGCGAGGCTCGGATAGCGATGTCGGCCGTCTCCTGGTCGCGGATTTCACCGACCATGATGACGTCGGGGTCCTGCCGGAGCACATGGCGCAGCGCGCTCGCAAAGGTCAGTCCGATTTCCGTGCGCACCTGCATTTGATTGACGCCCGGCACCTCGTATTCGATCGGGTCCTCAATGGGGATGATGCGAAGGTCGGTCGAGTTGATCTTCCTCAGGAAAGCATTGAGGGAGGTGCTCTTGCCGCTGCCGGTTGGGCCGGTCACCAGGATGATTCCGTGCGGGTAATCGAGGATCTGGGCGATTTGCGCCTGCTCGTCGGCGCTCATGCCGAGACGGTCCATCGTGTAGGCTTCCTTCTTCTGGTTGAGAAGCCGCAGCGAAATGGACTCGGCGTAAATCGTCGGGAAGGTCGACACGCGGATGTCGAGCGTGGCCTTGGCCGTCTTGAAATTGATGCGCCCGTCCTGGGGCAGCCGCCGTTCGGAAATGTTCAGGCGAGACATGATCTTCACGCGCGAGATGATCGCGTCCTGGAAACGTAGAAGATTCTCCGGGACCGGCACCGGGACCAGCAAACCATCGACGCGGTACCGGATCCGCAGCTGGCCTTCCTGGGGCTCAAAATGGATGTCGGTCGCCTGGTCCTCGACCGCCTGCGAAATCACATCGCTCACGAAGCGCACGACGGCCGCATCCTCATCGACCACCTCCTCGGCCTGGTTCTGGGCCTCCGGGGCGATGTAGCCTTCATCGTCGCTGTCCTCGAGAGCGCCGGAGCCAACACCGAAGTTTTCAATGATGAGCTGGTGCACGCGTTCGGGCACAGCCAGATGCCAGACCACCGGACGCGTGGTAAAGGTGCGGAGCCAGTCGTTCATCGTCTCGTCCGGGAGCCAGGAGGTGGCGATGTGCAGGGGCGTCGCGTGCGTGATTTCCGGTTCGCCCTCGGGGCCGGCGGGCGGTCCGAACCGAATGGGAATGATCTGGTAGTCGTGCACGAGCCGGGCGGGAAGGAGTCCTCGCGCGCCCGGGTCGGGCTCCAGATTGCTCGCGATGTCGAGGCCGACGGCGGTGGCGAGGGTGTTCAGGGCGACGTCCTCGGCGACGCCCAGCCCGGTCGCCAGGACCAAAAGTCGGCCAGCGCGGGGAGCCTCCGCGACTGCCTGCTGCTGTTCGCTGTTCAGGCGATCCGAAAGCGTGGAGGGGAGGGAGCCTTGGTCGAGCGCCGCGCTCACTTGAACTTTTGCTTCAAACTCTCGTTGTCGTCGGGCATCCGGTTCGGATCCTTGAGGTAGTCCTCGACGTGGGCGTGATTGGAAAGTCCATGGATCTGATCCAGGGTTTCCTCCGTGTTCTTGTCCGGGCGCATGATGTGGGGCCGGATGAAGAAAAAGAGCTCGGTCCGGTCGTGCTCCAGACTTCGCGCTCCCAGGAGATTGCTGATGATCGGAATCTCGAAGAGAAAACCGAGTTTCTGGCGATCGTAGGTCCTTTGGCTGTTCTGAAGGCCGCCCAGGGCCACCATCTGTCCGTCGCTCACGTTCACGAAGGAGTTGGCCTCGCGGTGGCCGATGATCGGCTGCGAGTTGCCGTCGATGGTCACGGATCCCTGGTTGTCATCCACGATCTGATCGATGGTGAGCTGGATGTGGCCGTCGTCACCGATCAGCGGGGTCACTTTGAGGGTGATGCCGATATCCTTGTAGGTGACGCTGGAACTGGTCGTCAGCCCGCTGCTGGTGGTCGTGGCCGCCGTGGGGGTCGCGGTGACCCCGGTGATGACGGGCAATTGTTGCGTCACGGTAAACGAGGCCTGCTTCGCGTGCGTGGTGACAATCGTGTTCGTTTGCAGGATACGCACCTTGTGGAGATCGCCCGCCGCCTGGAGCGTGCCGATGATGCTCAGGGGGCTGAGATCGCCGGCGATCAGTCCGGTGGTGGTGTTGGCCACCGTATTGGCGCTGGCCACGCTCGCTCCGGCGACGGTGCCGGTGATATTGGTGATGGAGGTGCCTCCGTTGGTTGCTTTGGAGATCGTAAGCGCCAGCGCGCTGAGGCCGCTCTGGTCGGAATCGGTGAGCGTCACCTCCGCGATGACGACCTGGATGCTCACCTGCGCCAGCAGGATATCGATCTTGTCGACGACCTGGTGAATCAGGCGGACGTCGTCCTTGGTCCCCGATACGACGATCGAATTGGTGCGCTCGTCCGGGGTGACGGTGATCAGGGTGCTGAATTCGCCGGATACATTCAGGCTCTCTCCCCCGGGGAGATTAAGAGCCGGTTGGACGGGAAGTCCGGGGGGCGTCGCGGGCTGGCCGGGCAATGTAACCTGACCGGCATGCACCGATTGAGCCGCCGCTTTCTGGGTCGCCGCATTCTGGCCGCTGATCAGCGAACCGAGCAGCGTGGCCACGTCCTTGGCGTCCGCGTGCTTGAGGGCGATCACCTCATTGCTCGTGTTGGGATCTGAGCGGAGGTCCAGATGCTCGATGAGAGCGTCGAAGATGGGATACTCGCGTGGATCGGCGATCACGATTACCTGATTGGTCCGGTCGTCGGGCGTGTAGGTCGTCGTGGCGCGCAGCTGATTCTGCGCCGGCCCCGAGAGGAGCGCGCGAATCTTGGTCACGAGCGCGGTCGCCGTCGAATTGTGAACCGGGTAGAACTTCGGAACCAGGCTGTTCTCCCGCGGCTGGTCCACCTCCTTCAACAGGCGCTCGATCCGCTGGATGTTCACGACCGTGTCCGTCACGAGCAACGCGTTGGCGCGCTCGAGCATCACGACGCCGCCCCCGATGAAGGTCGTCAGCATGCCCTGGATTTGGGGCGCAAACTCCGAGACGCGCAGGAACTCGAGTTCGAACAGCTTGGTCGCAACCCGGTTGCTGGGCGGCAGATCGAGCGAGGAGCCGATCAGCATCTCGGGTGCCTCGCTGCGGGCCTGGCCCAGGGCGGTGACCTTGAGCAGATGGTCGCCCAACGGCGTGACCGCGATCTGATTGAGTTCGAGGAGCGTTTCGAGGGCGACGACGAGCTCCGCCTTCGAGACTGGGTGGTTGAACCGAATGGAATACGGAGCGGTCGTGAGGGTTCCGGGGCGGACCACCGTGCGGCCGGTGTACTGCTCGAGAGCCGACAGCACCGAATCGATGTCTACGTCCTGGATCTTAAAAGAATCGACCATATCGTCCCCATTCTTCACCGGAATCGGGGTGGGGTTGGGAATGGCCGGCCGGCGGGTCGTGGGTCCCAGGGTCCCTGGTCCCGAATTCGCGGGGCCCGGACTCTGGGCGGTCAAGCCGGCCGAGGCCAATAGGCCGAGGGCAAGCCACAGGCGAACTGGGCGCGAAGTCATGCGATTGAGGAGCAGCGAACTAATGGCAAACCGGAGGCATTGTAAATGGCGTTGTGCTCATGACAAGCCCAGCCCCCTTTAGTTGCGACTCCTTATAGATACGGTCGTTCCATGCTTTTGCTGAGGCCGATATTCGCTTGTTCAGGCGGTCATTTGCCGCTTGCGGCGCCCTACCGGCGCGGGCAACGCTCGTCGCGAAGCCGATGCCCAACACGTTTGGAAAGCTTTTTAGCGTCACCACCTGGGGCGAGAGCCACGGCTCGGCCGTGGGAGTCGTGGTGGACGGCTGCCCACCGAGGCTGCCCCTCGAGCCGGCCGACATCCAGGTCGAGCTCGACCGCCGCCGCCCGGGCCAAAGCTCGATCAGCTCTCCCCGCAAAGAGGACGACCGGGTCGAGATTCTGTCCGGCATCTTCGAGGGGCGCACCACCGGAGCCCCGATTTCCATGCTGGTGCGCAATGCCGACGCGCGGCCGGGGGCTTACGATGAAATGCGGGAGAAATTCCGCCCCTCTCACGCGGACTACACCTACCAAACCAAATACGGAATTCGCGACCACCGCGGGGGCGGCCGCAGCTCCGCCCGTGAAACGATCGGGCGGGTGGCCGCTGGGGCCATCGCCCGGAAGATCCTGGAAAAAGCGGCCGGCGTGGCCATCCGCGCCTACGTGACTCGCATCCACGATATCGCTCTGGTGGAATCAGCCGATGCCCATTTCCCCGAACTCGCCGAAGTCGAGGCGACGGCGGTGCGCTGCCCGGACCCGCAGACGGCGGCTGCGATGATCCGGCGGATCGAGGAGGCGCGCGCGGACGGGGATTCGGTGGGAGGGCTTGTCCGTTGCCGGATACGCGGGACCCCGGTGGGACTGGGCGAGCCGGTTTTCGACCGATTGGAAGCCGACCTGGCCAAGGCGATGCTGTCGCTTCCAGCCACCAAGGGATTCGAGATTGGGAGCGGCTTTGCCGGCACGCTGCTCAAGGGCTCGGAACACAATGATCTTTTCGAAAGTGTGGACGGGCGCGTCCGGACTTCGACCAACCGCTCTGGCGGAGTTCAGGGCGGCATCAGCAATGGAGAGGAAATTTCGTTCACCGTCGCTTTCAAACCGACCGCCACGATCATGAAGCCGCAGGCCACCGTCGACCTGGCTGGACGTCCGACCGAGCTCATCGGACGCGGGCGGCATGACCCCTGCGTCGTTTTTCGTGCGGTGCCGATCGTCGAGGCGATGGCGGCCTTGGTGCTCGTGGATCACTGGATGCGCGACGCGGCACAGAACAGAACTTTTCAGTTTTGACGCCACCGGACTCTTCAACCGATTCGGACAAGCCTCTTGTCTATCTGATCCTCGGGGCGACAGGCTCGGGGAGGCGGGAAGTGTTGACCGATCTATTGGACGCCGAGGAGGCGCAGGCGGGGCACGAGGCCTTGCTTATATCGGCGGACGAGCCGGATGCGCCCTTCGATGCGAAGGGCGCGACGATCGCTCGGTGGAGATGGACCGAGGAGCACACCATCGATGGCCCGTTGCCTGAGGGAGCAGGGAGGACGTTTTTCCTCACGGATGGGAGACGCAATCCGGTGGACCAGATCGAGGCGTTCAAGGCTTGGCTCGCGGCGCAGGGCGCGGAGCTGGCCCGCATTCTGTGCGTGGTCCACTGCCAGCTGGCCGAAAAGCATCCGCAGTTGCGGGCCTGGTATGATGCGTGCCTGCACTTCTCCGACGTTGCGCTGCTCACCCGGCGCGACGGGGTGGACAATAAATGGATCTCCGATTTTCGGGCGCGGATTGCTTCAGAATTCGGCCCATGTCTGGTCGAATTCATCAAGAAGGGCCGGGTTCACAATCCGGCGCTCGTGATCGAGCCGCAGGCCCGGCGGATATCGCACTATTTCGACGAGGACGCGGACTGGGTTTTCTCCAACGCGGATGGCGAGGAGATCGATCCGGAGGACGAGGAGGCCGTGGACGACGAGGAGGAGTTCAGTGCGGCCGTGGCTGAGGATCCGTACATGGAACGGCGGGCCGGTGGCACGCGCCGGGTGCGGGAACTGCCTGATATCGCGAAGTTCCTAGGCGCCTGAGCCGGGATGATGCCGGCTGAGCGCTCAGGATGCTTTCATCGCCGCGATGGCGGCAACGAACGCTTTGGCCTTCGCCGTCACAGCGGACCAATTACGTTCCTTGAAGGCTTTGGCTTCGACCAGGGAGCTGCCCGCGGCGGTCGCCATGGCGCCGGCCCTGAGGAATTCGGCGACGTTCTCGGGATTCACGCCGCCGGTCGGCACCAAATCGATCTGGGGGAGAGGAGCCTTGACCGATTTGATATAGGCCGGGCCGAAGAACTCGGCCGGGAAAATCTTCACCGCATCCGCTCCCGCTTCCCATGCGTTCACGATTTCGGTGGGGGTGAGCGCGCCGCTGAAGACGGGAATGGAGTAGCGTTTGCACAGCGTGATTACTTCCGGGCGCAGAGCGGGGGTCACGATGAAGCGCGCGCCGGCGAGAATGCCGGCGCGGGCGGTCTCAGCATCGAGGACTGTTCCGAGGCCGAAGATGAAATCGGGAAGCTCCGCGGTGGCCTTTTCGAGCATCCGGATCGCGCCCGGCGTCGTCATGGTCAATTCGATGCTCGTCAGTCCGCCGGCGGCGAGCGCCTTGGCGCAATCGAGCAGGCCATCCGGAGAATCCGCGCGGATGAGGGCCACTACCTTCTCAGATTTGATCTTGGCGAGGACGTCGTCTCTTTTCATTGGGGCGCTTAGCGTGCGTACCTTGGGACACGTGTCCAGAATTCGGTGGGAGGGAAACTACTTATGACGGCAGACCCTACGCAGTTGCCGCAAGACGGGCCGGCGCCAAGTCCGTGGCGGCCTGGGCAACGATCTCGAAGGAGCGGCGGCGGGCGGCGTGGTCGTAAATCTGGGCGGTGACCATCAGTTCGTCGGCCCGGGTGCGCTCGACGAAGGCCTGGAGTCCCTGCCGCACAGT
>Ga0302325_10006212_pt1 | contig 26927 bp, 21 predicted proteins | sample Palsa_T0_2_FD_201948 | JGI IMG/M metagenome (GOLD analysis project Ga0302325, IMG submission 201948) | Peat permafrost microbial communities from Stordalen Mire near Abisko, Sweden - Palsa_T0_2 | ecosystem: Environmental > Terrestrial > Soil > Palsa > Peat permafrost | place: Sweden: Abisko... | reverse complement strand
CCAGCGGGCCGTAACCTTCGGCTGCTGCCCAAGGTCAGCTTCACCGTGGGGGGTTTCGGCTCGGACGATTCGTCCGGCTCCGCCGCGCAGCACGTCTTCGTGACAGTCGGCATCACCGGCTTCTACACGACCGACCTCTGAAACCTTCCCCTCGGAAGCCGACCCCTTCCGTTGCAACTGCGTGCAAGGAAATACAATCGGCGACAGTTGTCCGCGAGCCTTTGGACTAAGCCGGAAGGCCATGCATATCGCGCTCTGCACGGCCTATTTCGCCGTGCTCCTGGTGCTCGCGATGTACGGCCTGCACCGGTCGCACCTGGTGATCACGGTGCTGCGCAACGGGCGCACGCTCAAGGATCTGAAGGAAGGCGTGCCGGCGCTGGCCAGCGAGGGCATCGAGACCCGCATCGACGTCCCATTCGTGACGATGCAGCTCCCGCTTTACAACGAAGCCACGGTCGTCGACCGGCTGCTCGATCAGGTGGCTACCATCCAGTGGCCGCGCGAGAGGTTCGAAATCCAGGTGCTCGACGACTCCACCGACGAGACGCGCGCCATCGCGCGCCGCAAGGTGGAGGCCCTGCGCGAGTCTGGGCTCGACGTCACGTACATCCACCGCGTCGATCGCACCGGCTACAAGGCGGGCGCGCTCGACAACGGGTTGAAGGTCGCCAAGGGTGAGCTCGTCGCGATCTTCGACGCCGATTTCCTCCCGCAGCCGGACTTCCTCCGCGCCGTCGTCCCTCACTTCATGCAGGATCCGAAGGTCGGCATGGTGCAAGCGCGCTGGGGGCACTTGAACCGCGAACGCTCGATGCTGACGCGCACGCAGGCGCTCATGCTCGACGGGCATCACCTCGTCGAGAACCGCGCGCGCGCCGCGGCCGGTTGGCTCTTCAACTTCAGCGGCACGGGCGGCATCTGGCGCAAAGAGGCCATCGCGTGCGCCGGAGGATGGCAGCACGACACGCTCACCGAAGACCTCGATCTCAGCTACCGCGCGCAGCTCGCCGGCTGGCGCTTCGTGTACCGCGAGAACGTGGTGACTCCCGCCGAGCTGCCCGAGGACATCAGCGCGTTTCGCGCGCAGCAGTTCCGCTGGGCAAAGGGCACCGTGCAGACGGCGCGAAAGCTCTCCGGGCGTCTCATGCGCGCCGAGCTTTCGCCGATGCAGCGCATCGAGGCGATGTTCCACCTGACGCCGCACTTCGCGTACCCGCTCATGGTGCTGCTCAGCGTGCTCCTCTTGCCGGCCCTCGTGCTCATGCCGGCGACGAGCGCCCGGGCGATGCTGATGATCGATCTCCCGCTCGTCATCGGCACGACGGGGTCCCTCGCGGGCTTCTATACGATGGCCGAGATGGCGCAGGGCCGCTCCGCCCGCGGGGCCCTACGGCAGCTCCCGGCTCTTCTGGCGCTTGGCGCCGGCCTGGCCCCTCACCTGACCAAGGCCGTGTGGGAGGGGCTCTTCTCGATGTCCGGAGAATTCGTCCGCACGCCCAAAAAGGGCAGGCTCGAGGGCCGCTACCGCGCCGCCGCCGACTTGCCCGTCATCGAGACGGCCCTTTGCCTCGTGTCGGCGGTGAGCGTCGTCGCGTCGATCGAGAGCGGGCACTGGTTCGCGACGCCCTTCGCGATGCTCTTCGCGTTCGGCTACGGCTACGTTGCCTTCTTCGTCGCGTCCGAGCAGCTGGCTCGCACGGCGGCCCCCGGCCCCGCAATCGTCGGCCCGAGCGCCGAGGATACGCGAAAAGACGTTATCCCAGTCGGCCCCGACTCATCGAGCGAACTCGCCGCTTAAGCCGCAATCGAACGCAATCCGAACGCAAGGGCGAAAGGCCCCGCCGCATCCCGGTGCCCCGCCGTCCCACTGCGCCGCCGCGTCCAGGGTGGGGGCGTGGGGGAGCGTCTGCGCTCCCCCAACTGCGGTGCTTCCGAAGGAAGCGCGAGCGACAGTAGCCTTCGCTTCGAAAGAGGCTTAGAGTGCCGGATCAAGCTTGGGGGAGAAACGACGATCATGACCAAGGCAGAGATCGTCCAGGCTCTGTACAGCAAAGTCGGCGGTTTCTCGCGCAAGGAGTCGGCCGAGCTCGTCGACCTCGTCTTCGAGATGATGAAAGAGACGCTCGGACGCGGCGAGAAGATCAAGATCAGCGGCTTCGGCAACTTCGTGCTCCGCGACAAGCGCCAGCGACCGGGGCGCAACCCGCAGACGGGGCAGCCGATTCGCATCAGCGAGCGCCGCGTGCTCACCTTCAAGTCCAGCCAGATCCTCAAGCAGGCGCTGAACCAACGCCAGGTCTCGGGGATGCCGGCGGCGAACCCCAGCGGGGTGGGCGCGGTGGCGATGGGCGCGGGCCGCGGCGACGGGTCGGTCGTGGCGAAGGACTGACCGGCGCGGCATGGGCGGCCCGAACGCGGGGGCGCTACCTCCGAAGCTTTACTTCCGCATCGGAGAGGTCGCCGAGTTGGTGGGGGTCGAGCCTCACGTCCTCCGCTACTGGGAGCGCGAGTTTCGCGCGATCCGGCCGACGAAGAGCGCCAAGGGCCAGCGGGTTTACTCGCGGCGCGACGTCGACAACCTGATGCAGGTCCGCGAGCTCCTCTACCGCGAGGGATTCACCATCGCCGGGGCCAAGAAGAAGCTGCAGCGGGCCGGCGTCGAGCCGCGTGCCGAGGCCGATCCCGACCCCCGCGAGACGAAGAAGATGCGCGAGCAACTCTCCGCCATCCGCAGCGACATCGAGGCGTTCCTCGAGGAGCTGGGCGAGCGGCCGCGCTGAGACGAGCCGCGCCGAAGAGGCGCGCTTGGGGGCCCCCTCCGGGCGGCCCCGAGTGCGTTCACTGTTACGCTCGAGCGAAGAAGTGATACAACGCGCGCCCGACTATGCTCCGGCGCCGCCGACTCGATTGGACTGCCGCCTTGGCCATGACCGCGCCGTTTGCGCTCTCGATGGCCGCACCCCGCCTTGCCCTGGCCCAGGAGCCGGCGCCAGCCTCCTCCGCGCCTGCGGCCTCCTCGGCGCCCGCCAGCCCGCCGCCTGCGACCCCTGCGCCGCCCCCTAGCGCTCCGCCCCCGCCTCCGCCGGCGCGCCCGCAGCTCATGGCCCCGGCGCCCCCCCCGGCCACCCCGGCCACGATCAACCCGACCCGCGACCAGCAGGCCCTCGTCGGACAGGGCGCTCAGAGGCCGCCGGACAACGGCGAAATCGGCGCGAGGCCGCAGGACGTCTTCGCGGACGACTGGTGGGGGCGGGTGCGCCCCGTCGTCGAGCTGCACGGCTACTACCGCGTCCGCGGTGAGATATTCCAGAACCTCGATCTCGGTCGCCACAGCAGCATCCTGCAGGGCAACGACGCCCAGTATCTGGCGCCCATCCCGCTCGATCAGAGCTACGCCGGCGTCAAGACGGCGTCGTACCCGGTCAGCCTGTGCGGCTCGACGGGCAATCAGATCTGCCACGACGAAACCGAGTCGGGCGCCAATATGCGCCTGCGGCTCGATCCGGAGATCCACATCTCGGACAACCTCCGCATCGTCAGCGAGATCTTCGCGCTCGACAACGTGCTTCTCGGCTCGACCCCCGACTCGTACGCGATGCAGCCGGCGAACGGCAACACCGTCGCCAAGACCGGCTACCAGTCGGCCGGGGGCAACCCGTACGCGCCCGTCAGCTTCTTCTCCAGCACGCAGGGTCCCCCCACGGCGGGCATCAACTCCCTGCAGAACTCGATCAACGTCCAGCGCGTGTGGGGCGAGTACACCACGCCCGTCGGACAGCTGCGCTTCGGGCGAATGCCCGGCCAGTGGGGCCTCGGCATGGTGGAAAACGCCGGCGACGGTCTCGACAGCGACTACCAGACGACGCTCGACCGGATCATGTTCATCAGCGGGATCAAGTCGATGGACTTGTACTTCGGCGGAGCCTGGGACTTCGTCGCCACCGGGCCGTCGACGGCGACGGCCTACAGCATCTACGGCGGCGAGCCGTACAACGACTGCAACCTGTGCAACGTCAACGAGTGGGCGCTGTTCGCCGCGCACCGGACGAGCCCCGACCTGCAGCGGCTCCAGCTCGCGCACGGCGACGTCGTGGTGAACGGCGGCGTGTATACCAAGTTCCGCTCCCAGACGCTCGACGTCGAGTCCTATCCGAACGCGCAAACGCCGCTCACGATCAACACGACCGACACGGGCGGCGCGCCGGCGAACAACAACCTCGAAGACCGCCAGGCGTGGGCCGTCACGCCAGACCTCTGGGTCCAGACGCTGTGGAACAAGTTCCGCTTCGAGGCGGAGGCGGCGTTCATCTACGGAGAGATCGGCAACCTCCCGCCGACGCAGGTGCAGAACCCCAACTCGCCGACGAACCTCGACATCCGCCAGTTCGGCATCACGACGCAGACGGAGTACAAGGCCCTCGACGACAAGCTCGATCTGCAGTTCGGCTTCGGCTGGGCGAGCGGCGATCCGTGGGCGTACAACACGACAGGGTCGACGGGCGCACAGGGCGCCATCAACCCTGGTCCGACCGGCCTCAGCGAGTACCAAGGCGCGCCGTACATGTCCACGTTCGCGTTCCACCCGGACTACCGCGTGGACCTCATCTTCTTTCGCAACATCATGACGCGCGTCGAGGGCGCGTATTACTTCCGCCCCAGCGTCGACTACGACGTCATTCGCCGCGCCAACGGGGAAAAGCTGGGCGCCGGGCTCGCCTTGCTCTGGGATCGCGCGAGCGAATTCGTCCAGACGCCGGGCCACCGCCGCGACCTCGGCATCGAGACCGACGTTCAGATTTACTACCAGTCGAAGGACGGCTCTCTCAACGACGACCCGAGCAAGGTCGGGGGCTTTTACTCGGCCCTGCAGTTCGGCGTCTTCTTTCCCCTGGCCGGTCTCGATTACCTGCCCGGCGAGACGACGGGCCTGCCGGCCGCGGGCCTGACGGTCGCCGAGGCGCTGCGCCTGATACTCGGCATCGTCTTCTGACGGCAGGGAGCTATAACAAGCCGGACCGCACCCGCCCATGCCCCTTCGAGCGCCCAAGTCCGCGATCGTGTCGCCAACGGCCGCGACGCCGGTGCAGCGTCGCGACGGGCCAGTTAGCTAGGGGGCGAGCTAGACCGAGATGGCCAAGATTCTCATCGTCGACGATCAGCGCAATATGCGCACGACGCTCTCGATGATGCTGCGGGGCGCCGGCTACGAGGTCGACGAGGCCGCCGACGGTGAACAGGGCGCCGACCGCGGGGCCACCGGCGCCTACGACGTCGTCTTGACCGACCTTCGCATGGGCAACAAAGACGGCATCGACGTCCTGCGATCGACCAAGGACGCGCACCCGCTCACCGAAGTCATCGTGATGACGGCGTACGGAACGATCGAGAGCGCCGTCGAGGCAATGCGCCTCGGCGCCTTCGACTACATCCAGAAGCCGTTCACCGAGCAGGAGCTCCTCGTCAAGGTCGCCAAGGCCCTCGACAACCGACGACTTGCCGGCGAAGTGACGTTTCTCGCAAGCGAGTTCAAGGACCGCTACAAGTTCGAGAACATCATCGGCCGCTCGCGCGCCGTGCGCGAGGTATTGGGCCGCATCGTTCGCATCGCGCCAACCGACGCCATCGTGCTCATCACGGGCGAGAGCGGGACGGGCAAAGAGCTCGTCGCGAAGGCCATCCACGCCAACAGCAAGCGGGCTGAGCGGCCCTTCGTCCCGGTCAACTGCGCGGCCATCACCGAGACGCTCCTCGAGAGCGAGCTGTTCGGGCACGCGAAGGGGTCGTTCACGGGGGCGGCCAGCGCGCGCAAGGGCCTCTTCGAGGAGGCCGACGGCGGCACGTTCTTCTTCGACGAGATCGCCGAGACGCCCATCACCTTCCAGGCCAAGCTCCTGCGCGCCATCCAGGAGAACGAGATCCGTCGCGTTGGCGAGAACAAGCCAATCCGCGTGAACGTGCGCATCATCGCCGCGACGAACCAGGACTTGATGGAGGCCGTCGCCAGCAAGCGCTTCCGGCAGGACCTCTACTATCGCCTCAACGTCGCGCGTTTCCAGCTCCCGCCCCTTCGCGAACGGCGCGAGGACATCCCCGACCTTGTCAATCACTTCCTCGAAAAGTTCGCGCGCAAGATGGGTGTGCGCTCCCGAATCCACGACAACGTCATGGAGTCGCTCATGCACTTCGACTACCCGGGAAACATCCGCGAGCTCGAGCACATGATCGAGCAAGCGGTAGCGCTGGTGCAAACGGGCATCATCACCGTCGACGACCTGCTGCCGCCGGCGGGAGGCAATGGACCGATGCTTCCGAACTCGACCGGCCGATCGCTGGCCGACGTCGTGGACTCGGCCGAGCGCGCCGCGATCGAGGGCGCGCTGCGCGAGAGCGATGGCAGCCGCGAGCGCGCTGCTGAGCTCCTCAACATTTCCCCGACGACTCTCTGGCGAAAGATGACCCGCCTTGGGATCACTTTCGAGGGGAAAGGAAACTGACCGGAAGAGGCCGCAAGCCACGGACACCCACGGGGGTTCGTGCGTTCACCTTTGAACCCGGATGTTGCAGCCATGAAACGAACCGGAAGCGGCCAACCTTTTTTGCTGAGAACGCAACGCTATCATTTGGCCTGCTTGGCTCGCTGAGAGGGCCTGCGCGCCAACCGGCACGTAGGTTGCTTAGCGGCGGCGGAGGCACGGAGCGGGCACCACGACGTGGTCTCCCGGCTCCATGCCGAAGTCTTGCTCTGCTGTACCCGTTGCGAGGGGATGCTCGCAGGAAACCCCAGGTGATTCGTGCCGTGTGTACTGGTCGTCGACGAGCAGGATAGCCAGGCGCGGTTGGTCGCCATCGGACTCCGGGTCGAGGGGTTCGACGCAGAGACGGCCACGACGTCGGAGGCCGCTCTGGCCCGGCTCGACGAGCACGCCTTCGACGTGGCCATCCTCGATCTGATGCTCCCCGGGATGAACGGCATCCAGCTCGCGCGTGTCATGCGCGAGCGCCATCCCCGCACGTGCGTGGTGCTGATGAGCGCCTACCATCTGAGCGAGCGTCAGCTTGCCCGAGCCGACTGCGGCGCCACGGGCTTCGTCCCCAAGCCGCTCGATTTGTCGGAGCTGGCGCGCTTTCTCCGGTCCAAGTCGCATGGCACCGACATCTCGGGCGCCTTCGATATGCTGCCGCCCGGCTCCGGGGCGAGGCCCGGCCCGCGCGCACCGGCGGCGTAGCGAGATCGAGCCAACTGGCGTAGCAGTAAGGCGGCCGGCTCGCCCCGATGCGCGGGCGCGGGCCGATCATGCGCGTCGACGCCCTTCACTACGATCTGCCGCCCGAGCTGATCGCTCAACAGCCGGCCCCGTCCCGGGAGCAGGCGCGCCTGATGCTCTTGTCGCCCGAGGGGGGCGAGCCTCGGCATCGCCGAGTGAGCGAGCTTCCCGAGCTGCTCCCCCCCGGTTCGCTCGTCGTCGTCAACGACACACGCGTCATCCCCGCGCGTCTCTCTGGACGCAAGCGCGCGACCGGAGGGCGCGTCGAGTTTTTGCTCGTTCAGAGCCTGGGCGAGCAACAAATCGAGGTCTGCCCTGGCGAGCTGCGGACGGCGGCCACCTGGAGGGCGCTCGGCCGGGCGACGAAGCCGCTGAGGGCGGGCGTGGACGTCGACGTTTGGCGACGGGAGTCCCCCGAGCAAGGGTCCCCGATGCTCGTCGTGCGACTGCTCGAACGGCTGGGCGACGGGACGTTCACGATCGCGCTCTGGACCGACACGCATCACTCGGTCGACCAGGCCCTGCGAGCTTGCGGGCACGTGCCGCTCCCGCCGTACATCAGGCGGCCCGACGGCCCCGAGGACGTCGAGCGGTACCAGACGGTTTACGCCCGCCACGACGGCGCCGTCGCGGCGCCGACGGCCGGCCTGCACCTGACCGAAGCGCTGATCGCGCGCCTCGCAGCCCGCCGATGCCAGATCGCTCGCGTGACGCTCCACGTGGGCCTCGGCACTTTTCAGCCGGTGACCGTCGACGACCTCGATCGGCACCCGATGCACGCCGAACGCTACGTGGTGGGGCAGGCCACGGTCGATGCGGTGGCCAGCGCGCGGGCCGAGGGGGCTCACGTCGTTGCGATCGGGACGACCACGGCGCGCGCCCTGGAGAGCGCCGCGGATCCCGGTCGGGTGGGGCAGCTGCGGCCGAGTGAAGGGGAGACCCGCCTGCTCATCCAGCCCGGACACCCCTGGCGCGTCGTCGACGGCCTGTTCACCAACTTCCACCTGCCCGGATCGACCCTGCTCGCCATGGTGGGCGCCCTGGCCGGCGTCGACCGCGTGCTCGCGGCGTACCGCTTGGCCGTGCGCGAGCAGTACCGATTCTTCTCCTACGGCGACGCCATGCTGCTCTGGAGACGCCCGTGACGCCCCGCACCCCCGGCTTCTCCTTCCGGGTGACCGCGCGCGATGGGCAAGCCCGTCGGGCGGTGCTCGAAACGCCGCACGGCCCTGTCGACACGCCGACCTTCATGCCCGTCGGCACGCAAGGGAGCGTCAAGACGCTGACGCCCGACGAGGTGGCGTCGACCGGCGCACGCATCGTCCTCGGCAACACGTACCACCTGATGCTTCGACCGGGCGCGGACGTCATCGCGCGCCTCGGGGGGCTTCGCGCGTTCACCCGATGGCCGCACTCCATGCTCACCGATTCGGGCGGGTTCCAGGCGTACTCGCTCGCCAACGGCGGCTCCGCGAAGAAGCCGCTCGTCGAGCTCGCCGAGCAAGGCTTCGCCTTCAAATCGCATCTCGACGGGTCGGCCCACACGCTGACGCCCGAGGACGCGGTCCGCGTGCAAGGCCTTCTCGGCGCCGACATCCAGATGCAGCTCGACGTCTGTCCGCCCGGGGACTCGCCCCGATCCGTCGTCGAGCAGGCCGTGGCGCGGACGACGCGATGGGCCAAGCGAGCGATCGCCACCGAGCGGCCGCCCGGTCAGGCGCTCTTCGGCATCGTGCAAGGCGCCTGCTTCGCGGACCTACGGCGAGCGCACGCCGAGGAGCTGGGCGCGCTGCCCTTCGACGGCCTCGCCCTCGGAGGCTTCTCCGTCGGTGAGCCGATCGAGCGCATGCATGCGACGCTCCTCGAGGCCGCGCCCGCGCTCGACCCCGAGCGCCCTCGATACGTCATGGGCATCGGCACCCCGCGCGACCTCGTGCGGGCCATCGAGGCGGGGGCCGACATGTTCGACTGCGTCCTGCCCACCCGAAACGCCCGCAACGGGCAAGCGCTCACGCGTCACGGCCCTCTCGTGATCAAGCAGGCGCGCTTCCGCGACGACGACCGCCCAGTCGACGAGGCGTGCGCCTGCGCTTGCTGCGCTCACGGCTACTCGCGCGCCTACCTGCGTCATCTCTACATGGCCGGCGAGATCCTTTCGCTGCGGCTCCTGTCGCTGCACAATCTGCACTTCTACGGGGAGCTCGTGGGGGGAGCGCGGCTCGCGATCGAGGAGGGCCGCTTCGCCGCGTGGTCGCGGGACGCCCTGGCTGCGGTGGGCCAAGCCGACGTGGGCGAGACGCAGCCCGCCGAAGGCTCAACCCCCCGAGCGCGTGACCCCGAGCCGACCTGATCTGGGGGTCGGGGGCCCCGGAACGTTGTGTACCGTCCTACGCCCGCGATACTGTGGGAAGAGCGAAGATCCCAACATGTCCGACGAGAAGCGGCCGCTCGGGAAGATCCTGCTCCAGCGCAAGCTCGTGTCCCAAGCGGAGCTCGAGGAGGCCCTGCGCGCGCAGAAGCGTTCGGTGACCCCCGTGCCGCTCGCGTCCAAGCTCGTCGACGACGGAACCGTCGACGAGATCGACGCCCTCAAGGCCTTGTCCGAGCAGTACGGCGTGCCTGGCATCGACCTCACGCAGATCGCCATCGTCCTCGACCATCTCGACGTCGTGCCGCGCCAGCTCGCGGAGGTCCATCTCGTCCTTCCCGTGGTGGTCCGCGGGGAGCGCATCGTTTTGGCGATGGCCGACCCACACGAGAAGCGGGTGATCGACGAACTCGAGTTCGTCACGGGAAAGAAGGCCTACCCGTACATCGCCGTGCACTCGACGCTCGCGCGCACGATCGCGGCGGCCTACGACGCGAAGGCGCGCGGCGAGCGCCATTTTCTCGGCCCCCGAGTCCCCGCCGAGACCCTGAGGCAGCTGGGCCTCACCCCATCGACGACGCCCGGGGCTTCTGCGGCCCCAGCGCCCTCGGCGATGCCCGCCCCGCCAGAAGCTGCCGCGCCGCCACCCAGCCGCGCGAAGCCGCCTCCCCTGCCGCGTCCCGCCGCCGGACCGCCGCCGCTCCCCAAGATGCGCCCTCCGGCGCCGCCGGTGGCCCAGCCTCCAGAGCCAGCGGTCGTGATGGAAGACGCCGTGGAGACCTCGTCGCGCACGACGGAGGTCTCGACGAGCGAGTTCGGCGCGATCGATCAGGAAGTCTCGGCCGTCGGCAACCTGCCCGATGATATGCGCCTGCGGGCATCGCAGGCGGCCGACGCCCTCGCGACCGGTGGAGGCAAGGTGGTCCTCGTCGTAGACGACGAGGAGGAGATCCGCTCGCTCGTCGCACGCCTGCTCACGCAGAAGGGCCACCGCGTGCTCGAGGCCGACCGCGGCCTCTTGGCCCTGCGCCTCGTCAAGGAGCACCTGCCCGATCTCATCATCCTGGACGCGATGCTCCCCGAGCTGCACGGCTTCGACATCGCGCGGCGGATCAAGGGAAGCGCCAAGTACGGCCGCATCCCCATCATCATGGTCAGCGCCGTATACCGCGGCGAGCGCGTCGCGCAGGACCTCAAGCAAAACTACGGCGTCGACGAGTTCATCGAGAAGCCGTTCCGCATCGCCGGCCTGCTCGACGCCGTCCAGCGCCTGCTCAGCCGCGGCGAGGGCGAAGCGCCAGAGTCCAAGCGGGACCCCGAGTACCTCTCGGCCGAAGCGGAGAAGGCGCTGTCAAACGGGGTGGCGGCGTACCGCGCCGGACAGATCGACGATGCCATCGAACAGTTAAGGAAAGGCATCGGCATCGATCCACTGTCGTATCGCCTCCATTTTCACCTGGCCCTGCTCTACGGAAAGAAGGGTCTCATCTTCGACGGCATCCAGGAGCTGGAGCGAGCCATCGACCTCAATCCGAGCCACTTTTCGGCGCTCAAGAACCTGGCGGTCCTGTACGAAAAGGCGGGCTTCAAGAACAAGGCCGTCGCGATGTGGGAGCGATGCGCATCCCTGGCCCCCGACGACGCCACGCGCGCCATGGTGAAGAGCCACCTCGACGCACTCATGTGACCGCCCGGGCACCCGGCGGCGACCTCGCGCGAGTGTCGGGCCCATTTGGGGTCTCGCACGAGCAACCATTTCCTTGCTACCTTGGGCCGAGGGCGGGGACGGCGGGCGCGTGAAATTCTTCTGCGAGCAGTGCAAAGCCAAGTACCAGATTGCCGACGAGCGGGTCGCCGGCAAGACGGTCCGGATGAAGTGCCGCAAGTGCGGCCACCTCGTCGAGGTTCGCGCGACGGTGACGGAGTCGAGCGCGAGTTCGAGCGTCCCTCCCACCGCCGGCCCGGTTCAAGAGGTCGGATCGAAGCCCCCGGCCGCCCAGGCCAAGCCGCCGCCCAGGCCTCCGCCCCCACGCCCGAGCGCACTCGCGACGAGCCTCACCGGCGCGAAACCTCCGTCTGCCCGCCCAGACCGCCCGCCGCCAAGCGCGCTCGCCGGCGCCTTCAAGACGAACGTCTCGCACCCTGAAGAGGGTTCATCGCCCTTCGACATGGCGGAGGTCGCTCCCGGCGACGACTGGTATGTCGCGGTGAACGGCGTACCCGTTGGCCCGATCCGCGTCGCCGAGGTGCGGCGCAAGGCGGCCCTCGGCGCAATCACCGAAGACTCTCTCGCGTGGCAAGAGGGGCTCGACGAGTGGCGCCCGGTGAAATCGTTCCCAGAGCTCGCAGCGCAGGTGCGCGAGGCAGCGCTCGGCGGGCGTGCGTCCCTGACGCCGGCGCCCGGCGACGTGCGTCTCAGCGTTCCACCGCCCTCGCGATTGCCACAATCGCGAGGGTCCCCGAGCCTCGCGCCCCAGCGCATCTCGCTACGACCGAACTTCCCCCCCACGTCGCCCGCGCCGCTCGCCCGGAGCAACGTCGTGCCGATCACGTCGCGCCTGGCGACGGCGGAGCGGCTCGACGAGGCGCCGACGGAGATCGGCGCGTACCAGGCGCTCGAAGCCAGACCGATCGCGTCGATGGCGCCCGATCCGTTCGCGGCGCCGGCGGCTGCGATGGCGGCCGCCGCGGCGGCTGCGGGCGCTGCGTCCCCCCCGTCGGCATCGGCCATCGCGGCGCCGGGCGCTGCGCAACCGATCGTTGCCTCGGCGTCGGTCATGCCGCCACCGGCACGGCCGATTCCCTGGATTCCGATCACGCTGGTCGTCATGGGCGCGTCGTTCGGAATCGCGACGGCGGTCATCTTGTTCACGCATCCCGCGGCCACGCCGGTCGCGGCGCCCGTCGCGTCGGTCGCCCCCGCGGCGGCCGCCGCGCCCGTCGCCTCCGTGGCGGCTCCGGCGGTGACGTTCGCCGAGCCGGCGCCGAGCGCTAGCACGGAGACACACGTCGCGTCGGCCGGCGGCCACGCCGCAGCGGGCCCGGCGACAGGCGGCGCGATGGCGCCTCTCGCACCGTTGTCGACGGGGAAGTCGCTCAACCTCGGGGGCCTCGGAGGCCACGGCCCCAGCGTCGACGACATGGAGACCGGCGGTGGCGTGCCCGGGCAGTGCATCAGCGGCTCGCAAGTGCAGCAGGTCATCGCCAACCATCAGGTGGCGATCCGCCGCGCTTGCTGGGAGCGCAACCCCTCAAGCAAGCCGTCCGCCAACGTGAGCGTCACGTTGACGGTCGCCGCGGATGGCTCGGCCCAAAATGTCTCGGCCACGGGCGACGATCCCGCGGTGGCCAAGTGCATCGAGACGGACCTCCACAATTGGCGGTTCCCCGCCATGGGCTGCTCGCAGAAGACGAGCTTCGGCTTCAAGTTCGTCCGCCAGTAGAACATCTCCCCCATGAGCGAGAATCGATGGGTCAGAGCGGGGGCGCTCGCCGCGCTCGCCGCGGTCGGGCCACCGGCGGTGGGCTGCCGCCCCAACGCCGGTTCGCCTCCGAACACGGCAACGAACAGCGCCCCCACCGCACCCGCCTACGCCCAGCCCCCTCCTCCCGGTTATCCGCCCGCCCCATCCCCGCAGCAGCCCGCGCCCGCGCCCGCGCCCGCGTACGCGCCCGCGCCCGCGTACGCGCCCGCGCCCGCGTACGCGCCCGCGCCCGCGCCCACGCCCACGCCCAGCGCGAGCCAGTCCCTCCCCCCTCCCTTCGGCCCGACCGACCCCGCCACCCTGCAGCAGATCCTCCAGGGCATCCAGACCGCCCTCGGCGGCCAGATGGTCACCCCCGCCGTGGTCGCAACGGACCTGACGGAAGCGGGCCTCAAGGCCTACGCCCTCAAAGCCGCGCCCGGGATGCAACCTGAGGGGGACGAGCTCAAGCAGACGCTGGGCGACGGCCAGCACGCCGTCACGATGGTCACGCTGCAGGCGGGCAAGTGCTACGCGATCCTGGGCTACTCGGCGCCCGGCGGCGTGAAGGACCTCGACCTCAACCTGCTTCCCCCGCCGTACTTGACGCTCGCGGGGCAGGACATGAGCCACCACAACACTCCGTCGATCGGCGGCGCGCCCAGCCCGATCTGTCCCGTTATCCCCTTTCCCATCCAGTACAAACTCGACGTCTTCGCGCGATCTGGATCGGGCGCCGTCGCCGTTCAGCTTTACTCGAAGAACAAGTAGCAGGACGCGACCGCGGCAGGCACCCGCCGGTCGCGAGAGGCCGATGGGCGGGGGTGGCCGAGCCCGAGCATCGGACGCCGCTCGACGCGAGCTACCCCTCCCGCTTGCGAACGATGGACGACCCACCGGCGACGGTGACGCTGCGCGGGGGTCCACTCGAGGCGGCGCAGGCAATCGCCATCGTCGGCACCCGCTACCCGACGGACGAGGCAAGGGCTTTCGCCCGAGACCTCGCCGCCGCCGTGGCGCGGGCGGGCGCCGTGGTCGTCTCAGGGGGTGCTCATGGCATCGACGCGGCGGCGCACGAGGGGGCGCTCGACGCGGGCGGACGCACCTGGGTCGTCGCCGCCACCGGGCACGAGCGCTGTTACCCCTCGAGCCACTCCGCGCTGTTCGAGCGGATCGGCCGAGGCCCAGGAACCATGCTCTGGCCGTTCGCCCCAACTCACGCGAGCCGGTCCGCGTTCCTTGTACGAAACGAGATCCTGGTCGCGTTGTCGGACGCCGTGGTCGTCGCCCAGGCGGGGTTTCCGTCGGGAGCGTTGCACGCGGCTAGGTGGGCCGTTCGCTTACGAAAGCCGCTCTGGGTCGTGCCCGCCGCGCCCTGGATGGCTACCTTCAGGGGATCGGTGCAGCTTCTAGACCATGGGGCAAGGCCGTTGACGTCTTCTGCGGCGCTGCTGGAGTCGCTCGGGCTGTCTGCCCCGGCCATTGCGACCGGCGGGGGGCCCGGGGCTTCTTCCGCCCAGGCTGCCGTCGATGCAGCAAGGTTTTCCCCTCATGAATTTCGGGTGTTATCAGCCATCTCGGACAAGCCACTTCACACCGACGCCATCGCCGTCCGCGCGGGGGAGACGTCGCGGGCGACCACGGCCGCTCTCTTGACGCTCGCCTTGGAGGACGTAGTAGTAGAGGGCCCGCCAGGTTTCTTTCGTCGCCGCCAATCTCCCAATCTATGAATATTGCTGGACAATCTGAAAGAGAAGCCACTGATGGTCAAGACGCTCGTCGTCGTCGAATCGCCCGCGAAGGCTAAGACGATCAAGAAGTACCTGGGGTCGGGGTTCGAGGTCGTCGCGTCGAAGGGCCACGTCAAAGACCTCCCGAAGAAGCTCGGGATCGATATCGAAAAGGGCTTTCAGGAGACGTACGAGGTCGTCCCTGGCAAGGAAAAGGTCCTTCACGATCTCAAGGAGGCGGCGAAGGACGTCGACGAAGTCCTTCTCGCGACCGACCCCGACCGGGAGGGCGAAGCCATCGCCTGGCACATCTACGAGGAGCTCAAGCCTGCCAAGAAGTCGACCAAGCGGGTCGAGTTCCACGAGATCACCAAGAAGGGGGTGGAGTACGGCGTCGCCCACCCGCGCGCGCTCGACAAGAACCTCTACGACGCACAGCGGTGCCGGCGGGTGCTCGACCGCATCGTCGGTTACGACGTCTCGGCCCTGGTCTGGAGCAAGCTCGCATTCGGCCTCAGCGCCGGACGCGTGCAGAGCGTGGCCCTGCGCCTCATCGTCGACCGCGAGCGCGAGATCGAGGCGTTCGTCCCGGTCGAGTACTGGAACTGCGGGGCCGCCCTCGCTGCAGCCGACGGCCGCGGAGCCGCCCGCCGCGACTCGTTCGTCGCGCGCCTCGTATCGCGCGGGGACGAGAAGCTCCCCGTCCACAATGCCGAGCAAGCCGCCCAGGTCCGGGCCGACCTCGAAGGGGCCGCGTTCCGCGTCGCCAAGATTACCAAGAGCGAGCGCAAGCGAAACGCCCCGGCCCCCTACACGACGAGCAAGCTGCAGCAAGACGCCGTGAACCGCCTGGGCTTTGGCGCCAAGCGCACCATGCAGATCGCGCAGGGGCTGTACGAAGGGGTCGATCTCGGCAAGGACGACGGGGGCTCGGTCGGCCTCATCACGTACATGCGCACGGACTCCACCCGCCTGTCGCCGGATGCCGTCCAGACCGCTCGCGAGTTCATCGCCCAGCGGTACGGCGCGCAGTGGGTCCCCCCGCAGGCCAATATCTTCAAGTCCAAGAAGAGCGCCCAGGACGCCCACGAGGCGATCCGGCCGACGTCGGTGGAGTTCACGCCCGAGAGCGTCCGAAAACACCTCAAGGACGAGCAGTTCAAGCTCTACAAGATGATCTGGGAGCGCTTCGTCGCTTGCCAGATGGTCCCGGCCCTCTACGACCAGACGAGCATCGACATCGACGGGCGCCCGCCGACGGGACCGGCCTATGGCCTCCGCGCCAGCGGTCGCATCCTCAAGTTCTCGGGCTGGCTCGAGGCCTACGGAAAGGGCGAGCCGACCAAGGCCGCCTCCTTCGCCGGCGAGGGCGAGGACGACAAGTCCGAGTCCAACGGCAATGGCGCGAGCCGCGAAGCCAAGGATCTCCTCGCCGAAGACTCGGAGGCGACCCTGCCGGAGCTCAACGAGGGCCAGGCGCTCGACCTCATCACGCCGCCCGGCGTCATCACCGACCAGAAGTTCACGCAGCCGCCGCCTCGGTACACCGAAGCGTCGCTCGTCCGCGAGCTCGAAGAGCGCGGCATCGGCCGCCCCAGCACGTACGCGGAGATCATCAGCAAGGTCCAGGCGCGCGACTACGTCGAGAAGATGGACGGCACGCGCTTCCGCCCGACGACACTCGGCAAGTTCGTCGTCGATGGTCTCGTCAGCTCCGAGCTCGACTTCATGGACCCGACGTTCACGTCCAAGATGGAGGAGGAGCTCGACGAGGTCGAAGCCGGCAAGGAACAGCGCGTCGACTTGCTGAAGCGCTTCTACAAGCGCTTCCGCGCTCAGCTCGACCTGAGCAAAAAGGGCAAGCGCTGGAACCCGGAGCCTGAGCCCACGAGCGAGAAGTGCGAGCTCGACGGCGGCGTCATGCTCAAGCGCTGGTCCCGCAACGGATGGTTCCTTGGCTGCGCGAACTACCCCGAGTGCAAGAGCACGCGCGACCTCGGGGCCGACGGAACGCCTACCCAGCCGCGCGAGACGGGCATCTCCTGCGACAAGTGCGGCAAGCCGATGGTCGTCCGCAGCGGCCGCTTCGGCGAGTTTCTCTCATGCACCGGATATCCCGAGTGCAAGAACGCAAAGCCGGTGCCCCTCGGCGTCAAGTGCCCCAAGTGCGGCGGCGACATGATCGAGATCCGGTCGAAGAAGCGCGGCGGCCGCCCCTTCTATGGCTGCTCGAACTACGCCACCGAGTCGATCAAGTGCGACTTCAAGCTTTGGCAGAAGCCCCTCACGGAGCCCTGCCCTGCCTGCGGCGCCCCCTTCCTCGTCATGGGCGGCACCAGGACCAAGCCCATGATCACTTGCGCCAACAAGGCGTGCGGGTACAAGCGCCCCGTCGGCGACGGCCCTGCCGCCGGCGAACCGGTCGCCGCAGCCGCCGCCCTTTAGCCACACCAAGGCCCTCGGCGCTCGGCGATAAGCCAGGCGGTTGCCAGGCCTTACGGCCCCACGAGCCTTCGTGAGGGCACGCTCGCTGCATCGGTTCGGCGCAATGCCGATCGGCTTCCGAATCAACGAACATCGGCGAGACCTCCGGCATGTCCGCTGATCCGGAGAGACCCGGCCGGGCGAAGCGCCCATGCGAGATGGTCGTCGGCCTGACCGTCCCGCAGGACTTCCCGGAAAAGCTCTGCAGAGGTGTCTCGGCACAGCTACCGGTCGTGCTGTCTACCGAGTTTCCGGAAACCTCGTGGCGGATCGTGGTTCGTCGGGAGGAGTTCGCCGGCCCCGGCATGGACGTCGATCTGACGCAGCTCGTCCGAGGCGTGATGCTCGAGGAAGGGTGGGACCTGGGCGTCTGCCTCACCGCTCGCCCTCTCAAGGTCGGGCGTCGGCCCGTGACGGCGGAGGCAAGCGCATGCCTCGGCATCGGGATCGTCTCGATCCCGGCGCTCGGCGTGCTCGCGCTCCCGCGCCGCGTCCTCGACGCCGTACGCCTTGCCATCGAAGCGATCTTGCGGACTCGCGACGCTCGCACCCTCGCCGAAGAACGCCACCATCAGATGAAACGCATCGAGGAGCTCGGGAAGCTTTCGACGGCCGTGGGCCAGCCCTTCGAATCGGAACGAGGAACGATTGCCTTCGCGACAGCCGCCGCGGCAGGCCACTTGCGCCTGCTCCTCGGTACGATCCGCGGCAACCGGCCGTGGGCACTGATCGTCGGGCTCTCGCGTTCGCTCGTGGCAGCGGTGGCCACGTCGGTCTTCGGCCTCACCTCTCCGGTCATCTGGCGGATCGCCGCGGCCATGAAATTCCCGCGAATGGGGTTGCTCTCCGCAGGCGCCTTGTTCTCGATCGGGTTCACGTTGGTGCTCTCGCACAACTTGTGGGAGCACTGTCCTACGGCCCACGCGCGCACGCGCGTCGTCTTGATCAATCTCGCGACCTTCTCGACGGTGGGGCTCGGAATACTGACGTCCTACGTGGCACTACTGATGTTCAATTTGCTGATGTGCCTCTCTCTCGTTCCCCGATCGGTCTTGCAGATCGAGATGCATCGCCCAGCCGAATCCATCGACTATCTTCGGATCGCCTGGCTGATTAGCTCATTGGCAACGTTCGGCGGCGCGCTCGGCGCGGTTCTCGAGGCCAACGACGACGTTCGTGCCGCGACCTTCGCCCTGCGGCACGTGAAGAACCGCAACGGTGGGCCCACGCAGGCCCAGGCAAGCGCGACCGAGGTCGTTCGAGCGAGGTCCGGACCGTAGGCAACCATCGTCGGCCGCCCGTCAGATCCGAGCCGCCAGCGCCACCCCATCCCCGAGAGGCAACACCACGCCGCACAGATCGGGACGCCCGACGATCGCCGAGTTGAACGCCCCGAGCGCCCGCGCCCTCTCGGCCTCGGACCTCGGCGGATTCTCGCGCGCCACGTGCCCGCGCCATAGCACGTTGTCGGCCACGATGACCCCGCGCTCCGAGAGCTTCGGCGCGCCGATCTCCAGGTAGCGCAGGTACTCCTCCTTTACGCAGTCGACGTAGAGCAGATCGATCGGCCCATCGATCTTCTCGAGCTCCTGGATCGCCATCCCATGACGGACCTCGATGCGCTTCGACAGCCCAGCTTCGGCCACGTATCCCCGCGCTTCCTCGACGAGCTCGCTCCGGTACTCGACCGTCACGACCCGCGCCCCCTCCCCCGCTGCCCTCGCCAGCACGATCGCCCCGTAGCCGATGTTCGTCCCGAGCTCTACGACGAGCTGCGGTCGCCCGAGCCGGGCGACGATCGCCAGCAGACACGCGACCTCTGGATCGCTGATCGGATAGCCCCGATCGGCCGCCCGCGCCTCCATCTTGGCGAGCAGCGGGTCGCGCCCGTCCACGGCTGAAACCCCCGCCATCGCGGCCAGGGCCCGGACGGACTGCCCGTTGAGCGCCTCGAGGTAGGAGGCCTGCTCCGGCCTCAAGATCGCATCTGCCGCGTTCTTCATGGGCTTTTTGTATAGTGCTGGCGTGCCCCATTGCACGCTGAAGGTCGGCGAGCTCACGGTCCTCGTCGCCGAGGGCGTTCCGGACGTGGAGTACGCCCTCTTCGACCCGGGCGAGATCGAGCTCCGCGCCATAGGCCCGGGCAACGTCCGCGAAGGCGGCTACCAGACCCGCGTGCGAGACGCCCGCGCGCGCCTCCACGATCGCGGCATCACACTCGCTCTTGGCGACGAGTGCGCACGCCTCGTTCGATCGACGATCGCGCGCACCTACGCGCGCTGCGAAGCCGCCCGCCTCGCCGCGGACCGCCTCGAGAGCGCGGAGCTCTTCGAGGGGCACACGTTCGACGCCGCGTCCGGCGGTTACCTCGGTGCCTGGCTGGAGCTGCCGGCCCTCGCCGCGGACCTGGGTATCCCCGACGCGCCAGCGCTCATGCAGGCGATCCACCTCGCCGCGCTCTTCGCCGAGCGGTCCCCCGACGAACTCGTCGTCCTTTCTACGGCCGAGATCACGACGCAGGGCCGGCCCGGCGACCGCACCTTCAAGCGCGTCGCGCTGGACGACCCAGGCCGTGTCATCGCCGCGCTGCGGGCGCTGCATCGGAGCCCCCGAGCGACGCCCGCTGCAGCGCCCGACCCGGGCCCAGGCGCGCAAGAGCTCATCTTACACCTCCACGCGCGGGCCGCGCAGTCGCCGACCGTGCGCGATCGACTTGCCGCACTCGAGGCCTCGATGTTCGAACCGGATCCTCCATCGCGCGGACCGCTCGCGGACCCCGACCTCTGGGCCCTCGAGCTTCGCCTCTCGCGGGGCGAAGCCGACGGCGTCGCCGAGCGGCTCGACGAGATCGAACGGCGCCTCGGCCGGCTCCCGGGGACGATCTACCTGCGGGCGCGAGCGGCTTTCGTGGCCCGCCAGGAAGATCCGCGGGCCATCGCCGAGCGGATGTCCGAGCTGTCGTCCTCGTTGCCATCCTTCCACGAGCTCGAGCTATTGGCGGCGCAGGCGTGGGCCGCCGCAAACGACACGCGCCGCGCCAAGGCCTTCGCCCGCGACCTCATGGACAACGCGCAGGCACCCGATGACGTCCGCGAGCGGGCTCGCCAGATCCTGCGCAGCCTGGCGACGCAGCCTCCCTCGGCCGCGCCGGCGACGGCGCCGGCGGTGAACGCGCCGGCGGTGAGCCAGTTTCCCGCGATTCCGCGACCGCCACCGACGCCGACGGGGGTCCAGGATGGCTTGCCCCCGATCGAGCGGCTCGCGGGGCTCACCTCGGTGCGACCGAGCCAGCCCCCTGCGACGCCGCGCGAAGCGAAGGAGGCGAGAGAGCGCGCCACCTGGCGTGCTCCCTCGAGCGAACCGGCCCCGATCCCGTACCGCGTCGAGCGCAGCGAACCGATTCGCGAGAGGCTCCGTTCGTCGCACCCGTCGGGCCTCGACGAGACCGAGCAGCTCGAGACGCTCAGCATGCCGCTCGGCCTGCACGGGGTGGCGCAGCCTCCGCTCGACGAGGCACCGCACACGCCGGCAACGGCACGCGTCGTCTGCACTCTGCTCTCCCGCGAACTCGGCAGGGAGCTTCGCGCACGGCACGCCGTGGAGGTGGCCATCAACCTGGACGGCCTCGAGCTCGCCCAGCGGTTCCTGAGGGAGCGGCTCGGCGAAGGCCGCCCTCCCAGCCGCGACGACGAGCGTGAGCTCTTGCGCAACGGGGCTTTCATGAGCGAGCTCCTCGCGCGTCGCCTCGGGGCTCGGTGGATCGATCTCGAGTCGGAGCTGTCCACGCGGTGGGCCATGGGCATCCCCACGGCGCGCCGCGACGAGATCATTCGCATCTGGCCGTTCGCCCGCGTCGCCCGGTTCGTGACGATGGGCCACCGCGAGAGGGATCTCGTGAGCTACGCCATGGAGCTCGAGGTCCAAGCGCGATGACCGCACCCGAGCGCAGCCCCGTGTACCTCACGCGCCAGGGCGCCAAGAAGCTACAGGACGAGCTGGCCGGCCTGCTCTGGCGCGCTCGACCCGCCATCGTGCAGGAGGTCGCCGACGCCGCGGCGCAGGGCGATCGGAGCGAGAACGCCGAGTACATCTACGGAAAGAAGAAGCTTCGCGAGATCGATCGGCGCATCCACTTCCTGACGAAGCGGCTCGAGAGGGCCACGGTCGTCGAGCCGCGGAGCGACGGCACCGAGGCGGCCTACTTCGGCGCGTACGTCGAGGTCGAAGGCGAGGACGGCGTGCGCGTGACGTACCGGATCGTCGGCGAGGACGAGATCGACCTCGGACTCGGCCACATCTCCTGGCGCTCTCCTCTGGGTCGCTGCTTGCTCAAGCGCGAGGCCGGCGACACGGTGCGCTTGAGCCGCCCGAGCGGCGAGGTCGAGTTGACGATCGTCGCGGTTCGCTATGGTTAAGGCACGTCAGCCATGGCCCTTCGCAAGATCGCCACGATAGGCCACCCCGTGCTGCGCGAGACGGCGCGCGCGCTCACACGCGAAGACCTCGCGAGCGACCGGACGCAGGGGCTCATCGACGACATGGTCGCGACGATGCGCGACGCCAACGGCGCCGGGATCGCCGCGAATCAGGTCCACGAGCCCGTGCGGATCTGCGTCGTCGAGGTGAACAAGAACCCACGCTATCCCTACAAGCCGGACTGGCCCCTGACGGTCCTGGTCAACCCTGTCGTCGAGGCGACGACGGACGAGACGTTCATGAACTTCGAAGGGTGCCTCAGCGTGCCCAACCTGCGCGGCCAGGTCCCTCGCTTCGCCGGGGTCAAGGTGCGCGCCTGGGATCGCGCCGGGAGCGACGTCGCGTTCGAGGTCAAGGGCCTGATGGCGGGCACCTTCCAGCACGAGGTCGATCACCTCGACGGCACGCTCTTCGTCGACCGGGTCGCCGACACCCGGACGCTGTGCACCTGGGCGGACTTCGAGCGGTTCCACATGAGCGATTTCGCCGCGCGGGCCCGGGCCCTCGTCGCGCGCTTCGGCTCGTAAGGTTACTTCTTCTCCGCAAGGATGATGGTACGCGGCGATTCGTCGCCGAAGAAGATGCCCGGCGTGGCGACGCGCCCGCTGACCTCGCACACCTTGAAGCCGTGTTCGTGCAGGATCTTCCCGAGCTCGTGCAGGCTGTAGACGCGCATCGAGTACTCGATCTCGCGCGAGCGCCCATCGTCGACCATGAGCGTGCGCTTGATCTTCATGCGGCTCGTGATGGCGTCGACGTTCATCTCGTCCATGCACACGCACCCGTCGCCCTCGAACCAGACGAGCGAGGGAGACTGTCTCATGATGAAGTCGCGGTTCACGACGTCGAGCAAGAAGAGGCCTCCGCTCTTCAGCGCGTGACGCACACGGTCGACGACGTGCGCGTTCTTCTCTTCGTCGAAGTACCCGAAGCCCGTGTTCCACGAGTAGACGCCGTCGAACTGCTCTTCGAACGTCATCTCGCGCATGTCGCCTTGTACGAAGTCGACCTTTACCGAGCGGCTCTGCGCCTCCTCGGCGGCGCGCGAGAGCATCGCGGGGGACAGGTCGAAGCCGACGACCTTGTAGCCCCGGCGGGTGAGTTCGATCGCCTGGCGACCCGTCCCGCAGGCGAGGTCGAGCACGGCGCCGCCTCGCTCGATGCCGAGGCTGTCTTCGATGAAGTCGGCCTCGCGCGCGACCTGGCGGTCGGTGAGCTTCTCCATCGTGCGCAGGTAGTCGTCGTTGAAGAGCTCCTCCCACCAGAGGCGCGCCTTGCGGCGAGGCCCCACGCTGTCGACGGGCGACGGCTGCACGCTCGCCACATGCGGCGGCACGATGACGAGGGGCGGCTTGGACGGGGTCTTCGGCGGCGCGGGGACCGCTGACGGCTGCGAGGGGAGGCGCAGCCTCATCGGGGGAAGATCGGGGATGAGACGTGGCGACGGCACGGCTTCGACGGCCATGACGTCCTCGTTCGAAACCTCCGCCACGTCGCCGGGATCGGACAGGCGTTCGGGGGCTTCCGGGGGCACGACCCGCGGCAGCGCCGGCGTCAGCGCGTCGTCGTCGAAGCGGACCTCCTCGGCGTCCTCGGCATCGAGCTCCAAAGCCACACCATTGGGCGTGGACGGCGCCTGGGGCAGCACGGGCCGCGTCGTTTCGTCGTCGAGCGCGCGCTCGATCAGGATCGTCGCGGCGTCGTCTTTCTCGAGCGGCCACTCGGCTGGGGCAACTGCGATTTCTTCGATGTCCTCGGACACCACCAGCGCGGTGGGCGGCGGCGTAGTCAGCGAGTCGTCCTCGACGACCGGCGGGGGCGGCGGGGCGAGCGGCTCGGTGATCGAGATGATGCGCGTGGGGATGAGGGCCGGCAGCGCCTCCGCTGGCGTGGGAGACGGCTCGACGGGGATCACCCGCGGCCCGCTCGGCTCGGGGACGAGGCTCTGCGGTCGAGACACCTCGTCGTCCGGGATCCGCAGCGCCATGCGCCCGCGCCGCCGCATCCCGGCCGAGGAGTCTCGGTTGGCCGCTGCGGGGGACTCGCCCGTCTCGTCGGGGGGGCGCGAGCTGCCGTCGGGAGGCGGCCGGACCGAGGGGAGCGGCGAGGCGACGCCGTCTGCAACATCGTGGGGGTGGGGCGCAGCCCGGCGCTCTTCGGTCATCCGACGCCCCCAGGAGACGGCGGGCCGAAAGTCGCCCGCGCGGCCGCGTCGGGGGCTCGAAGCAGAGGCTGGCCGACGCGAACGGCGCCCTCTCCGGCGAGCCAGATGCCGACGGCGCGCTGCTCGGCAAGGACCACGGCCGTCGAGCCGAGATGAAAAATGCCGATCTCCTGCCCGCGCGCGACTCGGAGGGGCGGGTCGAAGAGGTGGTCGCCGATCGGGACGTCCGGTCCGTCGACGCCGACGGTCGTGATCCGCCCGACGATCATCGCAACGACCATCACGACGGCGACCCGTCCGAGGCCGCCATCGGCGTCGATCTCGATGGCCACGCGGCGGTTTCGGCAAAACAGGTTCGGCACGTGCCGTATCCCCACGGCGTTGACCGGAAAGCAATCGCCCGGCATCGAGCGGATGCGCCGGATCGTGCCCGATACCGGCGCGTGCACGCGGTGGTAGTCGCGCGGCGAGAGGTACACGACGAAGCCCGCGCCGCCGAGGAAGCGCCGTGCCGCCCGAGCATCGCCCATGAGCTCTTCGACGGAGTAAGGCCTGCCCTTGACCTGCAGTGTGCCGCCTTCGTCGATGCGCCCCATCGATTCGATGCGACCGTCGGCGGGGCTAAGGACATGGTTCGGGTCGCCGTCGACGACGCGGGCCCCGTCCCGCAGCTTGCGGGTGAAGAAGGCGTCGAAGCTCGACCAGCCGTCCTTCTGAGCGCAATCGTGGAGGGAGATGTCGTATACACGGGAGTAGAAGCCCACGACCGCGCGGCCGATGGGCGCTGGCCATCGCGTTTCGGCCAACCGCCCCATCACCCGCCCGATACGGGCGCGCGGCAGAACCCGCAGCAATTGGGCAGTAGCGTAGGAGACGGCGCTCATGGGGGATGGTGGCCGCCCTTTATAAGAATGGTAACCGTCGCGCTCGGAGCCGGTCAATCACAGGTCCAATGGGCGGCGAATGGGCAGTCGCCCTGGCCCGCGCCCAGGCCCCTTGCCCTCGGCGTTGGCCTGCGGCCCCGTCCGCGCCGACGGAGCTCTACCGGCCTGGCGAAGCGACGCCGCTTCAGTCGCCGCCGAACGCGGGCTCGCCGCGGGAGCGCGCCGCAGCGCAAAGATGGGCACGGTCCGCGTCTGCGGGCGACGCGCTGTCGTCGATCGTCTCGCAAGCCGCCTCGGGATCCATCGGGTCAGCAGCCACCGCAGCCTCGAACGAGAGGACCGCGGTCCCCTCGTCGCCATCCGCGCGGGCCCACCGACCTCGCGTGGCCCACCACGGACCATAAGATGTCGCGACCTGCTTCGGGTCGGTCACGAGACCCGCCCCTTCCGGACGGCGGCCGGCCGCTTCGAGGATGCGGGCTCGCAGCCACCGCATGCTCGGGTCGGTCGCGCCAACCTCCGGCGCAAGCCGATCGAGCTCCCGGGCGGCCTCGCCCGCATGGCCCCGCGCCAAGAGCAATTCCGCGAGCCGAGACCGGTCGCGCTGCTCGCGCAGTCGATCGAGCTCTCGACGGTCGCGCTTCGGCTCGGCCAGAAAGAGCGGCGGCAGCAGGGTCCGCGGTTTGGCCGCGACGGACGCGCGCCAGCGAGCGTCCCAGGCCTTCAGATCGGCGCCGCTCACCGACACCAGCGCCGCGTCCGCCGTCGTGCCGGGCTCGGACAGGGCGTGCAAGAGCTTTGGCAACGCGGCGCCCGTCTGGCCCGTGCGCGCGTCTTCCGTGTCGGCGTAGTAGCGCACGAAGCTCGTGACCTCGGCGAAAGCGACCATCGCGTCGTCGGCGCTCGGCAGCATGGCGATGCTCGGGCCCAGCTTGTCGAGCGGGAACCGCTTGCCCATGGCGTCGCCGGCTTCCACGATGGCGTCGGACGAGGGCCGATCGTCGAACGGTCCGGGGCCGCGCCATCGAATCTCCTCGCGCTTGGCGATCCCTTCTTGAAGCCAGAGCGGCGCCAGATCGCGCGACGCCCGCGTGACGGCCAGGTGGGTCAGCTCGTGCGCGACCGTGTCGCGCCACGGGTAGCCATGGGGGCTGGCGCGCGGGCTGAGCAACGTCACGCGGCCCCACTTGGCCACGGCAACGGTCCCGGTCGTGCGGGCGCTGTCGTACGGCAAGCCTGTCATCGCCGACAGCGAGAGAAGGTCGCGCACGACGACGACCCGCGTCGGCCGGGGCCAGTCGACGCCGAGGTCGCGCGAGAGGGCCTCGCGCGCCTTGGCCACCGTGTCGAAGAGCAGCGGGGCGAGCGGACGATCCCCCTCATCCTGCCACCGGACCTCGATGGCCCGCGCCTCGTCGCGGTCGCTCTGCAAGGCAGCGGTGACGCGCTGGCAGCCGTGGGCGATGTCCGCGAGCGCGTCCCCGCCCGGTAGCGCGCGCACGTCCGCCCGGCCGAGGATCGCCGCGGCGCCGTCGCAGTCCATCTCGTAGATCCCGAGCCTTGCGCGCTCGAGCGCGATGCGCGGGTCGTCGGCTTCGGCGGGGCCAAGCACGCGGCGCGCTTCGTCGAGGTCCAGGCCCGCAATGAGGTGCGTCGCGTGCGTCGCGACGTCGCCCTGCGCGCCGGCCGATCCCGGGACCGCGCCCGCGAACCCCACGAGCGCGCACACCGCCCACCGCGACAGGATCCGCCGCGCGCTCATCGCAGCAAGCCCTCCGCGTACCTTTGCACGGCGTCCTTCAACGAGCCGCCGGCGGCCTGTCCGAGGCCACGGACCACCCGGCGTCGGAAGTCCTCCGGACCCTTGTGATCGTGAGGGATGTCCACCGTGCTGGTGGTCGCGGCGCGACGTCCGTCGTCGCTCGAGTTGGAGCGCGGGTCGCCCTCGTCGCGATCGGAGTCGTCCTGCAAACGGGCTCGCGCGGCGTCGAGGTCGCGCTGGGCCTGGTGTTGCCTCTCGAGGCCCCGTTCGGCGTCTCCGTCCTTGAGAGCGCCGGCCGCCTCGCGCGCCGCATGCTCGGCGTCGTCA
>Ga0302325_10006210_pt1 | contig 26932 bp, 24 predicted proteins | sample Palsa_T0_2_FD_201948 | JGI IMG/M metagenome (GOLD analysis project Ga0302325, IMG submission 201948) | Peat permafrost microbial communities from Stordalen Mire near Abisko, Sweden - Palsa_T0_2 | ecosystem: Environmental > Terrestrial > Soil > Palsa > Peat permafrost | place: Sweden: Abisko... | reverse complement strand
GCACGTGGTGGAACGGAATATCGGAGATGGCCAGCGCGGCGCCCGCGCCCACCACGGCCAGGGAGTTGGGGTCCTGCTCCGGATCGGCGGAGAGCACCATGGCGATGATCTGGGTTTCATGCAAGAACCCTTCGGGGAACAGCGGACGAACCGGCCGGTCGATCAACCGGCTGGTGAGAACTTCCTTTTCCGAGGGACGTCCCTCCCGTTTGATAAAGCCGCCGGGAATCTTGCCGGCGGCGTAAGTATACTCGCGATAATCTACCGTGAGAGGAAAGAAGCCGGCATTCGGCTTCGGCTCTTCGGACATGCAGGCGCTGACCAGCACTACGGAATCGCCGGAACGAACGACGACGGCGCCGTTCGCCTGCTTGGCCATTCTGCCCGTTTCGAGGGTAATCTGGCGGCCTCCCAGATCGATTTCAACTGTGTGTGACATTTCTAATTCTCCAAGCCTCGGCTCCCCGATGGCGGGCGCCAATGACGAAATTTGGCCGGTCGCGCGACTGGCCGAATGAGACTGGAGTTGACGGGCGGCCCCCAAACAAGGGGACCTGCTAGCCGCAAAGCTAGCGGCGGATGCCGAGCTTTAGCAGAAGCGACTTGTAGCGGTCCGGACTGGTGTCCCGCAGATATCTGAGCATCCTGCGCCGCTTGGCGACCATAGTCAAAAGGCCTTTTCGCGAGGAATGGTCCTTCTGGTGGGTCTTAAAATGTTCCGTAAGCTGCGTGATGCGCTCACTCAACAGGGCGATTTGCACCTCCGGCGATCCCGTATCAGCCTTACCACGCTGATTTCCAACGATTACCTGCCGCTTCACGTCAGTCGCCAGTGCCATGCTCGAGTGGTTGCTCCTTGTCTTCTCTTTATCTCGTTTTGGTTACGGAATATAGCATAGCATAAGCGGGGTGGCGGGTGGTGGGAGAATTGTTCAAGGGAAGAATTATCCGATACGAGATGCTGAAAACGGGCGATCTCACCCGAAGGGAGAATGCCCAGGGCCTGAACTTGCCCCAGATGGAGGCCTTGCCGGATACCAGGAAGAAGGGTCGCCGACGGGGTGAGACCAGACACCGTTCAGGCTTGGAACACTTTTTCACCAGATACATATGTAGCTTCAATAGCTATAGATAGCTGTAATGGATTAAAGCGATACTGGATCAGGTCGGCGCGGTCCCCTGGAACCAAGCCACGGGTGCGTCCGGGAACGCGACCGGCCCGAGCCGCATTGGTCGTAGCCATGCTGACGGCATCGGCCAAGCTAAGCCCCGCGATGCGCATGAGATTCTCCACGCCGCGGTCCATGCGGAGCGCGGACCCTGCCAGGCGCTCTTGCCCCACCAGCATGACGCGGTTGTCCGCCGTGAGTTCGACAGCCTGTTCGCCCAACTGGTAGCGTCCCGGAGGGCAGCCGGCGGGGGCCGCGGCATCGGTCACCAACACGGAGCGGGCTACGGTCTTGGCGCGCAGGGCAACCTTCAGAAAGGAGGGCGGCAGATGGATGCCGTCCACGATGAAATCGGCCATCAGGCGGTCTTCCGCCAGTTGCTCCCAGAGGTAATTGGGATGGCGCCGCATGACGGGATGCGCGCCGTTGCCCAGGTGCGTGGAGAGCGTTGCGCCCGCGCTGACGGCATCGGCGAGCTGCTGCGTGGTGGCGCTGGTATGGCCGATGCTGGCCACCACACCGTCGGCGGTGATGGCTTCGATGTAGCGGAGAGATTGCGGCCAATCTGGCGCGAGGGTGACGATGCGGACCTGGTTTCCGGTAGCCTCTTGCCAGCGGCGGAATTCATCGAGATCGGGCGGGCGCACCCAGCGGTGCGGATGTGCGCCGCGCGGGCCATCGTCCGGCGAGATGTGCGGACCTTCGACGTGGAAGCCATCCATGGCACCGCCCTCGTGCAGCATTTCCTTGGCGCACCTGAGGTTGCGCAGGGCGTCCAGCATATCGGCCGGCGAGCCGGTGATGACGGTGGGATAAAAGCGCGTGACCCCTGTGACGAAGAGGCCGCGGATGGAGTGCGCAATCTGTTCCGGCGTGCATTTGGGATCGTTAAAGTCCACGCCCAGAAAGCCGTTCACCTGCAAATCGATGAACCCCGGACTGAGATAAAGTCCGTCCGATCGGCTCGCAGGTTCGACGGCGGAGATGGCGCCATCGAAGGTGTCGAAGGCCACTTGGACCGGGGTTCCACCGAGAGTTTCAATTCCAATACAATTCATGCGGGCTCTGCTTTATACACAGGATAGCCACAGTGCGAAGCTGGCAAGCGCAAGATTTCGCAAGTCCAGAAAGTTGTTGAAAAAGGCCGCAAAGCTAAAATTCTCTCTGGCAAGCGCAGGTGCGCATGGGCTAAAAAGAGATAGTCCATCGGCTGCAGCGCATCCCGGAAAGCAAATCTCGGGGGAGGTGGCCTTCCGGGGTGTGCGCGCAGCTACCTTACTTGTCAACGCCCACCGGCTGTCGTGCGTGTACCGGCGACAGCCATCCATAGCGGTCCGGCAGGGCGCCGCCGATCAGGGCAAAAAACTCCTTTTGCAACTTTTCCGTAATAGGGCCGCGATGGCCCTTGCCGACCTGGATGCGGTCGATGGAGCGAATGGGCGTGATCTCCGCGGCTGTACCGGTAAAGAACACTTCGTCGGCGATGTAGAGCATCTCGCGCGGCACGATGGTTTCAACTACCGGGATATCCAGATCCTGGGCCAAGCGCAGAACGCTGTCGCGGGTCACGCCGGGCAGCACTGAGGCTCCCAGCGGCGGCGTATGCAGACGGCCGTCGCGGACCAGGAAGATATTCTCGCCGGATCCCTCGCTGACATAGCCGGCTTCGTCGAGCGCGATGCCTTCGGTGTAGCCGTTGGTGATGGCCTCCATTTTGATGAGCTGCGAATTCATGTAATTGGCGCCGGCCTTGGCCAGCGCGGGCAGGGTGTTGGGAGCGATGCGCTTCCAGCTTGAGACGCAGACGTCGACGCCGATCGAGAGGGCTTCCTCGCCCAGATACTTGCCCCATACCCAGCAGGCCAGGTAGACATCCACGGGGTTATTGAGCGGGTTCACGCCGATGTCGCCATAGGCGCGGATGGCGATGGGGCGGATGTAGCAGGATTCCAAATCGTTGACGCGGACCAGTTCCTGCATCGCCTCGGCCAACTCCTCGCGCGCGTAACCCAGATCCATGCGGTAGATTTTGGCGGAATCCGCCAAGCGCCGCACGTGGTCGCGCAGGCGGAAGATGGCCGGGCCGGCGGGCGTGGCATAGCAGCGAATGCCTTCGAAAACGCTGGTCCCGTAACTCACCACGTGGGAAAGGACATGAATGGTGGCCTGTTCCCAGGGTATGAAGCGTCCGTTGTGCCAGATTCGTTGGGTGGGCGTCAGCATGGCTTAATTATAACCTTAGACGGTTGGAATTTAAGGGTTGGGTGGCATTTGGGATATGCCCGGAGTACGCTGTTCCCGCGCCGCGGTAGATGCTGTACAGTTTGCAGTGTAGCGTACTTGCGTGATGACGAAACTACAATTAGCCAAGCGAACTGACGTGGCCGTCGTGCCAGCCCAAGAGCCGACCGCTTTGTTGGCGGATTTGCGCGATCTGATTCTGCATGCGCGCCAAAGCGTGGCGCGGGCTGTGGATTCGCGGTTGACCACGCTCTACTGGCACGTGGGTCGGCGCATCCGGCAGGACATACTGAAGGAGAAACGGGCCGAGTATGGGAGACAGATTGTCGCCGCAATGGGGCGGCGATTGGAAGGAGCGTTTGGGCGCGGATTCGGCGAGAAGAACCTCCGCCGCATGATCCGGTTCGCCGAAGTTTTCCCCGGCCGGGAGATTGTTGCATCACTGATGCGACAATTGACGTGGACCCACTTTATCGAGCTGATGCCGCTGGATAAGCCGCTGCAACGCGAGTTCTACGCGGAGATGTCACGGGTGGAGCGTTGGAGCGTGCGCACGTTGCGTCAGAAAATCAACGGGATGCTTTACGAGCGCACGGCGCTGTCGCGCAAGCCCGCCAAACTCGCGAAGATGGAGCTCAAGCAATTGCGCGAGGACAAGGTCACACCCGATCTGGTTTTCCGCGATCCCTACATCCTCGATTTCCTCGGGTTGAAAGAAACCTATGCGGAGAAGGATCTGGAGGCCGCGATTCTGCGGCAGATGGAAGCGCTCATTCTCGAGCTGGGGGTGGGCTTCTGTTTCGTGGCCCGCCAGCAGCGCATGCAAATCGACGACCGGGATTACTATTTGGACCTGCTGTTGTATCACCGCAAACTGCGCCGCCTGATCGCGGTTGAGTTGAAACTTGGCAAGTTTGAAGCCGCGGACAAAGGGCAGATGGAACTCTATCTGGCGTGGCTCAAGCGGCATGCGTGTCAAGCGGGCGAGGCCGATCCGCTGGGAATGATCCTTTGCGCAGGCGGCAGCGAGGAACACATCGCCTTGTTGCAACTTCAAAAGAGCGGCGTCCACGTGGCCGGTTATTGGACCGAAGAGCTGCCGCGGAAGGAACTGGAACGCAAGCTGCACGAGGCGGTACGCCTGGCCCGGGCAAGGCTGGAGAGGCCGAGCGAAGAATAGGCCCTATGCGCGTTGCGGTCATTTCGGACATCCGCGACAACCTTTGGAATCTGGCGGCGGCCATCGAGCGCTTAAGCGCCTCCGCCGTGGTGCTGATATGCTGCGGCGACCTGTGCTCGCCGTTCGTGATGGATCTGCTGGCGCGCTTTCCTGGGCGGGTCGGGATCGTATTCGGGAATAACGATGCGGATCGGTTCCGCAATACGCGCAAGTCGTCGGAGCGTCCGCATCGCGAATTGTTCGAGACGGAACTGGACGGCAAGAGGTTGCGGTGAATCATTTCGACTACCTGGGGCCGCTCGCCGCATCCGGACTATGCGATATCGTCTGCTACGGTACAATCACGACTTCAGCGTGGCGGGGGTTGGCCGTGCGCTGGCAATCAATCCTGGGCCCATCGTGGATGCGCGCTTTTCGACCGGCAAGTGGGAGGATGGGCTTGCGACGGTCGCGGCGCAGGTATTCCCAAGTGGCGGACGGATGGCAGGCGAAAACGTCTGCCCCACTGCCTTCGAATTGAGGACAATAGTGATGCCATGGAATTGGATGGAGAACAACTCAGCATAGAAGATGTCTGCGCGCTGGCTGCAGGCGACGCCCACCCGGAGATCGTGGCGCTGGCGCCGGCGGCGGTCGAAAAGATGGAACGCTCGCGCGCGGTTGTCGAGCGCCTGGCTGCGGGCGATGCGCCGGTCTATGGGGTGAATACGGGCGTCGGGCTGCTTGCCGATGTGCGGATTGCCGTGTCCGATCTGGATCAATTGCAGCGTAATGTGGTGCGGTCGCACTCGGCGGGTGTCGGCGATCCGTTGGCGCGGGCGGAAGTGCGGGCCATGATGCTGATCCGCGCCAATGTGTTGGCGAAGGGCTATTCCGGCATCCGGCCGGTGGTGGCTCAGCGGCTGTGCGATCTGCTGAATGGCGGCGTGACGCCGCGGGTGCCATCGCAAGGCAGCGTAGGCGCGAGCGGCGATCTTGCGCCTTTGGCCCACATGGCTCTGGTACTGATCGGCGAAGGCGAAGCCGAGTATCAAGGTGCAATCTATGCAGGCGGCGAGGCGCTGCGGCGGGCGGGTGTGGAGCCTCTCACCCTACGCGCCAAGGAAGGCATCTCGCTGATCAACGGCACGCAAGCCATGCTGGCGATCGGATGCCTGGAATTGGCCGCGTCCGAGGTGCTGGCGGATTCAGCCGACGTGATTTGCGCCATGACGCTGGACGCCCTGCGCGGCACGCCGCGCGCTTTCGATCCGCGACTGCATGCCGCGCGTCCGCATCCCGGCCAAGTGGAAAGCGCCGCCCGCCTGCGCCAACTGCTGGAGGGCAGCGAAATCCGGCAGTCTCACATCGCCTGCCGGCGCGTGCAGGATGCCTATTCGCTGCGTTGCGCGCCGCAGGTGCATGGCGCGGTACGCGATTCGCTGGCGGAGGCGCGGCGTATCTTCGCCATCGAGCTGAACGCGGCCACGGACAATCCTCTGGTGCTCGGCGACGAGATCGTTTCCGGCGGCAATTTCCACGGCGAGCCGCTGGCATTTCAGTTGGATTATCTGGCGGTGGCGCTCACCGCGCTGGCGGGTATCTCCGAGCGCCGCATCGACCGGCTGGTCAACCCGGCGCTCAATGAGGAGTTGCCGCCGTTTCTGGCGGGCCGCCCGGGCCTGGAATCGGGGCTCATGATGGCGCAGGTGACGGCGGCCGCGCTGGTGGCGGAGAACCGGGTGCTCTGCTATCCGGCCTCCTCGGGGTCCATCACCACCAGTGGAAATAAAGAAGATTTTGTTAGCATGGGGATGACTTCTGCGCTAAAATACAAAAACGTCGTGCGCAATACTCGCGCCGTACTGGCGATTGAAGCACTGTCCGCTTCGCGCGCGCTGGATTTGTTAAGACCCTTGAAGAGCAGCTTGGCGATCGAGCGGGTGCGTGAGCGCGTCCGCGCAGTTTCGGCTCCTCTCGATGGGGACAGAGCCCTGCACCACGATATCTCCGCGTTAGAGAAGCTGCTGGCCAGCGGCGGTTTACGCCGCTAGCCGATTACGAATAATCATATTCCGACTCGCATTTGCCTCCATTGAGGTATCGGTGGGCGTCACGGTTGACGCAAATCCTGAGAATTGCAAGATATAATCCTAAAGGGGAACAAATGAAACACCTACTCGCGTATGTTGTTTTGTTGCTATGCGTAGCTATTCCCGGAGACTCCCAGACGTTCCGGGGATCCATCAATGGAACCGTGACAGACCAGACGGGAGCGGCCCTGGCGGGCGCCACCGTGAAGGCAACGGACACGGGGACCGGCATCGTCCTCACGACAGTTACTACCGCGGAGGGCCAATATTCCTTCCAGGATCTACCCGCAGGCACATATCAAGTGGCGGTGACCTCGGCAGGCTTTACGCCCATGATCGTGGATAAGATTCCGGTCACGGCGGGAGCCATCTACACTCTGCCGGTGACTCTCAAGGTAGGCCAGCAAGCCACCGCCGTGGAAGTTTCGGCGGCGGCGATTACCGTGGACACAACCAGTGTGACGCAGAGCGACACGATTCCGGACGCGGCGCTGCAGGACCTTCCCATGAACGGGCGCGATTTCTCGCAGTTGATAGCGATCGCGCCCGGTTACGCGGGCTATTCCGTGGGCGGGTTCGGATCGCTGAATGGAACCCGTCCCAACCAGATGAACTGGCAGATCGACGGCACGGACAACAACGACTTCTGGCACAACATTCCGGCGGTCAATCAGGGCGGCGTATCGGGTATCGCGGGCGTGGTGATGCCGCTGGACGCGATCGACGAATTCTCGGCGCAGACCCAGTCGAACGCGGAAGGCGGACGGAACGCGGGCGGCACCATCAATCTGACTATCAAGAGCGGCACAAACGAACTGCACGGCAGCGCCTACTATTACAACCGCAATGAGTTCTACGCCGCGCACTCGCCCTTCTTCGTGCCGACGCCCGATTTTCCAAGAGCTCCACCGCTGCGCAACGAGAATTACGGGGTGAGCGTAGGCCTTCCCATTATCAAAGATAAGATGTTCTTCTTCGGCGCTTTTGAAAAACAGCAATATATCTTCGGTCTGACAGGGCTCTCCACGGAACCTTCCACGGCCTGGGTGAACCAGGCTGTAAGTGTCTTGAACCAATACGGCGTGGCAGTTAATCCACTGTCTCAGACGCTGCTCTCGACGCTTTGGCCCAGTTCCATCCTCGGTTTGCCGGCAACCGCAAACAACTATTTCGCAACCGTTCCGGGAACCGGATATAGTCTGAACGGCGTGGCTAAGTTCGACTACAATTTCAACGCCAAGAACCATTTTTCGCTGCATTGGTTTGCGGGAGAAGGCAGCCAGACGCAGCCGCCGGGCGCCAGCCTGGCACTGGCTACCGCCAGTTCGAATCTGGGATACTACTTCGAAGTCGCGCCATTGCACGTACAGAATTATTCGGCTGTGCTAAACTCCGTATTCACCGAGAAGATGACCAACCAACTGCTGTTCGGCATCAGTTACTTCAACCAGGTGTTCCACGACTCGAACAATAGCTTCGACAGCCAGGCTTTGGGCTTGTATACCAGCCCGGACGCCACCATCAACGGAAAGCCGATCATGGGGGCGCCGAACATTCAAATCGCCGGTTTCGATCAGGTTGGCATTACGCCTCCTGAGGGGCGCAGCGATCCGACCGGCCATTTGACGGATATTTTCTCCTACGTGACGGGGAAGCACCAATTCCGTTTTGGCGCGGAGGTGCGGCAAGGCCGCGTGGACGAATTCTATCATCGGCGCTCGCTGGGAAGCTTTACCTTCGACGGTACGCAGGGACCTTGGGCGGGCGACACGGCCGTGAGTTCGAATGTGTTGGCGCTGGCGGATTATCTTGCCGGTTTCGTTTCGGCGTCCGATATCGCGGTGGGAGATCCGGAGCGGTTTGTGCGTGTGAACGGCTTCGACTTCTTCGCCCAGGACGATTGGCAGGTGACCCGCAACCTGAACGTAAATCTGGGCCTGCGCTACGACTACATGGGACCGCTGCACAGTCCCAACCAGGACCTGGCGGTTTTCATACCGGGGGAGGGTTTGAAGATTCAGGGCAACGGGATCAACAGCATTTTCCCGCCCGACAGAAACAATTTCGGGCCGCGCCTGGGCTTCGCCTATAACCCAACGTCTAAGAACGACCTGGTGGTGCGCGGCGGAGTCGGAGTGTTCTACGACCAGATCAACATGAATCCTTTTCTGGATTACCGCGGGGATGGCGCAGATGGCCTGCAGGACAATCCAATCGGGCCAAAGCCGGTGGACAACTACAGTCTCTCGAACTACACCTGGCAAGCGAACCAGTACATCTTTCCGGGAATCACTACTTGCCCGACCCTGAGCGGTTGCGGCAGCAGTGTATACAACGTATACTCGGTCAACCAGGATTTCCGCACGCCCTACTACTTCAACTACAGCCTGAATATTGAGAAGGGCTTCGGTAACGCCGTAGTCTGGCAAGTCGGATATGTCGGCAGCTTGGGGCGCAAGACGTCGGTGATGCTGAATCTCAACCAGAACGGCAGCTACGACGGGGAATATCCGAACATCGGGTCGATTTACCAACTGAACAGCATCGGCAACTCCAACTACAACGCCCTGCAGAGCACCTTTAAGATCAGGTCGTGGCATGGAGTCACTGGGCAGTTCGCATTCACCTGGTCGCACGCCCTGGATGATGTGACCGAGTACCGTGGAGTGATTCCATTGGATAGCTTCAACCTGGCGCAGGAATATGGAAGCAGCGACTACGATACGCGGCTGAACTTCACCACTTTTTTGACTTACGACATACCGGGATCTTCGCACGGTCCGAAGTGGCTGAGCCATGGCTGGCAGTTGAGCAGCCTGTTCTCGTTCCACAGCGGACAGCCGTTTAATTTTGATGCCGGAACGCAGCGTCCTGGGTTGAACATTATCGGCAATCCGTTCTCGGGTGTTTCGCACACGTTTATTGCGGGAGTCGGTGAGCCATGGGTGAATCCGAACGCGTTCTGCGTGCCGGGATCGGCGGGGTGTCCGGGAACCACCAACCCGGACGGCGATCTCTCCCGGAATGTGTTCACAGGCCCGGGCTTCGCGGACGTGGACTTGTCGGTAATCAAGAACATTTCCATTCGCGAACGATTGACGCTGCAGCTTCGCGCGGAGATGTTCAACGTGTTCAATCGGAAGAACCTGGCTAGCGGACCGGGGTCGGTCGGCGGGAACGGCTATGTCGCCGACACCATCGGCGATTTCAACGGCGCTCCGGGACTGGGACCGGGCGAGCCGTTCAATATGCAGTTAGTGGGAAAAATCATCTTTTAGATCCGGTCCTTTAGCATCTCGCGGGCGGCGTTGTAACCGGGTGCGCCCATGACGCCGCCGCCGGGATGCGCTCCAGAGCCGCACAGATAGAGCCCTTTCACCGGGGTGCGATAGCGCGCGTAGCCGGCTACGGGACGCATGACGAACATCTGATCCAGGGCCATCTCGCCGTGGAAGATGTTGCCGCCAGTAATGCCAAAGCGGCGCTCCAGGTCGAGGGGCGTGAGTACTTGCTTGTCGATGACGATCAAGCGGATGTTGGGCACATACTCCTCGATCAAGTCCACGATCCGGTTGTAAAATGGCTCTCGCGCTTCGTCCCAGGTCGTGCCGCGCAAGGTGTACGGCGCGTACTGCAGAAAGATCCCCATGATGTGTTTCCCCGGTGGCGCCAGGGATGGATCGTACATGGTCGGAATGGTTAGCTCCAGCATGGGACGGTCGGAGGGGCGGCCATATTTGGCGTCGTCCCAGGCGCGCTCGATGTAATCGATGGAGGGACAGATGTGCATGGTCGCGCGATGCTGGGGGCCGGGCGCACCTGGCATGGCGCTGAATTCCGGCAGACCGGACAGGGCAAAGTTGATCTTGCACGAGGTCCCTTCCGTGCGGAAGCGGCGGATGGAAGTGACAAAATCCGGCGGCAGGTCGCGCTCGTCGAGCAGCCGCAGGAAGGTCACATGCGGATCGAGATTGGAGGCCACCACCGCGCCCTCGATCTCTTCGCCGCCTTCCAGCACCACGCCGCGGGCGCGCCCTTCGCGCACCAGGATTTTTTCGACCGGCGCGCTGGTGCGAATCACCGCGCCGTGGCTGCGCGCGGAAGCTGCGATGGCTTCCGAGACCGCGCCCATGCCGCCGCGCACGAAGCCCCACAATCCGCGGTGTCCGGCCACGCTGCCCATCACATGGTGCATCAGGATGTAAGCGGTCCCCTGGGAGCGCGGGCCGCCGTTGGCGCCGATCACGCCGTCGGTAGCCAGAGTGACTTTCAACTCCGGCGATTCGAACCACTCGTCGAGCAGCTCGGCCGCGCTTTGGGTGAAGATCTTGACCAGCGCCACCATGTCGGCGGGCGCCAGCTTGCGGAAACGCGCAGCCAGCTTGAGATGCTCGATCAAGTCGCCCACGCCGCGCGGCGGGAATTGCGGTGGGGTGGTCAGCAGCAGCGATTCGACCACCTGCGACAGGCGCTCCAGTTGCGCTTCGAAAGCGGGATAGACTTCGGCGTCGTGTTTGGAGAACTTGGCGATTTCTTCCAGCGTCTTGCGGCCATCCTGCCACATGAAGAAGCAGCGCCCATCGGGGAAGGGTGAGAAGAAGGCGGGGTCTTTGGCGTCTACGCGGTATCCGAAGCGCGGCAGGTCGAGTTCGCGAATGATGCGCTCCTGGAGGAGGCTGGTGAGATAGGAAGCCGTCGAGACGCGGTAGCCCGGCCAGATTTCTTCGGTAACGGCGCAACCGCCCACCAATTCGCGGCGTTCCAGGACGAGGGTCTTGCGCCCGGCGCGTGCGAGGTATGCGGCGGTGACCAAGCCGTTGTGGCCGCCACCTATGATGATTGCGTCGTATCGATTTGGCATATGTTTAACAGCCAAGAGCCGGCTGAAAGCCGGCTGCGGGCAGGATTGCCCGCCCTCCAATTACCTTTTGCGAAAAGCTACTACTGCCAGCGGGGGCAGCGTAATACTGATGCTTTGCGGCCGCTGATGGCGCGGCACCGGACGCGAGGCGACCCAACCGGCGTTGCCCAGGTTACTGCCGCCGAACAGGTGCGAGTCGGTGTTCAGCACTTCTTCATAGACGCCTTCCTCCGGCACGCCGATGAGATAGCGCTCATGGACCACGGGCGTGAAGTTACAGCAGAACAGCAGGAAATCCTTGGGATCTTCCGCGCGCCGCAGGAAGGCGATCACGGAGTGTTCCACGTCGCGGAAGTCCACCCACTCGAATCCCGTGTGGTGAAAGTCCACTTGATACAAAGCCGGGTTGGCACGGTAGAAGCGATTCAGCTCCTCCGCCAGGAATTGCAGCTTGCGGTGGTAATCGAACGTCAGCAAATCCCAGCGGCGCCCTTCGTTGTGATTCCACTCCTCGTGCTGGCCGATCTCCTGCCCCATGAAGAGCAGTTTCTTGCCGGGATGCGCGTACATATAGGCTAGGAAGGCGCGCACGTTGGCGAATTGCTGCCACTCGTCGCCGGGCATCTTGTTGATGAGCGAACCTTTGCCGTGGACCACCTCGTCGTGCGAAATGGGCAGCACGAAGTTCTCGGTGAAGGCGTAGAGCATGCTGAAAGTAATGTTGTTGTGATGATACTTGCGGTAAACCGGGTCCTGGCTGAAGTAGTTGAGCATGTCGTGCATCCACCCCATGTTCCACTTCATGGTGAAGCCCAGACCATTGAGATAGACCGGCTTCGAGACACCCGGAAACGCGGTGGATTCCTCGGCAATGGTGATGGCGCCAGGCACGGTGTGGGCCAGCTCGTTGAAGCGGCGGATGAAGTCGATAGCTTCCAGGTTTTCGTTGCCGCCGTACTGATTGGGGACCCATTCGCCGGCCTTGCGCGAATAGTCGAGATAGAGCATGGAAGCCACTGCGTCCACGCGCAGGCCGTCGATGTGATACTTCTTCAGCCAGAACATGGCGTTCGAAATCAGGAACGACCGCACCTCATTGCGGCCGTAGTTAAAGATGAGCGTGCCCCAATCTTTCTGTTCGCCCTTGCGCGGGTCGGAGTGTTCGTAGAGCGCGGTGCCATCGAAATACACCAGGCCGTGCGCGTCGCGGGGGAAGTGCGCGGGCACCCAATCGACCAGGACGCCGATGCCTTCCCGATGGCAGCGGTCCACGAAGTACATGAAATCTTCGGGCGTGCCGAAGCGGGAAGTGGGCGCGAAGTAGCCGACCACTTGGTAGCCCCAGGAGCCGGAAAACGGATACTCCATGATGGGCAGCAGCTCGATGTGCGTGTAGCCCATGCGCTTCACATATTCGACTAGGTTGACGGCCAATTCGCGATAGCTGAGGAACTGCCCCTGCGGGCCGCGCATCCAGGATTCGGCGTGCAACTCGTAGATGGAGACGGGCGCTTTGAGCCAGTCGGTGCGGCCGCGCTGTTCCATCCAGGCGGCGTCCTGCCATTCGTATTTTTCGATGTTCCAGACGACGGAGGCGGACTTGGGCGGGACCTCGCTTTCGAAGGCGTAGGGATCGGCCTTGAGCTGCTGATAGGCGGCGAAGCGCGAGCGCACGTTGTACTTGTAGGCAGTGCCATCGCCAAGCGCGGGGATGAAGATCTCCCAAACTCCGCCATTGCGGCGGCGCATGGGATGGCGGCGGGTGTCCCACTGGTTGAACTCGCCGGCCACCGTGACGCTCTCGGAGTTGGGGGCCCAGACGGCGAAGCGCACGCCCTTGACGCCATCGGCTTCGGCGAGGTGCGCGCCCAGCATGCGATAGGCTTCGTAGTGCGTGCCTTCGGTGTGCAGGTGCAACTCAAAATCGGTGATCAGCGGCCCGAAACGGTAGGGGTCTTCGAACTCGATGGTGGGACCGTCATACAGTTTGGCCTGGACCAGATATTTGCCGGGCGTGCCGGGGAGGCTGGTGCAGAAGAAGCCGCCATTGTGGGTCTTCTCCATGGGGTGGACTTGGTCGCCGATGCGTAGCGTGGCGGATTCGGCTTGCGGCAGGAAGGCGCGGACTTCCCAGCGGGATTGGCTGCCGCGTTTCCGGACGGCGTGGGGGCCGAGGATGCGGAAGGGATCGCCGTGGTATCCGCCGACTATGGCTTCGATTTCTTCGGGAGTCATGCGGGCCTATTCGTCGTTGTGCGGGGCGCGCGTTGCGCGCCGTGGTTGGTGGCTGGTGGTGTGCAAAGTTGTGCTCTTTTGTGCGTGCCGGGTGCGAAACTCTTTTTCTGGCCAACAAAACCAATTTCCGCTAAGCTATTTGGAATCATCTGGTTCCCGGCAATTTTGGACGGGCATTGTGGGGGTAGTGGCTGGCGATTGCATGGCGGCGGGAATCTGTTCTTGAACGCCAAATGCCGGTGGCCGACGCCGTGGCAGGATGTTGGGGTTGGGGTGTCCGAATTAGTTTTGGATCGAGTTGGTTCGGGTCGGCACATAGGTCTCATGTCACGGCAAGGGGAGGATTTCGCGCCTGATGTGAGGATAGCACGGCGATGGAGTGGATTCGGCTTATTGAATGGCGTTGGGCGTTTGTTTTCAGGGGGGTGGGGGAGTGCGGAGATGTGTCATCGCGCCCCGCGTCAGCCGATGCCCAGTTCTTGCAAGACTTGTTGGCGGCGCACCTTGATTTTGCTCTCGTCCTTGCGGACGGCGGCAAGATCGTAGGCGATCTGCATTCCCAACCACGTCTCCTCCGTGCTGCCGAAGGCCTTGGTTAGCCGGACAGCCATTTCCGGGCTGATGCCGGACTTGCCGTTGACGATGTTGTTGAGAGTCTGGCGGGTGACGCCGAGAATCTTGGCACCGGCGGTCACAGACAGGCCCAAAGGTTCAAGGCACGCGCTACGGACGATGCGTCCGGGATGTGCAGGATTTTTCAAGGGCATGTCTCGTTCTCTCCCTATTTTCTAGTGGTAGTCGACCAGTTCAACGTCAAGTGCGGCGGCTTCTTCAAGACGAAACACGATGCTCCAGTTGGCCCGCACTGTCACGGACCAAAACCCCTTCAAATCGCCTTTCAGCGGGTGAAGACGATAACCGGGGAAGATTTAGGGCCTGCGGCGTAGCAGCGTTATCGAGGACGGTCAAAATCTCCTGAACCGTGTCCACCAAATCAGGCCGTATCCCGCTCCGGTCGCCGCGTTCGTAGAGCCGTTTCAGGCCCCGGTGCTTGAAGCTCCTAATCATCAGGATACACCGCAAAGTGTATGCTGTCAGTTGTCAATACATAATTGTCGCAGATTTTCGACCCTTCTTGTAAGTCTTCTGCAAGGGGGAGCACCTGGTCTCCGATGCTTGCAGGCTGGTAGACTCGGCTTGGGGCAGAGGCAGGATTGCCCGCCCTCCAGGGACATTCAGATTTTGACGATGACCGTTTTTACTTCGGTGTACTGTTGCAGTCCGTACTCGCCCAATTCGCGCCCCATTCCGGACTGCTTGAATCCGCCGAACGGCGCCCTAGTGTCCAGGACGTTGTAGCAGTTCACCCACACCGTGCCTGCCCGCACCGCATTCGCGACCGCATGCGCCTTCCCGATGTCGCGGGTCCAGACGGCCGCCGCCAATCCGTAGTCCGTACGGTTTGCCCGCGCGACGACCTCGTCCAGGCTCTTGAAGGGAATGATGCTCATCACCGGTCCGAAGATTTCTTCCTTGGCGATCTTCATGTCGTCCTGGACATCGGAGAAGACCGTCGGCTGGATGAAGTAGCCGCGATCTCCGACGCGCTTGCCGCCGCACACCAGGTTGGCGCCTTCGCTGCGTCCGGATTCGATATAGCCCATGACCTTGTCGAACTGCGCTTGATCGACTTGGGGACCCTGTTCGGTCTGGGGATCGAACGGATCGCCAACCGTGCGCTTCCTGGCGCGAGCGCCGCTCTTTTCCACGAACCGATCGTAGATCTTCTCTTCGACGAACACTCTCGATCCGGCGCAACAGCACTGGCCGTGATTGAAGAATAGCCCGAAGTGCGCGCCCTCGACCGCTTCATCCAGGTCGGTGTCCGCGAATACGATGTTGGGGCTCTTTCCTCCCAGTTCCAGACTGACTCGCTTCAGATTGGATTTCGCGGCCGCTTCCATGATCAGATGGCCAACCTCGGTGGAGCCGGTGAATGCCACTTTGTCCACGTCCATATGACGCGCGATGGCCGCGCCGGCAGTGGGTCCGAATCCCGGGAGCAAATTCACGACTCCTTCCGGGAAGCCAGCCTCGACGATCAACTCGCCGATGCGCAGCGCGGACAGAGGCGTTTGCTCAGCCGGCTTCATCACGACTGTGTTTCCGGTGGCCAATGCCGGCGCCAGCTTCCATGCCTGCATCAGCATGGGAAAGTTCCAAGGGATGATCTGGCCCACCACACCGACGGGTTCGTGCCGGGTATAGCAGAAGAAATCGCCATCGATCGGAATGGTCTTGCCTTGAACCTTGTCGGCCCATCCCGCGAAATAACGGTAGCAGGCGACCGTCGCCGCTACGTCCACGGCTTTTGCGACGGAATACGGTTTGCCGTTGTCCAGCGATTCGAGCTTGGCAAGTTCGTCGGCATGCTTCTCGATCAGATCGGCGAGACGATGCAGCAGACTCCCGCGCTGCGATGCGGGCATCTTCCGCCACGGTCCGTGTTCGAATGCCGCGCGGGCCGCTTTCACGGCTTTCTCCACGTCGCCTGCATCGGCTTCGGCAACCTGGCAGATCTCCTCCCCGGTCGCTGGATTAATCGTTGCAAAAGTCTTGCCGGATTCGCTTGGGATCCAGCGATTATCGATCAGGAGCTTCGTCGCCGAAATAGCGACTGGGCTTTCCGTTGGGGATGGCATGACTGAGGCCATACGTCAGACTCCTTTTAGGTTATCTTGCTTACACAACAAGGTAAGCTACAGTAGACGATACCATGTTCGCGGACGGTTGGTTGGGCCGGCGGCGCGCCGGACCGTTGCTTCTATACGCGTCGGCCGCGGGTCGCGGCGGTGTTTCAATAAATCGAAGGTGTGGAGAAGGTGGTCTCAGGCTATTCTGGCGGCGACCCAGGGCGAGTCTCGCGCCATTCGGGCGATGGGCTGCCGTCGGCCTCCGGTGACTTGCTCAGACCCGGTTTGGCAGATCCGCCAGCGCCATCGCCCGGCAAGGAGCTACTTCGCTAGTGCCGGCGGCGGTGGATTCCTCTCAAGAAAAAATAAGAAAAAATGCATGCGATTTTGGGTTAGCGGGTTGGTTCGCTTTGTGGGGCAGGCTGCCAGCCTGCCCCACACATGGTTCAGCTACCTGGTACCGTATCGTACCAGCGCAGGATATGATACGACGTGTCATAGTTGGGCGGCATGAACTTCACCAGGGCGGCGACGGTGCGGCGCAGGTCCGATAATTGGCCGTTTACCAGGCGCAGGCGGGCCGTGGAACGCATTGTGAAGATGGTGAATCCGCCGATGCGCAGGTGGGTGAAGCCCGGGGCGGCGATTTGCGCGAAGGGCGCCAGATCGGCCGAGGTTGCAAAGGCGTGCACGCGGCGCTGCTGGACCAAGGCTGCCACGCCCTCCGGCGGGATGCCCACTGCCGCCAGCACGGCGGGCGGAGCGGTGTTGACATCGAATTGACTCGTCGCGCCGAACACTGAGACGCACTCACCCAGACCGGTGCGCAGCGAGAGATGTTGCGTGGCGCCTTCGGGGGTGGGCTGCCAGGCGCCGTAGAAAAGATCCGGAGTGACGCCCTTTACCGATAGCAGCTCTTCGATTTCCTGGAAGCGCGTGTGCGGCGCGAGATAGGGCGGGTGCAGCGACGCATAGAAACCGTCAAAGGGGCTGGAGATATCCGGCGGCGGCGCAGAGCGCCAATCCACGATGGCCGCGGCAATTTCCTGCGCGCTGGCGGGGTCCACGCCGAGATTCGCCAGCAGGCGGAACAAGTCGCCGGGCTGGGCGCTGTTGATGTTGAACTTGGCGGTCTCCGGGACGATGTCGACCATGGTTTGGCCTTCCGGGAAATCGAATGCGAAGAAGGGCACGGGCGGCTTGAAGGCGGGGTTGTCGGGATGTCGGCGGCCCCAATCCATATATAGGATCGCGCGGCGCAGGCCGCCCACGGCGAGATCTTGGCTGCGGAGTCCATCGACGGCGGTGGCGCTGCGTTCGGCCTCGCCGCGCACGGTATCAGCGAGGGAAATGGCAATGGTGGCCAGGGCCGCGGACAGCCACAGGACGGCGAGGAGAGCGGTACCCCGATCTGGTTTATTGGTAGTCCGCATAATTCACGTTTGGCAAGCGGTTGATGGGGATGGCGGTGGTGATGGTTAGAGGGCGGAGGCGGCTGGGGTTGTCTTCCAAGGGCGCCATTTCCACGCGCAGGCCCGCCGGCCAGCGCGGCAGAACCCAATCCGCGCGCCAGCGATCGATATCGGGGGGCTTGGCGGGCTCCAGATACGAGAAGCGGCACCAGGCCAGCTTGTCGGCCAGCACGAACGACTGTGCCGAGGGTTGAATCGGCCCGAATTGCGGCACCGTCAGCCCCGATGGGGGATCGGGCGCCATGCCCAGGCAGAATTGCCCCGCGCTGAGCGGGCCGGTGTAGGGGATTTCATTCACGATCAACCGCACTCCTTGGCCTTCGCCGCCGGGGATTACTTGCAGTTCCAGGATGCGGGGCTGGCCGCGCCAGGCCTCCTGCATCGAATAGGTGGAGACGAGCCGCATCGACTGCGGCTGCCCCTCGAAAAAAGCAAACTGCACGGGCGGCCCTTCCGCGCCGGAACAGGGCGCCTTGACGGGCATGAAACCGCCGAGTTGTTGTTCGAGCAAGCGTTGCGCTCCGGCCACGCGCCGGTTTGCCATGAGGCGGGAGTTGGTTTTGTGCAGGCCGTCGAATCCCATGCGAATGGTCGCCAGCATGCCGACCGAGAGCATGCTGAACAGGGTGACGGCGATGACCACTTCGATCAGGGTGATGCCGGATTCATGTGGGGCAGGCGTTTTCGCCTGCCAACCCAGGCCGAAATCGAGTGAGCCAGGTAGAGCGCGGTTGGCAGGCGAAAGGGCCTGCCCCACTTCAGTGTTGCCACCGGCGGCTAGCGCTCGACCAAGACCAGTCCTCCGGCTTCGCTGCCAGGCCGGCGCTGACCGGGTTATGCTCCACATAGCGAACGATGCGATCCAGCTCCGCTTCATCCCGTACACGATGGTCGAAGGATTCATCTTGCCAGAAGGTCTCTCCCGTTCGTCCCAGGATCAGGTTGGCCTGTCGTGCCGTCGAACCCTTCAACCAGCGCGTAATCACTGGCATGGAGGTCTTGGGCAATAGTAGTACGTGAACATGGTTCGGCATGATCACCCAGGCCCCGAGTTGATAGAAATTCCTTCCCCTCTCGCCATATAGGAAGGCCTCGGCGACCACCAGAGCGACACGCGCGTCCCGCAGCCAAACGGGCCCGAAGGTAGCTTTGTCCGCTTCGCGGTCCAAAGCAACGAAGGCCCGGCCGGCGGATAGAAGCGCGGCCGGGGGCAGCCGCGCTCGCGGGATGGAGCCGGCTAATCGCCACGTTACAAACAGGAAGGTTGCTTCGGTGACATCGGGATGCCAGTGCGGAAGCTTTCTGCGATAGAACATGTGAGGTTGGCAGGCGAAAGCGCCTGCCCCACCTATAGTGCCTGTACGGGCGAGAAATCTCAGAGGTTGGCAGGCGAAAGCGCCTGCCCCACTGTATCGCGGCAAAAGTCATTGGAGGTCCTCGGGGCGCAGCACGTGCGCGCGGTAGCCGGTGAGCGCGAAAGTGCGGCGCTCGCCGCCCGCCATCCACCAGATCTCCAGCGACATGCGGTCGAGCGATTGCTGGCCTGGCGCCGGAGACGGCGGCATTTCGAAACGTGTCAGGAGGGCCCGCCAACCGCCTTCGACGCCGCCCGTCAGGGAAGGATCGAATGCGCCTTGGGCCGGCGTATTCAGCGGAAGAAGGGGGTCCAGCAGCAACTCGTCCATCTTTGAACGCGCCAGCAGCGCGGCGCGATCGCGGTTAGTGACGCGGGTGGCGTTGCGCATGGAAGCGGTGATCTCGGCCATCAGGCCAATCACGGCGATGCCCATGATCAACGTGGCCACCAGCATTTCGAGCAGCGTGAATCCGCGTTGTGGGCTTTTCTTTTGGCTTTTCTTCCTCATGGCGACTCCGGCTGCTCGATCTCGGTCACGCCCGTAATGGGATTCAGGCGCACGATGCGCCGCGCTCCGCGCCGGTTGGCGATTTCGATGCCGATACGGGGCGGCACGCCGCCGGGCTGTATCAGGAATCGCCGCGGTACATCGGTCAGCTCCGGCAGGGCCGGCCAGACCGCCTGTAGCGCGATGCCCGGCGGCAGATTCAGGGTTTTCATGAAGGCGGCGTCGGGCGATCGCATGGTCATGCTGTTCTCCTTGACGGAGATGGACAACTCGATGGCCTGCTGCCGGCGCTCGGCGCGGTTGGCGGCCACGTTCATGAAGGCGGCTACCGATCGGGCGCCCGCCGCCAGGCGGATGTTCTCCAGGCCGGCGATCGTGCTGGGGGCGGAGACGCCCACGATCAGGGTGACGATGGCCAGCACCACCATCATCTCCATCAGGGTGACGCCGCGGGACGAGCAGGGGGAGGGCCGATGGCCAATCGGCCCGCAGGTTGGCAACCTGCCCCACAGGCCCCTATTTCCAGTTGACAATATCGGCATTCGTGCCTTCGCCGCCGGGCTGGCCGTCGGCGCCGTAGCAAATGATGTCGGGCTCTTCACCGTGCTCGCCCGGGTACTTATAGAGATACGGGTGTTTCCACGGATCCAGAGGGATATCTTTCTTCATATAGGGCCGCAAGGCATCCAGTCCCTGCTCCTGCGCGGGAAAGACGCCGTTGTCGGCATGAAACTGCACCAGGGCGGCTTCGAAGCTTTCGATCTGCACGCGGGCCGCGGTGACCTTGGCTTTGTCGGCCTGCTTGAATAGATTAGGCCCTACCAGCACGGCGAACAGCGCGATGATGATCACTACCACCATCATCTCGATCAGGGTCACGCCCGCCTGGGTCCGTCTTCGTCGATTGTGTATCTTCATATAGCCACGTCGTTGATACTGGTGATCGCCACCAGAATACTCAGGATAAATCCGCCGACGATCACGCCCATTACCAGGATGACGATCGGCTCGAAGACCGCGGTGAAGCGTTTGATGGCCGCGCGCGTGTCCTCTTCATAGATGTCCGCCATGCGGGTGAACATCGAATCCAGTCTGCCGGTTTCTTCGCCGACCGTCAAGAGGTGGCCGACCAGCGGCGGGAAGACGCCCACCTTGGTGATGGGAGCGGCGATGCCTTCGCCGCGCTTGACGCCCTGCGAGACGGCTTCCAGGCCGCGGGCGATGTAACGGTTGTTCAGGATGGCGCCGGAGATGCCGATGGCCTGCACCAGCGGCACGGTGTTGCCTATCAGGGTGGCCATGGCGCGGGCGAAACGCGACGTTTCGGCCTTGCGCAAGGCGTCGCCCAACAACGGCAGTTTGAGGCGCCAAGTGTCCCACCGCAAGCGACCGTTAATCGTGCCGATGTAGAGACGCACCGAGACGACTACGCCGGCTACGGCCAAGGCCGCCACCCACCACCAGGTCTTCACGAAGTTGCTTGCGGCCAGCATCATTTGCGTGGGCAACGGCATCTGCATGTGCGAGTCCTCGAAGAGCGCGGCGAAGCGCGGCACCACGAAGGTCAGCAGGATGATGACGGAAGCGAGGCCCACGGTGCATAGCAGCGCGGGATAGATCATGGCCGAGACGATATAGCTGCGCAGTTCATCGCGCGAGCGTTCGAACTCCGACAGGCGCTCGAAGACCACGCCCAGGGCGCCGGATGCCTCGCCGGCGCGTACCATGTTGACGAAGAGATCGGAAAAGTATTCGCCGTGAGTGGCCAGACTGTCGGCCAGCGGCTTGCCGCCCTTAAGCACGCGCAGCACGTCGAGCACGATGGCGCGGAAGGAAGGCCGCTCGGTCAGTTCGGCGGTGATGGCCAGGGCGCGGTCCAGTGGGACGCCCGCATTCAGCAGGGTGGACAGTTCCTGCGTAAAAAACAGAACGTCCTTCCGGCGGCCGCTGGCGAAGGCTGGCAGCTTCAGGTCGTAAGATTTCTTGGGCACCGCGCCGACGTAGACGGGGGTCAAGCCCTGTTTACGCAATTCGCGCGCGACGAATTTGTCGGATTCGCCGGTTAGGCGCCCGGTGCGGACCTTACCGTCGATGGCTACGGCGCGAAAGAAGAATGTAGTCATTACCTCATCACTTCCAGCCCATTCCAGCCCGAATTGGAGGGCGGGCAATCTTGCCCGCAGCCTGCTTTCAGCCGGCTCGATGCGGTGAAAGTTTCTCTATCACCGACGTACCACGTAGGTGTATGCGGCATTATGAACGAAGGCTGCCCCATTGGGACGTGGTCGGGCAGCGGGTGTTTGTCACATTCAGGCTGCACGGCAGTCTGCCGCGCAACCGGGTATTTCCACCGGCCGGACTGATCTCGGCGGGTAAGGCGTTCGTGGCTGTCGACCGGCTGCTGGATGCTAGCACGAATGGACCTTTGTCTCTGGGGCGCAAAGAAATTGCGGAGATGATGGTGGCGGCTTTGCGGCATGGGGAACGGGAATTGCAGCGATATCAACTGCATTCGTTCGTCGTGATGCCGAATCATGTTCATCTTCTGGTTACTCCGCATGTGGTTGCCGGCGAATGGCTGGGTCCCCTCAAAGGATTCACAGGCCATCAGGCCAATCTTCTGCTCGGTACTCATGGACCTTTTTGGCAGGAGGAAAGCTTCGATCGTCTGGTCCGATCCGATGCGCAGTTTGATCGGATCCGCGATTATATCGAGCAGAATCCTGTTAAGGCTGGGTTGGTCTCCAAGGCACAAGAATTTCGGTGGTCTAGTGCGTATGAGGCCAAAGCCGCCTGAAAGGCGGCTGCGGGCAGGATTGCCCGCCCTCCAAGCTCCTAAAGCGGGCGGCGAATTAAAGAGGGGCGCGCGTGCCTGCATTCAGAACTCCTGGGTCACTCGCATGACCTCTGCCACCGTGGTCGATCCCATGCGGATCTTACGCCAGCCGTCCTCGCGCAAATTACGCATGCCATAGCGGCGGGCCGCTTGGGTCAGCGCGCCGGCGTCTTCATTCTTCATGATGCGCTGGCGCAACTCGTCGTTGAGTTCCATCATCTCGAAGATTCCCATGCGGCCCGTGTACCCCGATCCGCTGCATTGCTCGCAACCTGCGCCGCGCCAGGTGTCCAGGCGTTCGCCTTCGGGCGAAATGGCGGTGCCCGCCGCGGTCTTGCAGTTCGGGCAGAGCAGCCGCACCAGCCGCTGCGCCAGCACCGCCACCAGCGATGAGGTGACCAAGTAGTTCTCCACCCCCATATCGGTGAGGCGGGTGATGGCGCTGGGCGCATCGTTAGTGTGCAGCGTGGAAAAGACCAGGTGGCCTGTGAGCGCGGCGCGAATGGCGATATCCGCCGTTTCGCGGTCGCGGATTTCGCCGACCATGATCACGTCCGGATCCTGGCGCACGATGTGCCGCAAGCCCGACGCGAAAGTCAGCCCGATCTGCGGATTCACATGGATCTGGTTGATGCCGTCCATCTGGTATTCGACGGGGTCCTCGATGGTGATGATTTTCTTGTCCGGAATATTGATGCGCTTGAGCGCCGAATAGAGCGTAGTCGACTTGCCGCTGCCGGTCGGCCCGGTGACCAGGAAGATGCCATGGGGCAGGGAAGTGAAATGCTCCATGCGGCCCAGCATGAAGTCGTCGAAACCCAGCCGCCGCAGGTCGTAGAAGTCACCCGAGGAACGGTCGAGCAGGCGCATGACCACGCTTTCACCGTAAAGGGTGGGCAGCGTCGAAACGCGCAAATCCACTTCGCGGCCCAGAATTTTGATCTTGATGCGGCCATCCTGCGGCAGACGGCGCTCGGCGATGTTGAGCTTGGCCATCAGCTTCAGGCGCGAGATGACGGCGGCCTTTAGCTCCCGCGGCGGTGCCTCCTGGTTGAACAGCACGCCGTCCACCCGGAAGCGCACGCGAAATTCTTTCTCGAACGGCTCGATGTGGATGTCGCTGGCGCGGTGCTCGATGGCCTGCCCGATCATGGCGTTCACCAGCCGGATGACGGGCGCCTCGCTGGCCATGTCGCGCAGATGCTCGAGGTCTTCGTTGGCCTGCGCTACGCCGATTTCGGCATCGAAGGAGGGTTGGGCGCTCTCGCCGTAGTGCTTGTCGATGGCGTCGATGACGTCCTGTTCGGAGGCCAGCGCGGTTTCGATCTTCAGGCCGGTGAAGGCGCGCACGGCCGCGATGGTTTCGAAGTCAAGCGGATCGGCCATGGCCAGCGTGAGGGTGGAATCCTGGACGGCCATGGGGACGAAGCGGCTCTGACGCATGAATCGCGCCGAGAGACCCTCAAGCTCGGCCGCCGCTGGCGGTGGCGAATCCAGCGTGACCAGCGGCAGCCCGAGTTGTTCGGAGAGCGCCGCCAGCACGTCTCGCGCCGCGATGAAGCCCATGTCCACCAGGATTTTGCCCAGCTTGTCGCCGCGTTCTCTCTGCAATTCGAGCGCGCGTTCCAGGTCTTCCCGCTCGATCAGGCGGCGGGCGATGAGCATCTCCCCAAGACGGAGGGTTCTGGGTTCTGTGTGCTGGGTGCTGGGTTCGGCGATGGTGGTAGTCAATTTAGAACTCCACCGTGTGGATGGCGGTTTCGCGCGTGGCGTTCGACAGCAGTTTTTGGCGCTCGGCCTGCATCACAACTTGGGAAGGAAGGCCGCTGTAGTCCTCCCACGAGTAGTGAAACAGCGAAACCGCCAGCACCACCTGTTCGGTGGGGGGCAAGTTCTCCAGTGACGCGGCGGAAGCTATCAGCAGCTCGCGCATCTGCTGCTTCAGAATCGGCAGGCGCTGGGCTTTGCGGTCGTGTATGCGGGCGATTTCGATTTTGGTGAACGACTGATGAAAGGGGCTCAGGTTGGGGCTGACGATCAAGTTCAACTCGCTGCTGAATACCGCACCGTAGCCTTCCAGGTAGACCCCGCGCGTAGTGCCCAGAAGATCGAAGGAATCGTAGGCTCTGGCGAGGCGGCCGTCGCAAGTCTTCTCCACGTAGTTCAGAGCGGCGCGGGTCACGCGCACATGCGACGCAGGCGGAGCTTCCTGTCCGGCGAAGAAGAATGCCAGCAGGAGCGCCAGTGGGTTCATTGTGCGTCCCCGTTGGCGCTGCCGGCTTCGTTGCTGGCCAGAATGCGGATGTTCGAATGTTTCTTCTCCACGTCAAGATATTCCTTAACGCGTACCATCATGGCCTGCGTCTCCAAGTCGTTCCGCTTTTCGGAAGTGGCCAGCAACTCCTGTGTCTCGCGGGCCTGGCGCGCTTCGCTCTCGGCTACTGCCTTGGCGACGGCCTCGTTCACTCGTTTCGAAACTTCGGTTTCCAGCGCCACGCGGGTTACAGCGGGAACCTGCGCAGCGGTTTGCGGAGCGGGGCGGGTGAGCGAGAAGACCACCAGGGCGGCCGAGAGCATGGCGGCGGAGACGAAGCCCAATCGCGCGGCGGAGCCCCATAGCGCATCCCAGCCGCGGCGGAATGCGGAGGGTTGGAAGACCGCGTCGGAAACAAAAGCGATGCGCTGCGGGATCTCTTCATCGGGCAGCGCCAGCAGGGCGGTTTCAGTGCCGCGCAGGCGGTCCAGCTCTTCGCGGCAATGCGCGCAGGTCTTGACATGGACTTCGGTCAGCCGGCGCTGGTTCTCTGCGAGATCCTTGAAATAGTAATCGCGCAAATCGAATGGCGAACAACTCATGACACACCTCTTGCTTTTACGGGTGCTTTTACGGGAGCCAGTTCGGCCTTCAGCAGGTCGAGCGCCGTGTACAGCCGCGATTTCACGGTGGAAACCGGGGCCGCCACGATCTCGGCGATCTCCTCGAATTTGAAGCCCTGGTAGATTTTGAGAACGACGGTTTCGCGCTGGTCGGCGGTGAGTTTGCGCAGCGCGCCGGAAACGGCCAGGGTCAATTCCACGGGGAAAACGGAATTGCCGCCGACGGTGGGTGCGCCTTCCAGGGTTTCGGGATGGAGTTCCTCGGTTTCGCCTTCGGGCCGCCGCTTGCGGAAGAGCGAATATGCCTCGTTATGGGCGATGCGGTAGAGCCACGGGGCGAACCGCGCCGGGTCGTCCAGCTTGCGGAGATTCTGGTATGCCTTCAAGAAAACGTCCTGACTCAGATCCAGAGCGTCTTCGCGGTTGGCCACGATGCGCAACAGGTAATTGTAGACGCGCCTCTCCCATCGGGAAATGAGCAGGTTATAGGCCTCCACGTCTCCCCGGCGCGCCTTACGAATCAGGTCGGCATCCTCGACCGCCCGAAAGATCAAAGCTCCGGCTCCATGTGAAAAGACGCCCGTGCGGCGGAAAAAGTCTGAAAATACCAGTTTAGCGGGCGGTGCCGGCTCTGGATGCCGCGCACTTGGTTCCGGGTGCCGTCCGACGATGCAGGAGTGAATTACTGCGCGAGCTTCCAGGCTCCGTTTTCCCTTACCAACTCACTTTTGTCGTCCGCTTTTACACTTTTGTCCTTGAAGTGAATATCGGCAATCACCGTGGCTCCTTCGCCGCGTATTTTTTCGCTCTTCACATCAATGCTATCGATCATTCCGCCCTTGCTAGCTTCGTCGCAAACGTGCTTTATGCCACCCGCCATCGCTCCGAGATCCCCATGAATGAGCTTCTTTGTATCGGCGGACAGGAATCCCTCGGCCTTTGAGTAGTCGCCCGCGTTGCACGCCATATAGCTTTCCTTGACGACATTTGATGGACTGGATGTGAACGGCATTTCACCCCCGCAGCCAGAAAAACATAGAGCGGCAGCCGACAAGCTGAGCCCTTTTGCGGCACTGGATCGACGTCGTACGAACATTCGCATTCACCTCTTCGGCTGGAGATACGCACCCGAACAATGCATTATACACCTGTCTTTTCATGTCCGTGCGCAAAACCGGGCTTGGCATGCTGCGCCCTGCACGGCGCCTCCTTGCTAGACAATCGTCAACTTGGCGAGAGATGAGACATTCGATCTCGCGCTGCGCTGGCACCCGGTCGACTACGGGCCGGAGGCAAGGCCAGCGAGCCATTAGACAGCCGTTTGCCAGCCGTTGCGAGGCGGTGACCGCCGAAGGACAGATCCGTGCGGCAAGGGGGACTTGGCAGGCGCTATCATAAAGGGAAATCATGCTTCGCTTGCGGCTCAAGAAC